>Ga0134128_10008501_pt1 | contig 12359 bp, 16 predicted proteins | sample KB31754_FD_96462 | JGI IMG/M metagenome (GOLD analysis project Ga0134128, IMG submission 96462) | Terrestrial soil microbial communities with excess Nitrogen fertilizer from Kellogg Biological Station, Michigan, USA - KB3-175-4 | ecosystem: Environmental > Terrestrial > Soil > Unclassified ...
GCATTCGACTCCGCGACGGTCAGAGCATTCGGCTCCGCGACGGTCAGAGCATTCGACTCCGCGACGGTCGAAGCATCCGGCTCCGCGACGGTCGAAGCATCCGGCTCCGCGACGGTCATTCAGACCGTGTATCACGGCGAGAAATTCGTTCCCGTTCTCACCAACAACGCCGTCTGCATCGATCGCCGCCCGGAATCTGACGGCGGCCGTCCGATCGTGCGCGTTGCAGAAGTCAAGACGGAGGCTGTCGCATGACGCGCACGGTCTTCGTATTCGGATCAAATCTCAGCGGCGTTCACGGCGCCGGTTCAGCACTCGAGGCCCACAAGTACTGGGGCGCGGAGATGGGTGTCGGCATCGGCCCAACCGGCAACGCGTACGCGATACCGACGAAGGATCGCGAGATCCGGCACACGCTCCCGCTTCGCGTCATCTCGTTGGCGGTGATGGACTTCATCGACTACGCACGCGAACACACGGACGTGATGTTCATCGTCACACGCGTCGGCTGCGGACTCGCTGGACTCACCGACAACCAGGTCGCGCCGATGTTCGCCGCCGCGATCGATTTGCCAAACGTCCTCATGTGCGACGGCTGGCGCGAGGTGATCACTCAATGAAATTCATCCCATTTGGTGCGTGGCCGGCCGATCGGCCGCGGACGAAGAGCCGTAAGACCTCTCCGACCAAGCGGACTCACGCTCAGCTGCTACGCGAGATCGAGACTGAGCTCACGCGGATCGGAGCAAAGGGCGGCTCCGTTGAAGTCGCGATGACGGCTAACGAACTGCGCCGCGACGGATTGATGTACGCGGGTAAGGCGCCGCGCGACCCGGGCGTGATCCTGCGATTCACAGACAGGGAACGACGCGAAATCGTAATGCCGTCCGACAGGTACACCTCGGTCGAGGGCAACCTGTTCGCGATTTATAAAACACTTGAGGCCCTCCGCACCGTCGACCGCCACGGCGTTGCACTTTCTGGCCAGCAGTACACGGGATGGGCCAAGCTGGGAAGTGGCGGAGGTTCGGACGCTGCGATGTCGCTCGACGACGCTGCCGCAATTGTCATCCGTGAGGTTGAAGGCGACTCGATCGACGCTGCACAGGTAGCGGAAGTCGCGCAGATCATCCAAAGCGGCGCCGGCACAATCACGAAGATGTACGTGCGCAAGGCGCGCCAAATGGCGCACCCGGATTCGGGTGGAAGTGATTTCCGTTTTTCGCGCGTGCAGGCGGCTGTCGCTGTTCTCGCGAAGCACCTGGAGGTGCAGCTCTGATGGCCTCCGCAGCCAAAGCACCCGCCGCGCCAGCGAGACGCATCACGCTGGCCGAGCTCGGCGACGATCTCGCAATCGTTAGCGCGTGGATGGACGAGCACGACGAAGAGATGCGTGCGAACGAAGGCGTCGTGCCCGACGCACTCGCCGCGCTCCTGGAGGAAGTCGAAGGCGAGCTCGGGAAGAAGGTCGAACGTATCGGGCTCTTCATTCGCGCGCTCCTTGCCAAGAGTCAGAGCGCGGCCGCGGAGAAGGCCGCGCTGGCGGCCGAGCTCGCGTTCTATGCTGCACGCGAGAAGCGATTCAACGGTCAAGCTGATTCGCTCAAGAGGTACACGCTCGGGTGTCTCATCCAGATGCACCGGAAGAAGATCGAAGGTGAAACGCTCGACGTCCGCGCGCAGCTCAACTCCGCGCCATCGGTGACGTATCCGCCGATCGCGGAATCGGACCTCAAGGTCCTGCACGAGAACGGCAATCCGTTCGTTACATGCGCAACGATCACGACGTACGCGCTCGCAGGTGACGGCATTGCGGGGGCCTACCAGGCCGCACTCGCCGCGGTTGGTGCGCGCCCCGAGATCGACAGCAAGGATTACCTCGAGGAGTTCGCAACGTGGGACGAGGCAGTGCACCAGCACATGTACGCGGCGGGTGTTCCGACTGGCGTCCGCTTCACGCGAGGCATGCATGTCCGGTTCAGCTGAGCAGTCAGATGCCTCAAATGCAAATTGCCCCCCCCCGAATTCGGTACGTCGTCGAGCTACTCAACCAGGGCGGCGTCGTGAAGTCGGTACGCGTGCGTGGATATCGGCCGACGGTGCACCGGGCCGCGGCGAAGCTCCTGGATTGGGAGAAGGCCGACGCGTATCAGCTGCGCCGGCTGCGCGACCAGAAGGCGATCGATTACCGAGAGGCGAACGTATGAGCGCGGGCGTCAAGCCGAACACGGCCTGGGCGCGCCGGAAACGGGCCGCGCTCCTCGCGGAGCGCAATCGTTTCGAGGACTATTGCCAGAAACGCCGCGGGGGCGGGGGCGTCTGTGGCGGCGAGCTGCAGTATATCTCAGCGCCTGGCGGCGGAATCGTCCTTCGTTGTCCGGCATGCGCGCGCCAGCGGATGGGGGTCTGCCGTGATTGCGATAAGCCTGTCGATGGTAGGCGTGGCTACGCAATTCGCTGCGCGCAGCACAAGGAGGTGGCGAAGCGCGAGCAGATGCGCCGGTCGCAAGAGCTCCATCGCGAGGAGCGACTTGAAAAGGCGCGCGCATCCTACCAACAGAACGACGAGGTGCGGCGTCGGCGGAATGAATACAGGCGGCTCTATCGCAAAGCTCACCCCGATAAAATCCGAGAGCAGAAGCGTCGCGCTGCACTTCGCGACAACGCGGCGAAGAAACACACGCTGGCGTGGCATCGCAAGCACAACAAGAAGAAGGCGCGGATCCTCCGGAAGCGCCAGCAGGCGAAGATCACGTACTATCGCGAGCACCCCGATCGGCCGACGCCGAAGTGTGCGGGGTGCGCGAAATACCTCTCGTGGCAACCGCTGCCGAGCGGCGCATGCGGACGACCGCCCAAATGGTGCGACAGGTGCTGTAACAAATACGAGCTCGCGCGTCGGGTGAAGCATGGTACGTCGGTGACGGCGTCGGATGAGCCGCCGCTGCGCGCGTACGTCCCGTCACTCCGTGAGCTCGAGTCGCAGTACGGCACCAGGACATGCGTCACGGATGGCTGCGACGTAGTAGTCACGCACAGGAAGAAGAAGTGCAGCAAATGCAAAGCGGCCGATGCCGCGGAGGCGGTGCGCCTGCTCGAGCAGCATCGCGGCCGCGGCCGTCGCACGGATCTCGAGCGTGTCGCATGATCGCGCCCTTCCTCGCGTCCAACGCCGGCGCCGCGTTCGTGATCATGCTCGCACTCCTGATTCTCGTCTACTTCGGCGTCGCGTGCGCAGCATGGACGATCACCGGATCACCAAAGCCGCGACGCTCATGGAAGCGCTCCTGGCACTGGCGAGCGCGCAAAGTCCGAATTGCCCAGTCACCGAATCAGCCCGTCGCACCTAGCAATAGACACGATCGCATCACCTCACGCTTCACCTACCCAAGGACCCTGAAATGAACATGTCACTCTCGAGTATCGTCAGACGCCATGATCCGTTGCCGCCGCGCGTCGTATTGTACGGTCCGCACGGCATCGGCAAGACGTCGTTCGGCGTATCCGCGCCGTCGCCCATCGTGATTCGTACCGAGGACGGCCTCGGCACGATGCAGGTGCCGGCATTCCCGCGCGCCACCAATTACCGCGAAGTGATCTCCGCGATCGAGACCCTGTATCGCGAGAAGCACGGGTTCGAGACGGTTGTAGTCGATTCGCTCGACTGGCTCGAGCCATTGGTTTGGGCGCACACCGCATTCGAGAACGGCAAGTCCACGATCGAGGACTTCGGCTTCGGTAAGGGATACAAGTATGCCGACGAATACTGGCAGCAATTCCTGGACGGCCTGAACGCGTTGCGCGCGAACGGGATGACCGTGATCTGCCTCGCACACTCGAACATCAAGCGGTTCGACGCACCGGACACCGAGCCGTACGATCGGTATCAGATCAAGCTGCACGAGCGCGCGTCCAGCTTGGTCCAGGAGTGGGCGGACGTCGTGGGCTTCGCGCACTACGAGATTCACACCGTCGAGACGGACGTCGGATTCAACAAGAAGGTTCAGCGCGGCGTCGGCGTCGGGAACAGGATCCTCTCCACCGAGGAGCGCCCGGCGTACTACGCCAAGAACCGCTTCTCGCTCCCGCCCGACATGCCGCTCTCGTGGAACGCGTTCGTTACGGCGTGCTCCGCGGCTTACGAAGCGGCGGCTGTCGCGCAGCCGGCGCCGGTGCCGGAGCCGGAGATGCACGGCCTCGCGCAGCAGCTCGAGGACATGGACGACGAGGATCTTGCGAAGGATGAACAGGCCGCCGAAGCGGACGAGCGCTCCGAGGACGAGGCAGTCATCGAGGCTATCACCGACTAGCACAACTGCAGCACCGCCCGGAGCGAGCAGGGTGATCGCTCCGGGCATCACCAACCACCCAACAACCGAACTACCTAAGCAAAGGAGCAGTAGCATGTCTGTCGATCTCAACTTCGACGCGAATAACGTTCCACCGACATCGCCGTTCGACCCGATACCGAACAACAACTATCGGGCACATGCGGTCGAGAGCGAAGTCAAGCCGACTGCCAGTGGCACCGGCAAGTACCTGCAGATCACGTGGGAAGTCCTGGACGGCGAGTTCAAGGGCCGGAAGGTGTGGCAGCGCTTGAACATCGTGAACGCAAATGCCCAGGCGCAGGAGATTGCGCAGCGCGAGCTCTCGGCGATCTGCCACGCGACAGGCGTCCTGAAGCTCACCAACTCCTCGCAGCTGCACCATATCCCGGTGATGCTCAAGGTCGTGGTCAAGAAGGATGGCGATCGCGATCCGCAAAACGAGGTGAAGAAGGTCTCGAGCGTGGACGGTGCCAAGCCGATTGCGTCGGGCCCGAGTGCGGGACTGCGGGCGGACCCATCTGCCAGCACCATAGCAGCAACACCGTCGATCGCTCCGGAGAAGGCTCCGGCGTGGGCACGGCAGGCAAAGACTGCGTGACGATGCAGCTTCGACCGTACCAGCGTGAGTGCGTGGACGCCGCCTTCAACTGGGTGTCCACGCACGAAGGCAACCCGCTCCTGGTGATTCCCACCGGGGGCGGGAAGTCGCTCATCATGGGCACGCTGGTGCACGAAGCGTTGGGCAATGCACCAAACGCGAGAGCGCTCATCCTGGCGCACCGCAAGGAGCTGATCGTGCAGAACGTGCGCGCGGTCGCGAGCGTCATGCCATTGGGCCAGATCGGCATCAACTCGGCGGGACTCAAATCACGCGACACGACGTCGCCCGTTATCGTCGCCGGCATACAGTCCGTTGCAAAAAAACCGTACGAGCTCGGCGCATTCGATGTGATACTGATCGACGAGGCGCACCTAGTACCGACCGAAGACGACACGCTTTATCGGAAGTTCATCGACGCGGCGCAGATCCAGAATCCCAACGTGCGATTCATCGGGCTCACCGCCACGCCGTACCGGCTCGGATTCGGAGTACTCCACCGCGGACCCGGTGCACTGTTCACCGACATCGCGTACGAGGCGAGCGTCAAGCAGCTGATCGATGACGGATATCTCTGTCCATTGATCAGTCGCGCAACACTCTCGCAGCTATCGGTCGAAGGTGTCGGCACGCGCGGCGGTGAGTTCGTGCCAGGCGCACTGGAAAAGGCCGTCGACGTCGACGATACCACGCAGGCTGTAGTGCACGAGATGTGCGAGATGTTCCAGGGCCGCAATAAGTGGCTCGTCTTCTGCGCCGGCGTTCAGCACGCGGAGCACGTAGCGGAAGCGCTGCAGGCGGCCGGCATCAAAGCATCGTGCGTGCATGGCAACCTGGACGCCGAGACGCGGAAGAATCGCTTGTGGGACTTCAAGGAGGGTAGGCTTCAGGCGCTCACATCGATGGACGTCTTGACGACCGGGTACGACGAGCCCGCGATCGACGCAATCGCGTTGCTGCGTCCCACCAAGTCCACCGGCCTCTACGTCCAGATGGTAGGCCGGGGATTCCGCCGGCACGCGTCGAAGGAGAATACGCTCATACTCGACTTCGCCGGCAACGTGGCGCGCCACGGCCCAGTAGACGCGATCGACTCGAGCCGGTTCAATGAGAAGGGGAGTGGCGAGGGATCTGTCCCGACCAAGACGTGTCCCGAGTGCCGTTGTATTTGCATGGCCGGCGTCAAGCAATGTCCCGAATGCAATTACGAATTCCCGGAAGCGGAGAACTCGCTCGTCCTGGGCGAGGCGTCGATGCTTCCGATCCTCTCGAGCGAGAAAGCGCCGGTCACGTGGTGGGAAGTGTCCGAGGTCCAGTACCACTATCACCAGCGCGACAACAAACTGCCGAGCATGCGGGTCGAGTACTATCTCGGATACCGTTTGCTCGCCTCTGAGTGGATCTGCTTCGAGCACACGGGATTCGCACGCAGGAAAGCGGAACAGTGGTGGGCCGCGCGCGACACGGATCCACCGCCAGACACGATCGACGAAGCGATTCAACGCGCCCAGGTTGACGACTTCCCGCGGCCGAGCGAGATCGCAACGCAGCCGGACGGACGCTGGCAGCGCGTGGTCGCCGTCAAGCTACCATCAGCACCACAACCACCGTCGTTGCCACGTGCGTGCTGGAGCTGCGGATTCTTCTCTGAACGCACCAAATGCTGCAGGAAGTGGGATGCGGTCCCGCCGGTCGAAGTGCAGCACGCCGGCTGCGACGCGTGGACAGAAGATGATGTGCCTTTCTAACCTCAATCAATTCCAACAATGAGAACGCAAGCAACACCACCGGATCAGTACTTGGTGACAGATGTACAGAAGGCCGACATCAGAGAGCGCTTTACGTATCACGCTGCCAAGGAATTACAGCCGGAGCGCTACGCATTTCTGCGCAGCACAGCCGAAGTGCTCGCGCTCGATATCCTCAAGCAGGTTCCGCAGGGTCGCGAGCAGGCGCTCGCGCTCACCAAGCTCGAGGAGGCAATCATGTGGGCGAACGCCGGCATCGCGAGGGGCGAGTAGTTAGGTGACGCTTATGCTCGAGACCGCGCTCGCGTACGCGGCGCGCGGATGGCAGGTGCTACCGCTGCACACTATCCAACTGGGTGGCGGCTGCAGCTGCGGCAAACTCACGTGCGATCGGAACGCCGGCAAGCATCCGATCGCGCAGCTCGTGCCGCACGGCCTCACCGAAGCGACGTCGGACGTCGACACGATCCGTCGCTGGTGGACGGCTGCACCCTCTGCCAACATCGGCATTCGCACCGGTCGTGTGTCCGGAATCGTCGCGATCGACGTCGACGTCGCGCATCACATCGGGCACTTCGGCGACGAGACGTGGCGCGCACTCGAGGAGCTGCACGGCAAGGTGCCGGCGACGGTTGAGGCGATCACCGGATCCGGCGGCCGCCACATCCTGTTCGCGTATCCCGAAGATGCTGAACTGTTACTCAGTAAATCGAATGCGTTGGGCCCGCACGTCGACAGTCGCGCTGACGGCGGTTACATCGTCGTCGCGCCGAGTCTCCACAGATCCGGCAGCGAATACACGTGGGAGGCGAGCTCGCATCCGGACGACACCGAACTGGCGCCATTGCCCGATTGGATCCGCGTTGCGCTCACCGAGTCAGTTGCACCGGCGAGCATCCTTCCCGAAGAGACCAGGCTCGAGCCGGATCGCGTGCGCGAGCTCCGGTCCGCGCTCGCCGTGATTCCATCCGACGAGCGGGACACGTGGCTGCGCGTCGGCATGGCGCTGCATTCGACCGGCGCGGGACAACAGGCGTTCGGGATCTGGACCGAGTGGAGTCAGACGTCGGACAAGTACGAGCCGACGACGCAGGTAAAGACCTGGTCAGCGTTCAAGAGCGACCGCGGGAAGGCCGTTACTGCAGCAACGATATTCGCGATCGCGAAAGAGCACGGATGGGTGCCAGTCGAAACCCCGGCGCTCGTGCTGCCCGAAGTGCGTGCGTTCGCGCTCTCGCTCATGGATCCGACAGTCGCCGCACCAGCGATCGTGCACCGCGTTCCGGATCCGCCAGCCGAGATCCCGGCCGAGCTCCTGACACCGCCCGGCATCCTGGGCGACGTCGCACGTTACGGCGTCGAGAGTGCTGTGCGGCCGGTGCCGATCTTCGCGGTGCAGGCAGCATTGGCACTGGGTAGCGTCGTATGCGGACGCCGATTCGTCACCAACCATCGCAACTACGCGTCGATCTACCTGCTCAACGTTGCGAAGTCGGGCACCGGCAAGGAAGAAGCGAAGACGACGGTGGAGACCATTCTGGGCGCCGCCGGCATGCGAAAGCTGATCGGTGGATCCAGCTACACGAGCGGCAACGCCGTGTTCTCCGCATTGCTACGCAAGCCGCAACATCTCACCATCATCGACGAGTTCGGCAAGTACCTCGAGGCGGCGAGCGGCCAGCGCGACAGTTTTCGCGCCGATGCGCTAACGCAGTTGATGGAAGCATTCGGGCGCGTGCACGCCGACATGGCGACGCCGCAGTTCTCATCGATGACGCTATCGGCCAAGGCCGCCGTCGACATGGAGCCCAAGGTCATTCAGCGGCCGGCGATCACCTTGCTCGCAATGACAACGCCGAGCTCGTTCTACGCGGCCATGCGGAGCTCGCGCGTCCTGGACGGATTCCTCAATCGCTTCCTGGTCGTCGAACACGTGGGCCCCAGAATGCCGATGGCTGACTGGGCCGACGTGCCGGTACCGGAGCGCGTCGTCGCGTGGGTGCAATCGATACTGGCGCCGCGTGGCAATATGGATCAAGGAACGCCATTGGACCATTTAGCGGATCCGGAGGTCGTCGCGTTCACCGGTCCAGCGATGGGGCGCGCCAAGGCATTCGAGCGCGACATGCTGGCCCTGGCCGACCGGCTCGACATCGATGGACTGGGCGACATGCCGCTGCGTACGCGCGAGATCGGCATGCGCCTGGCCCTGATCGCGGCACTCGCCGAGTCGCCGGAGAGTCCGAGTATCACGGCCGATCTGATCGACTGGTGCTTCAGCTATGTCCGGTTCTTTCTAGATCAGACTGTGACGATGCTTCGTGACCGCGTTGCAGATTCCTCTGTCGAGAGAGTGCGCAACACCATATACTCGGCAATCAAGGAGGCAGGAGCGGAGGGCGTCGCCAATCGTGACCTGCACCGAGGGAAGCGGTTCATCTCGATCCCCAAGCGTGAGCGGATGGAAGCGATCGAGTCGCTACTCCAGGCCGAGCTCGTCATGTGGACCGAGATCACAGGTGGCGGACGCCCTCGCAAGGCGCTCGTCGCCGTTGCGCAGGACGATCCACACCAGGACGACCCGTCCGTGCTCCCCTTCTCGAAGGGGGCATGATGCTTCGGGCAGTTATGGCAGTGCCAAAAGTCGGGACTGTGTCAAAAGTCCCTTCTGCAAGTGCTTGGTATGACAGCACATAGAGACTTCTGGCACTTTTGGCACTTTTGGCAGTAGGCGCCTTTTCTGATCTCCTAGAGAGTTCAGAAAGCTCTCCCTGCGCAAAAGTGCCAAAAGTGCCAGAAGTCTCTTTATACATATATAAGTCTTTATAACACATACACTTACACTCACCACACTTTTGGCACTCATTCTGGCACTTGGCCACTTTTGGCACTTGAAAGTGATCACTTGCAGGATGAATGGAGATTCAGATGATCATTCGCACCTTCCGGGAGGTGCAGGCACCTTTGTTCGCTGGTCGGTCGTCAAGCGAGATCGAAGGACCAGCGACGGGCATGATCGCGATATCCCTACCGATGCCTCCCAACTTGGCGAACGAGCGCGGCCACTCCAGGTGGAGCAGCGCGAACAAGAAGCGGTACTTCAAGCAGGTGGACAAGCTCGTAGAGTGCAATCTGATTCCGGGCCCACCGCCCACGCCGCTCGAGCGTGTCGTCCTTTCAGCGTGGATGGGGCTGGGCGCCCACATGGATGACGAAAACGCCAAGCTGAGGGCGTACAAGTGGCCTGCGGATTATTTGCGCACACGCGGCTATATCGCGGCGGACGACCGTGCGCACTGCACGATGACGGATCCAGAGCGTGCCATTGTGCCGATCGCGAAACGCGGGTTGGTGATTACCATCACGCCGGTCAGCGTGGACACCCAGTTGACCACGAACAGGAGGACGCAACCTTAGATGGCCGAAAAATCGTCCACCATGATCGCGCCGCGTATTTCGACGCAGGCGTCGGCCCCGATCTCCGCCACCGCCGACCGCCCGCGAGCGATAACGTTCCTGTTCCCCGGCGAGCCGCTGGTATGTCCCAAGGGCCACAAAATCCCAACGGATTTTTGGATCCTGGGCGACACAATGCACCTGATGGGCGGCGCTCGATGCGACTTCATCGAGCCGCTCGTCCGGAACCGTGGCGAGGCACTGTCGGCCAAGGAGGCCCATCAGTACGAGTGCGGCGCGCACATCTTCTTCATCGCCCTGGCCGGCCAGCACTACGTGGTCTGCGAAGTCTCTCCACGCGAGCTGGCGGCAATGCAGAAGGATCGAATGACGCCGCTCCAGATCCGGGAATTCCTCGGGCTCGGGTTCGGTGCCTGCCACTACAAGCCAGGGTAAATTGAGAGGATCACACTCGGATGGAGAAATGGAATGGCAGGCAACCCGGCATGGGCGATCCCAAAGGTTGAAGAGATCATCGTCAAAGCGTGTGAGGATGGATCGATCACGATCGAGCAGTACGACGGAGGAACGCAGGAAACAGCAGTAATTCAGTTCTTCCCTGAGCACGTCGAGATGCTGAAGAATTTCCTGGATTTTGCATCTAAGGCGATCGATAAAGGGGAGCACCTGACGCCGCCGACCTGACGATTACCTCGTTTCCTCTACTCCGCTTCATGTTTCGCTTGTATCGTTAGGCAGTACCACAACTCCAAAGCCAGTTTCACTCGACGGCCGTCGCTCCTCATCCGAGCGCCGGCCGTTTTGCGTTTCCCTCAATCCACTGATGACGCAGCTGTCACGACCAACACCGCCCGCGGCACTGTTCGAAGACTTCCGCTCACGGTTCGCGCCGGCGGACGACTTCTGCGCGTGGATACGCGCGACGTTCCTGGTCGACGACGCACCGCTCCGGAATCCAGCGCACGCGCACCTCAATTCAGCGAGCATCGGCGTGCTCTGGACCAACGTCCCGAACCGCCGACAGATGCGGACTGTGATCGCGCAAGCCGAGATGCCGCCCGCTGCCAAGGGTGCATGGCCGAAGGCGCGCGAAGAGCAGCAGCTCGAGGAGTGGTTCGGCGAAGTGCCTGACTTCCTCATCACGTTCTCCGTCGAGATGTCGGCGTTCGACGACCGAACGTTCTGCGCGATCGTCGAACACGAGCTCTATCACTGCGCGCAGAAGCTCGACGCGTTCGGCTCGCCCAAGTTCCGAAACTCTGACGGTCGACCAGTCTTCGCGCTCAAGGGGCACGACGTCGAGGAATTCGTGGGCGTGGTCGAGCGTTACGGCGCGACGCCACAGGTCGCGAAGCTCGTCCAGGCGGCCAATGCCGGCGGTAACGTCGGGCTCGCGTCGATCGCTGCCGCGTGCGGTACGTGCCTCAAGGTCGCAGCCTGATGGCCAAACTCTCCGAAGCTGTGAAGGTGTTCATAGTCGAGCGTATCGCGCTCTACGAGACACCGACGCAGATCTGCACGGCCGCGAAAGAGGAGTTGGGCGTCGAGCTCACGCGCCAGCACGTGTGGACGTACGATCCGACCAAGCCGACGAACGCGGACCGTATCTCGAAGAAGCTGCGCGCGATATTCGACGCGACGCGGAAGCGGTTCACGGAGGAGATCGGCGACATCGCGATCGCGAACAAGGCCGTCCGACTTCGGAAGCTGGACCGGATGGCAACCAAGGCTGAAGAGAGCAAGAACTTCGTGCTGACTGCGGCCTTGATGGAGCAGGCGGCCAAGGAATGCGGCAACGCGTACACCAATCGCCACGAGTTCACGGGCAAGGACGGCGGTCCGATCGATAGCTCGCTCACCGTCCGCTTCGTGCGGCCGGCGCCGAAAGAGACATTGAACGAGCCGGCGAAACCGTGACTGCCGTCATGCCGGACACTGCTGGCCGCGCGGCGGATCTGCCAGAGTTCGCCGCGGAGTTGTTCGAGCCGCATCGCTACAAGGTGCTGTACGGCGGCCGCGGAGCCGCGCGCTCCTGGTCGGTGGCGCGTGCACTGCTTATCATCGCGGCGTCAAAGCCCACGCGCATCGGCTGCTTCCGCGAGGTGCAGAAGTCGATCGCTGCGTCCGTGCACCAGCTGCTCAAGGATCAGATCGAACTCCTCGAGCTGCCGGGATTCATCGTAACCGATCGCGAGATCCGTCATCGTAACGGTTCGCTCTTCCTGTTCGAGGGACTGAAGGCGAACATCACGAAGATCAAGTCGC
>Ga0134128_10008504_pt1 | contig 12357 bp, 7 predicted proteins | sample KB31754_FD_96462 | JGI IMG/M metagenome (GOLD analysis project Ga0134128, IMG submission 96462) | Terrestrial soil microbial communities with excess Nitrogen fertilizer from Kellogg Biological Station, Michigan, USA - KB3-175-4 | ecosystem: Environmental > Terrestrial > Soil > Unclassified ...
CGATCACGAATGTCGTGCGCCGGTTACGCCGATTTACACAAGATATGACCCCGCTGCTTTGCTGAGGTCCGATCGTCATCGTGCATTCTTCGGCGATCAGCTCCGGAAAGGCTTCGCCGGGGTATTCGAAATCGCATTCGCCCCCGGGCTCCAGCGTCCGCAGCCGGTAAGGGCCGGGCGCGAGTTGTGCCGCGATCTCGCGGGACTCGCCGGCTGCGAGTATTTGCTGCACCACCACATGCGGCGTCGTGCCGGGGCCGCTAAGACAGTATTCGCCCATGGATAGCGCGCGCACAGAGGCCGAGGGCTGAAAGGTCAGCTCCACATTGCGCGCGAAATTGCGTCCGTAATCGATATTGCAGGAGGGACAATGCGCTCCGGTCGGCAACTGATCCAATGTAGCGGTGGTCACTTTCGCACCGCGGCACCGGGGGCAGAGAAGATCCCAGCGGAGCGACATCAGCCCTTCGCGAACGGCGGCCAGACAAAGCTCGATTGCATGTCGATCGGGGACCTTCCAACTCCGGGCGAGAACACGCGGCCGCAGGCGGACGATATCGACTTCTTGTGCGGTGAGAAGGTGTTGCGCCAGCCGCTCGGCCAGGCCATGCCCATAGGGGCCGCTCTCCAGCCGCGCCGTGATGGCTTCGATGCGTGCGCGTATGCCGGCGGCAAGCGGCGGCGGCGCGTAGTTGAAGACTTGCACTGCCTGGCCGGAGGCAAACTCGCCGGCGCTGCGCATCAACGGATCGATCATCGCGCCGGTCCGCCGCATGAAGCCACAGAGCAGCAGCAATCGGCCCAAGAGGTTGGCGGGCTCGACAATCACCTCGTAGCTCGCACAGCTACCGGTATCATTGTCGGCGATCTCAAAGCGCGGTCCGAATCTGCGGAACGGCCCTTTGCGAAAGACCCGGGTCTGGGTAAAGGAGCGATTGAGCACCCACTCGAAGGGATGCTCCTCCCATTCAAGCTGGATCGGGCCTATGCGCGTTCTCGCCAGCCGCAGCATGCTGCCGTCCGGCTGCGGGATCTCCTCAACCAGGTATTTCGGCGTTTTCAGCGCCTCATTGAAACGCGCCGTATCCGAAATCAGCGGCCACAGCACGTTGGCCGGCTGCTCGAATTGCCATATCCATCTGCGTGAATGCCGGCTCACCACCGTTCCTTGCCGCCTGACAAAGAGCAACTTGCGTTGCAAATTTGCCGCATTTCTCGAAATGCAAGAGTCAGTTCCGAGTTATTCACTACAGAGTCATTTGTGCGGCCGAACATCGACTACTCAGTAAGCCTATGCCTACTGCAAGGGGGTTGGGCATGGAAATTGGGATCTCGGCCATACTTCCGAAAGCAATCGGGCGCAGTCATTCTATCGCTCTCGCTGCACTGTTGCTGCTCGGCTACGGCTGTGCAGAGAGCGAACGCTCGGCCGACAAGATCTACGCCGTACCGCAAGAAGCACTGGTAATGCATCGCGATCTGCAAAGGCTCAGCTCCCAAACGATTATGACCATCTCCAGCGATAGTAAGGCGGCCGGCGGCGCCTATTGTGATCCCGGCAGCGACGCTGCCTGTTCGCCAGGCAAGTTGCGCGAGCTGGCGATGCAAAACTGCCGAGCAAACGGAGGTCACGATTGCGTTGTCTTTGCGGTCGGTGATCAGATCATCGTCAAGTATGTGGTGATCGGACTTTGTACGTTGCAGGATGGCTCACGGACTGTAACCAGTGAGGTCGGATGTCATGATTCGAACGGAACTTTTACTTCACTACCGATAGCAGCACCGCCGCTGCCCGCGCAAACCCACACGATCGTAACCGCAAACAAGGATCCGGGCGATCTCGCGCTTGAGAGCACTCTTGTTGATTGGGTGAAGAACCATCAGCCCGAGTTCCGGCGTATGCTCAATTCTCACCTTCGGCAGAGAGGAATTATGCCCTCCGACCCGACCGGCGAATTGGGCGTAAACAGCGTCGGCTCTATCGCGGCCTCGCACCAGCGCGACCAGGAGTATGAAATTCAAGTGCATTATGTGCTGACCAGAGGTGGCCTGCCGGAAACTATGCAAACTTACCAGCATCCGCAGGTCCGATACGATCAGCAGCAGTCATTCACTGTTCAGTTCGACGGAACGGGCCTCCAGTTTCTTTGAACTGGCCTGCGCAGACAAGTTATGAGCTTTTCATTGCCAATCCATTGCGGTTGGCTGCCGCGACGGATAGCCGAATGGCCTGCTGCTCTCTTATCTCGCACCATCAGCCGGTTGGCTCACCGGCACTGGTAGGGGCACCGCCCGGCCTCAGGGGGATTCGACTGTGCCGGCCATGGTTCAGTAGGATCGGTTTCAGCCACCAGACTGATTGATCGCTCCATTCATTCTTCAGATGTGGCACCCCGCCTGCTGTTGATGGTCGAGGACTTCTTGAAGCAGGAGTATCTTGCAGCAGGTCTCGGCACGGCCTTGCCAGCCTTCAGGGGAAATAGATGCCCATTCGGCTTTTCGCCAGCACTACTGACGGCGCCTTCATCTCGGCTCACCGGGGCTTCTCCGCGCGCGCCCCGGAAAATACTCTGCCCGCGCTTCAAGCCGCACTCGAAGCCGGCGCGCATGTCGCGGAAATCGATGTCAGGTTGACCCGGGATGGCAAGCTGGTGTTGATGCACGATAGCGATGTCGACCGCACCACCGACGGCAGCGGGCCAGTCAAGGCGATGAGCCTAAGCGAACTAAAGAAGCTCGATGCCGGGCGCTGGTTCGACCGCAAGTACACCGGCATCCAGGTGCCGACACTCGACGAGGTTTTAACGTGGAGCCGCGGCCGTCTCGGCCTGCTGCTTGACATGAAGAACTATCCGGAACGCGACCCGCTTTTCATCGACGAGATGATCGCGACGATCCAACGCAATCATGCCGAGGATTTCGTCATTCCTGCCGGTTTCGATCATCCCAGCTTGGCTGAGATCCATCGCCGCCAACCTGACTGGCCGCTCGAGATGATTGTCCCTTGCCGATTGGCGGATACGGTGCATGCGGCACGCGCGGCTGGTTCGGTCCTGCTTTCGCTGGAGCCCGAACATACGGTCAAAGCCGATGTTGAGGAGATGCACGCGGCCGGGCTCTCCGTGCTCACCACGTTGCTCTCTGTCGAACATGGCGGAGAACTGCTCGACATGGGTGTCGATTTCTTTGAATCCGACGATGTCGCGCTGGTTCGCAAGACACTCGATCATCTCACCCGGAAGTGACTGCATGCCGCAGCGAGCGGCTGTGGGCGAGTACGAGAGCTTTGCGGGGTGCTATCATTTTATGACATCGAAAGGATAACATGGTTGAACCTGGTCGCTCGTCGGCACCATAGCCGGAAAGCGCCATTAGCAGTTCAATCAGTGGCGCCGGCCATGCGGGATCCGTTCGACCGACCTCATCGATAGGGAGGCAGGGAGATGCGCAGTCTACATTGGCTGATCGGGATCGCCGGCTTGATGGCGATCACGGGCGTGGTGGCGGGCGGCCGCACGCCGGCAATGGCCGAGGACAAGATCGTGATCTACGCCGCCGAGGACGAGAAGACTACGGCGGCCCTCACCAAGCTCTTCACCGAGAAGACCGGTATCGGCACCGAGGTCATCCGCGTGCCCGCCGCCGGCACCCTGGCCACCCGCATACGGGCCGAGAAGGCTGCGCCCAAGGCCGACGTCTTCATCGGCGGCTCGATCGAGTTCCACCAGCCGCTGGCGGCCGAGGGGCTCATCGTGCCCTATCGCTCGCCCGTGGTCGAAGAGGCCAAGATCGACCCGGTGTTCGTGAGCCCGGATAATTACTGGCATGCCTGGTTCATGGGCACGCTGGTGATCATCCTCAATCCGCAGCGTTTCGAGCACGACGTGGCATCGAAAGGCATTGCCAAACCCAAGACCTGGGACGACCTGCTCAACCCCGTCTACGCCAAGTCGCTGGTCAGCGGCAACCCGGCGAGCTGTGGCGGCGCCTACATCTTTCTCGCGGTGCAGATCTTCCGCAATGGCGGCGAGGAGCAGGGTTTCGAATGGCTGAAGCGCTACGATAAGCAGATCCTGCAATATACGCCGACCTGTCCGGCGGGCATCACACTGGTGGCCCGGGGCGAGGCCATCGGCGGCATGAACTGGCAGGACGACGCCACCGACGCCATGCTGTCCAAGCAGCCGATCGAGGTGATCTTCCCGCCCGAGACCGGCGCTGAGCTCGGCGGCGTTTCCATTATCAAGGGCGGACCGAACACGGAGGGCGCCAAGAAGTTCGTCGACTTCCTGCTCAGCAAAGAGGCGCAGAGCATCAAGACCCAGCTCGGCCACACCTACCCGGTGCGCGGCGATGTGGACCCGCCACAGGGGCTGCCGCCGCTCTCCACCATCAAGCTGGTCAAGTATGACCGCAAGTTCGCCATCGAGAATCGCGCCCGCCTTACCAAGAAGTGGGAGGACGAGATCGGCTCCAAGCGCTAGGCGAGACCGGCATCGAACCCGTGCGACGCGGCGGCGAGCTGCTCGAAGCGCTCCCGTTCGGCGCCGTGGCACCCGCGCCACGGCGCCGAGCTGTCGGCGAGCCGCTGACGCTCCTCATCGGGCTCGGCCTCATCCTGCTGCTGGCCGTCTTCGTCCTGCTGCCGATCCTGCAGGTCGTCACGTTCCCGCCCTGGACCGACTATCTCGATCTTGCCGACAACGGGCGCTGGCTGCGCGCCGCCGCCAATACCTGCCGCATGGTCGTGCTGTCGACGGCGAGCGCCACCCTGGTGGGATTCATCTACGCCTTCGCGCTGAGCCGGCTCGACCGCCGCCTGCGCGGCGCCCTTCGTCTGATCGCCCTGCTACCGCTCTTCTCGCCGCCCTTCACCCTGGGTTTCTCCTATCTGCTGATGTTCGGCCGTTACGGTCTCATCACCCACGGTCTGGCCGGGCTCGAGGTCAGCATTCTCGGTTGGGGCAGCCTGTGGGCGGTGCAGACCTTGACTCACTTTCCGATCGCCACCCTCGCCATCGAACGCATCCTCAACGCCGCACCGGCGCAGCTGGAGATCGCCGCGCGCAATCTCGGCGCCGGCGGGCTGGCCGTCTTCGCCACAGTTACCCTGCCGCTGGTCCGCCCGGCGGTCGCCGGCGCAGCCCTGCTGGTGGCGATGTACGTCCTGGCCGACTTCGCCAACCCGCTGATCATCGGCGGCGACTTCCCGCTGCTGGCGACGGAGGCCTGGTATCGGATCGATGGCTGGGGCGACATGCGCGGCGCGACTCTCATGGCCGCCACCTTGCTGCCGCCCGCCCTGTGCTTCTTCGTGCTCGAGCGGTTTTGGGTCAGCCGCCGGCGCTACACCGTGATCTCCGGCCGTGGCAGCGCGCTCGAACGCGCGCCCTTGACTTGGCCGGTGCGCTGGGGGCTCGGCATCTTCTGCAGTTTGGTGGCAGCGATCATCCTCAGCCTCTATTTCGGCGTGGTCGCCGGCGGCTTCACCGAGACCTGGGGCGTCGACTGGACACCGACCCTCGATAAATGGCCGGTGGTGCTCGACAAGATCGACCATCTCCGCCACAGCGTGCTCTATGCCGGGGCGGCCGGGATTGCGGCCACCTTGCTCGCCGTGGTCCTCGGCTACCTCGTCGATCAGCAGGCGGTGCCCGCGCGTCGTGCCGTTGACTTCATCTGCGTGCTGCCCGCCGCCGTGCCCGGCGTATTCATGGGGATCGGCTATTTGTTGACCTTCAACCGCCCCGGCATACCGCTCTCCGGCACCGCCGCCATCATGGTTATTGCCTTCGCCTTCGCCAACCTGCCCTTCGGCTACCAGGTCGTCCGCGCCGGGCTAGCCCAGATCGACCGTCATCTCGCCGATGCCGCCGCCGATCTTGGCGCCTCGCGCCTGCGCATCCTGTGGGACGTGCATCTGCGGCTGCTGTTGCCGGTGTGCCTGGCCGCCTGGACGACGACCTTCGTCAGCTGCGTCACCAATCTCAGCATCGCCATCTTCCTGGTTACGCCGGGCAGCCAGGTCGCGACCTTCTCGATTCTCGGCCTGATCGGCGACAATCGGTTGGAGGCCGCATCGGCGCTAACCACGGCCTTGCTGGCGATCACCCTCTTGGTGGTGGCGCTGACCTGGCGGGCCGCGCGGCGCACACGGTTGCTGGCGGGAATCATCGATGTCTGAGGCCCATGTCGAGCTGATCGGGCTCAGCAAGCGCTTCGGCTCGGTCGCGGCGGTGTCCGAGGTGAGCCTGGCGGCGCCGGAGGGCCAGGTGACGACGCTGCTGGGTCCAAGCGGCTGCGGCAAGACCACCTTGCTTCGCCTGATCGCCGGTTTCATGCAACCGGACGCCGGCGAGATCCGCATCAAGGGCCGCCGCGTGAACGAGATCCCGCCGCAGCGTCGCAGCACAGTGGTGGTGTTCCAGGACTACGCGCTCTTCCCGCATTTGACGGTGTTCGAGAACGTCGCCTATGGGCTGCGTCGACGCGGCCTCAAAGGCGCCGAGGTAACGCGGCGCGTCGAGCAGATGCTCTCCTTCCTCGGCCTCGCCGGCCTCGACCGCACGTCGCCGCTGCAACTGTCGGGCGGCCAGCAGCAGCGTGTGGCGCTCGCCCGCGCCCTAGCGGTGGAGCCCGATGTGCTGCTACTCGACGAGCCGCTGTCAAACCTCGACGCCAAGCTGCGCGTGCGCGTTCGCACCGAGCTCAAGGAGATCCAGCGATCGCTCGGCAAGACCACCATCCTGGTGACCCACGACCAAGAGGAGGCGCTGTCGATCTCCGACTACATCGCGGTGATGGAGGCCGGGCGTATTCGCCAGACCGGCACGCCTATGGAAGTCTATGCCCGCCCGGCCGACGCCTTCGTGGCCGATTTCGTCGGCATCGCCAACTTCGTCCCGGCGACGGTGCGGAGCGTGGAGCCGGATACCATCGCGCTGGATACGCCGATCGGGCTTCTGGTGGCGAGGAATTCCGGCGGACTGACCCTAGGGCAGTGCGTGACGGTGGTGCTACGTCCGACCGCACTGCGTCTTTGCGCGACCCCCCAGCAAGGCCGGGCCCAGGCAGCCCTGCGCTCCTCCAGCTTCCTCGGCGAGTTGCGCCGCCACCATCTGCAGCTGGGCGAGCTGTCGCTCGTGGTGGACCAGTTGCCCGAGGAATCGGGCGAGGTGCCGGACGAGCCGTGGTTGGCGGTCAATCCCGCCGTCGGGTTCCACATCCTGCCCTCCTTGGCTTGAGAAGCGCCTCTCCCGGAATGCTCAGATGGAATGAACGCGCAAGATCCCGCCGTGTGCCCTAGACGGAGCACGATGGGACGGCGGACGCTATGCCGCTGCGCATCTTCTTTTCGAATGTGTTCGTCAAGCTCTTGAGGCTTCGAGTTGTGCCGTCGGCGATTGGACTATTCACCAATCGCCGATTCGGCCGACGGCTGGACCAACCGCCGCTTGCCTACCCGTTCTCTCAAGGACTGAAAGACGACGTAGAGCATCGGAATGATAAAGATGCCGAACGCCGAAGCGGCAATCATACCGGCAAACACCTGCGTGCCGACGGCGCGCCGGCTGGCCATGCCGGCGCCTTCGGCAATCACGAGGGGCAGGAGGCCAAAGATGAACGCAAAGCTCGTCATCATGACCGGCCTGAACCTAAGTTCAGCGCCTTCGATCGCCGAATCGCCGATGCTTTTGCCTTGCCGGCGCTGCTCTACGGCAAATTCGACGATCAAAATACCGTTCTTCGCAGCGAGCGCGATCAATACCACAAGTCCGATCTGCGCATAGACGTCGAAGCCGAGCCCAGCCAGCAGCACCCCGGCAATCGCTCCGAACACGCCGACCGTCACGGACAGTAATACTGGAATTGGGATATTCCAGCTTTCATACAGCGCCACCAGGAAAAGATAAGCGAATAGAATGGCCAAGCCGAGGACCATCGGCGTCTGCCCGCTCGCTCCCTTCTCTTGGAACGCGGTGCCGGTCCAGTCATATCCATAGCCGGATGGTAGCGTTGCCGAAATGCGCTCCATAGCGGCCAAGCCCTCGCCCGAGCTGTAGCCCGGCTTCGCGGCGCCGTTGATGATTGCGCTGCGGAAGCCGTTATAGCGGACGAGTGTCTGCGGCCCCTGGACGAACTGCACCTCCGCCAAAGCGCGCATCGGCACCATCCCACCGGATGCGTTGCGAACATAGATCCGGTAGACGTCATCGACGGTCTTGCGAGATGGCGTTTCGGCCTGCACGTTGACTTGCCAGGTCCGGCCGAAGAGATTGAAGTCGTTGACGTAGAATCCGCCTAAGGTGGCCTGCAGCGCATTGAAGATGTCGCTGATGCGAATCCCAAGCACCTGCGCCTTGTCGCGGTTGATATTGAGGTAGATCTGCGGCGAATCGGCAGCGGAGGTCCCGAAAACGCCGGCAAGCTCCGGTTGCTGGTTTGCAAGCACCAGCATACCCCGCATCACCGCAGCCAAGTCGACTGGCGGCTGTCCCTGTAATGCTTGGAGCACATATTGAAACCCGCCCGTGCTGCCAAGCCCTAGTATGGGCGGCAAGTTGAACGGAAACACGATGGCGCCGCTGACCGCCGCCAATTCCGGCCGGAGCTTCGCGATTATGGCTCCGACGCTTTGCGCAGGATCCGTTCGTTCCTCGTAGGGCTTCAGCCGAATCACGAAGAAGGCCTGGTTGGAGGCGGCAATCCCATCGATAAAGTCGAACCCGACCACCGAGAGGACGCCTTCAACTCCCGCAACGGGTCCTATTATGTTTTCTACCTGCTCAACCACGGCCTGAGTGCGATTGACCGACGCGCCCTCCGGCAAGCGCATGGCCGCGAAGAATGCACCTTGGTCTTCTTCGGGGAGAAAACTCTGCGGCGTGATGCGGAACAGTCCGGCGGAGCCTGCAATGAGAAGGAGCACAATGATAATTCCGACGATTGGGAATCGTACTAGCCGTCGAACGACCGCGACATAGCCGTTGCGGCTGCGATCGATGCCGCCCAAGACATATCGCATCAGCCCACGGCGCGAGCTGCCCTCCCGCTTCAGCAGCACCGAGCAAAGAGCCGGGCTCAATGTCAGGGCGTTCAGTGCCGAGATGAGCATGGAGACGGATACGGCCACGGCGAACTGGCGGAACAGCTGGCCGCTGATACCGGCAATGAAGGCGACGGGGACGAAAACGGAGAGCAGGACCAGGGTGATGGCGATAATCGGGCCGGTGATCTCCGCCATCGCCTTCTTGGTCGCTGCGGGAATGGAGAGCATCGGCTCGTCCTCGACCACCCGCTCCACATTCTCGATCACGACAATCGCATCGTCGACGACGATCCCGATGGCCAGGACCAGCGCGAGCAGCGAAACGGTATTGGCCGAGTAGCCGATCGCCAGCATCACCGCAAAAGTACCGATGATCGAAACCGGCACTGCGATCAGGGGAATGAGGGTGGTCCGGAACTTGCCCAGGAATAGAAAGACGACGACCCCGACTAGGGCGAATGCCTCAATCAGGGTGCGAATAACCTCCTTGACGGTTGCGGTGACGAATATTGTGGTGTCGAAGAAAACGCTGTAGGTCAAATCCTGCGGGAATCGCTTGGCAAGACCGTCCAAGACTTGGCGAACCTGCCGCGTAACCTCAACTGCATTCGCTCCGGGCGACTGGTAGATGCCGATGGATGCGGCCGGCGCACCGTTCAGGCGTGAGTATCGGTCCGAGCTGCGCGCCCCGATATCGACCCGAGCGATATCCTTGACCCGAACCACCGACCCATCCGGGTTGGCGCGCAGCACGATCTCCGAAAATTCCTCCGGCTTGGTGAGACGGCCCTTGGTCTTGATCGTGAGTTGAAATTGCTGATCTGGACTGACGGGCGCAGCGCCGATTCTGCCGAGCGCAGCTTGCACATTCTGCCCTTGTACGGCGTTGATCACGTCGTTCGGAGTGAGGCTGTACTCGGTCAGCCGATCGGGATCGAGCCAGATGCGCAACGAGTAGTCCAGTGGCCCGAACAAGGTCGCCTGACCAACCCCTTTGATCCGGGAGAGCGCATCGAGGACGTTGATGGTTGCATAGTTGCTAAGGTAGAGCGCATCGTAGGTTTTCTTTGGCGAAGTCAGCTGAATAACTTGCAGCAGCGCCGCCGATTTTTTCCGAATTGTGAGTCCTTGGCGTGTCACCTCGGCGGGGAGCAGCGGCTGAGCCAACGCGGCACGGTTCTGCACATTGACAGTGTTGATGTCGGGATTGGTGCCGAGCGCAAACGTCACTGTGAGCGTATAGCTTCCGTCGGCGCCGCTTGTGGATTGGTAATAGATCGCGTTGTCAACGCCATTGACCTGCTGCTCGATGGGCTGCGCAACAGTTGTCTCCACGACCTCTGCATCGGCTCCGGGATAAGTCGCGCTTACACTCACTTGGGGAGGGACGATGTCCGGAAACTGCGCCACGGGTATTTGTGTGATCGCAATCAGGCCGGCCAGGGTAATGACAATGGAAAGGACGAAGGCAAGCCGCGGCCGATCGATAAAGATGCCGGAGATCACCGGCTAGCTCCCCTGCGTTGAGGAGAGCACAGTCGCCTTCACCTGTTGCCCTGGGCGCACCTTCTGGATGCCGTCGACGATGATCTGCTCTCCCTCCTTCACGCCGGACTCGATAACGGCATCGGTGTCCTGCACAGTGGTGACAACCACGCGCCGTTGCTCCACCTTGCTGTCCGCATTGACCACCAGCACATAAGGGCCCGCTTGATCCAGCTGCAGGGCGGCCTGCGGAAGAACGAGACGTGGCTGCTCCTTGCGTTCACGAACGACCACGGTCACGAACTCGCCATCAGTCAACTGCCGTTCAGGATTGGGAAGAGTGGCGCGCATGACCAGTGTGTCGGTCTGCTGATTCACCTGAACGTCGGTGTAGTTCCAAACTCCGGTGTGCGGATATTCCGTCCCGCCCGGGAGCTGCACGGCGATATCGATCTTGATCTGGGTGCCGTCTGTTTGCTGGCGTGATCGGCGAATTTCCTCGAGCTGACGCTGGCTTACCGGAAAGACGGCGTACATCGGATCCTGGCTGACGATGGTCGCCAGCACGCCGCTCGACGCATTCACGAGATTGCCTTGGGTATAGGTCGTCAAGCCGATCCGGCCGTCGATCGGCGCGTGGATACTCGTATAGCTGAGGTTGATTTCAGCTTGAGTGAGGGCGGCCTGGGTCTGCAGGACCCTCGCTCGAGCGCTCTCCATCGCAGCTTTGTCGCGGTCAACCGTCGCCTGCGGCGTATGCTGATTTTTCACCAGCTCAGCCGAGCGATTGTACTGTAATTGTGCGTTCACCAGTTCCGCTTGGGCGGCAGCGACATTGGCTTTGGCCTGATCCACCTGCGCTTGATAAGGTGCGTTTTCTATCTGGTAGAGCAGATCACCGGTCTTGACGTCCTGGCCTTCCCTGAATAGGACCTTCTCCAGAAATCCTTCCACACGGGCACGCAGAGCGACGCTATCGGTCGCCTGTATTCTGCCAACGAACTCATAGGATCGGGCAACGCCCTTTATTGCGGCCGCGCGCACGCCCACAGCGGGTGGCGGAGCCGCTGCCTGCTTCTGTTCCTTCGGACCGCAGCTGGCGAGCACAATCAGCGCCGCCACGACAATCAACAATTGCGCCGGATTGCGCACCAGTGGCTCCCTAACGAACAGCAAAATGCGATTTACGGCTGGGCTTAGCCGATCCTAGTACAAAGGGTGCCGAATGGCACCAAGTCGATGTGATGGCATTACGCCGACGGCGGAAAGGATGTCATCAAAGGGTTACGCCCGGCAATCACAGTCGCGCACTTCAAGCTGGTGCACGTCGGTGATAGAACGAGAGACGCTGTTGATCGTCCTTTGAGTGGTGACGTTTCAATTATTCACTCCAGTGTTATCGAAACAGCGTTCGCTTAGAGGAGAAAACAGATCGGGGAGCAGTCAACGCTCACTCCGAGGTGGCGGAGCAAACAAAGAACTCGGAGTGTCAGCGAAATGGTGTGGTGGGGGTCAGCGGAACAGTTCGAAGTCGTGTGTTAGCTAGTCCATTGCCTGCGCGGCCTCGTGCATATACGCGTTGGCACGAGCTTCCCGGAAGTTTGTAGCAACTTCCGTCGGCAATTTTAAAAAAAAAACCAGGTAGGTTCTCGTCCGAGATACACAACAACACAGCGGAGCCAGAAAATGGGAATTACTCCGCCGGTTGTGATCTCTTACTCAGGGAAGCGACACGTCATCGCGCCAAAGCAGCCTCTTACGGTCGAACGACGCGTTAGTAGCGGCGCAGAGTATGGTGGTGACTATGGTCGAACACGAAAAGC
>Ga0134128_10008505_pt1 | contig 12356 bp, 13 predicted proteins | sample KB31754_FD_96462 | JGI IMG/M metagenome (GOLD analysis project Ga0134128, IMG submission 96462) | Terrestrial soil microbial communities with excess Nitrogen fertilizer from Kellogg Biological Station, Michigan, USA - KB3-175-4 | ecosystem: Environmental > Terrestrial > Soil > Unclassified ...
GGGGCATTTTCAGGCCCCTCCAATCCCAACCAGCGGCCTAACGTGCTGCTTAAACTCACAAAAACCATCCTATTGGGTGCGGTGCACGATATTGAAAGGGGGGCAAAATAGCGAGGGGAATTTTCCCTAAGGCTTAATACAAAGATGCACCAGATTGGTTGCCCGATCGTGACGCTGCAGGGCAGGAAAAGTGACTTAAGTGAGGCAAACTTACCGCCAAGGCGTTAACACCTTTCAACGCGCCCAGCGCGGTATGCCGGACCGGCCGATCAGGCCCATGAACCAGCCCGCGATACCATAGGCAAGCTGCACGAACGCCCCTCGCCGGGCATAACGGATAACGATGCGGATAAGCGCCATCACTGCCGCCACGGGAAGGCGCGCGGGAGAGAAGGTCCGGGTAAGCAACATCTTGTTGCGCTCGTCGAGACAAACAGCGCGGCCAGAGCGCGTGCGCAACGGTCGGCCATATCCCGTCGTCGTGCCCTGGTGGTGAATCACCACGGCATCCGCAGCGAAGCCGAGGCGCAGGCCCTGCCGCCCAGCACGCAAAAACCAATCCACTTCCTCGCAATAGAGAAAATAGCGCTCGTTCATCGGTTCCACTGTGGCGATGAATTTCCGGCTTACGAACATGGAGGCGCCCGAAAGATAATTCTGAGCAGCTTCGATGACGGCGGTATCGGGCCTTGTGCCCTTGGCCGCGCCATAGCCCAGCGCGACGCCTTTGGCGCGCCAGCTCAACCAAACACCACCGAAAGACTGAATCTCGCCGGAAGGAAAATGGATCGGCCCGCCCACCGCTTCGAACCCTTCCGACGCACGCGCGACCAGCGCGGCCATCGCGCCCGACGAAGGCTCGGTGTCGGGATTGAGAATCCACCACGCGTCCGCATTGCGCGATCCGGCGATTCCGAGATTGACGCCGCTGGCATAGCCGCCATTATCAGGCGCCTTGATCAGATGCACCGCCTGGCCTTGCGGCAGGGCAGCTGGAAGCCGCGATTGCAAGGCACCGTAAGCGGCATCGCCGCCATTCTCGCAGATCACGATCTCGAAATCGCGATAGGTGGATTTTTCGAGCGCCGCCAGGCAGCGTACGATATCGCCATCATTGCGATAGCCCACGATGACGACCGCGACATGCGGGCTCATGCCTTGCGCCCGCCAATCAGCAGCCGCCCATAATCCATCATACGCCACAAGCGGATGCGGTAGAGCATGCCCAAGGCCGAGAACTTCTGCCGCCAGTTTAAGTGAGGGCTGCCAAGCACCCGAGGTGTGTGCGCCAGCGCCGACACGGGCAGAAGCAGGAAGGTCGAGAGCCAGGAGAGGCGGCCGAACCGCCGCCGCATTACCAGCCCGTAAGTCTCCGCGTTGATACGGGACCATTTGCGCTTGAGCTCGTCCCAGCTGCGCCGCGCCGGGTGGCCGACGCGCGCCAAAGGCGCATAGCCGATGCGAAAGCCTTTGGCCGTGGCGCGATGCGACCAGTCGACATCCTCGGAAACCCCCGTGCCGAAGGGCCCCACAGCTTCGAAGACAGGCCGGCGACAGAAGAGATTTCCGCTTCCGACAAAGCCCTTCTCCGTCACATAGCGTTCCATGTTGAAGGCGAAGATGCGCTCGAACGCCTCGGCTGCTGTCATCCGCCCCGCGTCCTTCACCAGCACATCGACGCTGCCGCCTGCGATATCGCAATGCTCCAGTGCCTTGATGCCTTCCGCCAGCCACACGCTATCGGCCTGGCAGTCCGAATCAATGAAAGCAAGGATTTCGCCCCGCGACGCGGCCGCGCCGCCATTGCGAGCAGGCCCGGCGCCGCGCGCCGTCACCGTCACCACCCGCGCGCGGCCAGCCACGATCTTCTCCACCGCGGCCTGACCTTGCGGCGAAGCATTGTCCGCCACCACGATCTCGACGCGCTCGGCGGGAAAGCTCTGGCGCGCCAGGGTGTCCAGGCAGATGTCCAGCCCTTCCAGATCGTTGTAATGCGGCACGATTACGCTAACGTGCATGTCCAGCCGTATCTCTATCGCTCAGACCGCTATGTCTCTTGCGCCGGATCGATGCAGGCGCCTGGGGCATGCGACTGTCAAGCCGGATCGAAGGAGCGGGAACTGCATGAACACGGTGTATGATTGGATAACGATGATCATATTCGGCGGGCTGGTAGTTCTGTTCCTGCACCGCTCCGTGGGACCGGCGCATCCTTCCGACCGGATCTATCATTATCTTCCCCCGGCGCTGGGATGCGCCATCGCCAATTATCTGGGCAATAACGATCACAAATGGCCGGCCATCGCGCTGACGATCGCCGTGGTGGGCTATATCCTTTTGGTGATGAAGCCTTTCGACAAAGCCTGACACGCCTCAGTTTCTCGCCGTGACCGGCAGATCCAACAGCAGACGCGCCCGCTCGGTCCCGATAAGGGGCGCGCGCGAGCCCGCCGCGACCTTCAAAATGAGTTCGGCTATGAATGTCCGCATGGTGGCGAAGGCCGGTTCAATGTCTGGTCCAATGATGGAAAAGCGCGCTAGAAGCCCGTCCGGAATATAGTGATGCATGGCTGTGCCGAGCCTTTCGAACCGCTGTTGCGTCACACTCACCGGAAAAAACTCCCCAAGCCGCGTCCAATAGATCACCGATTCCTTATGGTCCGCCGCCTGCGCGACCAGGCGCCGCCCCGGAAGCGTAACGCCGCTATCGATGGTCAGTTGCATCGGCTCGCTTTGCACGATGGCGAAGCCGAATGCGGGGTAGCAGACCTCGGGACGGTGCAATTGCAACTCATTGCTCTGGCTGTCACCGTGCGCCATCAGCATCATGACCTGGGTGCCCGTGTCGGTGCGACTGTAGATTTTGCCCACGGTTTCACCATAGAGGCGAGCCTGAAGGCTGTCCGGCGTCTCGGGCGCGTAAAAATCGCTCACGTCGCGTGACGTCCAGGCGCCGAACTGGCCTGGCAGGATATTCGAGAGTTTAGTGCCAGGCGGCATCAACGATACTTCGCGTCTGGGCTTTAAGGCCACAGCCGTGCCCGCGCTCAGGACGCACGCTGATCCAATGAGAAAATTGCGCCGGGTGGTCACGCGAACTTCCGCCGCCCGGACAAGGCGCTGATCAGCGAATCCAGCCCGAAGATCAGGGCGAGCGCTGTCGCAAAGACGATAATCCCCGCGGTGACATGCATAAAGCCCTGCGCCACGTCATCGCCCATGAACACCGTCAGAAGGATCAGGATGATGATACGGAAGATATTAGCGATGACGGCAATGGGGATCGCCAGCGCGGCAAGAAAAAGCGAATAGCGCAAGGAGCTGCCGCGGGACAGATAGATGTAGAACAGACTTATCGCCAAAAGCCCCACGATCGAATTCAAACCGGAGCACGCATCTTCCACCAGATATTGATATTGAGCGACATAGATGATGACGCCTTCATGGGTTACCGGAATGCCAAACGGCCGAAGGAGCGCCGTGGCGGCGACGGATACGAATTGCTTCAAGGGAAGAGTCAGATTGTCCAAAAGCGAGCGGGGCGGCGGCACTGCGAACAACAGATAAAGGAAAATGAACCAGTTGCGAGCAATCTCGCGGGCGCCGAACAGGCTGTAGAGCATCACCAGACCTGCGCCATAAAGGCCTGCCGCGTTCAAGGTGATGAAATCGAAAGCCTGCCCGAAGACATAAAACAGTAGAGAAATCGCGAGCCCAATCGCGACGATCCAAGGACTTCCCGGCTGGGCGCGTCGGCGCAACTCCGGCCATTGCCGCCATAAAAGCCACGCCGCTGTCACTAACACCAGGGGGCCATGCGCGCCTTCTTCACTTGCCCAGGTTTGATTGGCGAGCGTGATGGCCGCCGGAATCGACAAAGCCACCAGACCGACGGCTAGCGGCCAGGAGGGCCAGGAAGCGTTCAGCTTCCCGGGCGACGCTTCAGCGATGTCCTGAGGCGCGACCATTCCATCAGGCTTCGTTCAATACGGTGCCAATGACGGTAGCGTGATCGCCGCGCAGATGCTCCGCAAGGACTTTGATGTCGTTGATGTGGCTCTTGTTGCGCTGGGCCACGATCAAGGCGTAACCAACCACCGTGGCGACGCGGCGGGCGTCGGAATAGCGGTTGGCGGGCGCTGTATCGACGATGGTGGCGTCGAATTCGCGCAGACAGAAATCCATCAGGCTCTTAAACCGGCCGCTGGCGAGAAGCTCCTGGGCGTTGCCGGCGGAACCGGCTGAGAACAGCACCGAAAGGCCCGGCAGGATATTGCGCTCGATACAATCGTTGAAATTGATGGGCGACGACAAGGCGGTGCGCAGATCGCTTTTGGGATTCTTGTAGCCGAACGCATCGGCGACGCCGGGCGACCTGAGATCGGCATCCAGCAGCAACGTATTGACCCCGATCTGCGACAGCGCCACTGCCAAATTGGTAGCGACGAAGGTAGAACCATTGCCCCGGCTGGCGGAACAGATCGCCAGAGCGCGGTGGCCTTCATTGACATGGCGCGCCATGACATGGGTGCGGAGCGCGCGAATGGCTTCCGCGGTTCGGGAGTTGGTCTCCGAAACCGTCACCATCGACTTGAACACGAAAGCCTTTGCCGGCTGAACGCCGCTATCCATGGTGCTGGTGCTTCCGCAAAATCATTAACCCGCAGGCCTAAGGACCGCCAGAACCGGCAGCCCCAACGCAGCGCTCAAATCTTCGGGACTGCGGACTCGGCGATCCAGAAGCTCCATCAAGAGAGCCATCAATAAGCCGAAAACCAGCCCCAGGCCCAGTGAACCGCCGATGATTAGAGGCTTGTTAGGGAAAGAGGGGGAATCTGGCGTCGTAGCATTGTCTAGTGCGCTGATACCGGCATCGACAACGCCCGCTTGCTGACGGAAGTCGGCTTCCCGTGCCAACGCCTTATTATATTGATCTTGTCGAAGATCCACGTCAGCTTGCAGTAGTTGGAGTTTCGCAAGCTTGTCGCGATTTCCGATAATGAACGCCTTTTGCGCTGCCACGCGGGATGCGCCGGAAGCGGAAGCTCTCGCCGCGCCATCCTGTGACATCGTAGAGGCAATTGCCGCGCGCTTGGCTTTCAACGCGAGCAACTGGGGATGATTTGGGCCTAAAGTTTGAGAAGCTTGCTTGATCTCCGCATCGACTTGGGCAAGTTGCGACTCCCCTACGTCTCCCCCGGCAGCCTGGTTTTGAGCGGCGAATGCGGCCATCCGGGCGCTATCGACGTCAGTTTTGTTATCATTCTGCATAACAACGCCGCTTTCTTTTTCATATTTGGTTTCCGCGGCTTGGGCTGTCGCCAAATCGGCTTTGAGCTTCTGCGCCTGTTGCGCGAACCAATCGGCATTCTTGTTGGCTTCAGCGCGTCGGAAGGCAACGCTGGTGTCAATGTAGGATTGCATGACCGCGTTGGCGGCGGCCTTCGAGCCCTCCGGATCGGAACCAGTATAAGTGATGTCGAGGATATTGCTTCCGTCCATTAGATCGGCCTTTGTGCGATCGGCGATGATCTGTGCGAGCCACCGCCGGAAGTCCCGTGTGTCAGATTGCGGCCGGCGCTGATACTGATCGATCAGCTGGGGGTCTGAGAGCCAACCTAACTTGTCCACCGCGAGGCCGGTCACGCTATAGTCATCAATCAATTTGATCTGGGTAGCGACATACGTCCGTGCTGCTTGCCCGAGAAGTTCGCCCGTGACGGGATCGGGCTTCAAAATGTTGAGATACACATGTGCTTCTGCTTTCCAGCGTGGCGCTATTATGAGGCTCGCGACAATGCCGCCAGCAAGGCAAAAGAATGTTGCTGCCACGATCATAAATTTGCGGGCCCATAAGATTCGCCAGAATTGCGCTAGGCTCATGTTTGTCTCCACTACTGGTTCTGTCTAGAACCAGCCTTCTCCCACATCGATAACATCGTCGGGGAGGACTTCGATATTGAGGTCCTTCGGCGACAAGGTCGTATTCTTGCGCATGATCTTGATGTGACTATCGCTGCCGAGTTCAGTGAGGCCGCCGGCGCGTGCGATCGCCATCAGCAAAGTCATGTGGGGAATGAGGCCATAACCGCCAGGACCCTTTACCTGGCCTTTGATGTAAAACATGTCGGCGGTAGGCGCGAAAATCTTGTCGCCTGGTTGGACATAGGGATCCAGATTGATGTCGCCGGTCGCGAGATCCCTGATCGCATAGTTGCGTGCCACATCGTCTTTGGTGCGCAAGACCACATGATCGGCACCACCCTCCTTAACACCGCCCACGCGCGCAAGAATTTCCGACAATCTATAGGGTCGATCAACCGGGATAAGGCCAGGAGTTCCCACCGCTCCTAGAACGGTCACATAACGGCTGGCATAGGAGGCGACCACCACATCCACAATGGGCTTGTTGAAGAAGCCGCCGCTCTGTAGCGCCTGCGCTATATCTTCCCGCAACTGTAGAACAGAGCGATTGGCAGCCGGGAACGAGCCCAGGAGAGGCAATTGAATTTTGCCGTCGGCACCGACCTTGGACCGAGCGCTGAAATCCTTCTGGCCGAGAACGTCGACTTGAATCACATCTTCGGCGCCCAGAATGTAGCCGAGGTCTGCCGCTGCCGGCTGCATAGCAGGCGCCGCGGCTGGAGCAGCGGGCATCTGCGATTGTTGCGGAAGCGGCGCTTGACCTGGCCTGGGTGCAGATTGGGCTTGCGCAGACGGCGACGTCAGGCAGCAGAACATGAGGCCAACAATAACGATCAGATATTTTGGCGTCCTCATGACATAACCTTAGAACCTCAAAAGGCTTTGGATAGGGCTAGACCGACATGGCCTCCAGAGTAGCTGTATCCTACCACGTCGGCGTGCCTTTGATCCTCTCCCGCGTTTAACGTAACCGAAAATGTAGGAGAAACGTTAAACGCCACAGACCCGTAATAGCTCCAATAAGTTTGGTCGGTAATGTTGGTTCCAGGAATCAAGGCAGCACCGGTGAACTTGGTATGGGTATCCGAGGCGCCAAGTGTCGCCATTAACCGAGAAGTAAAGCGATAATTGACTGAGCCTGAATAGTGCTCGGCAAGAGCAAACGACGCGTTTAGGTAATAGGATGGATTGGCAGTTCGATCGAAATCCAAGTTAAAGCTCCAGCGAGCGCCCGGCGTGTAGCCCAAATTGAGACCATAGGTAACACCGCTGAAGTTTTGCCCGATCCCTCCATCCGACGAAGAGGATGTTTCCGCCACCTGGGCCGCGACTTGAATTTGTTCGGCAAAGATTCGACTGTAGCGCAACCCGCCTGTGTAGAGAGTGTAGCCGTCGGTGATCGGGCCGCCGCCTGCGACCGCAAAAATGCGGTGCGGGTATCGCGTTTTTTCATATTCACCAAAAACTGAGACAAGCCCAATAGGCTCAAAATTGTAGCCAAGCCCGACATTGGCAGAAAAATTGTGAAAATCTTGGCGGAAATACTGAGTCGCGCTGTTATCGGCCCAGCTCTCTTTGATCCCCGCAGAAGGCACGAGTCGTCCCATCCTGTCGCAGCTAACGCCTAATCCCGCCGAAATCGTTTGTTGCGTGTTGCCGAGCGTTCCGACACTGAGATCCATGAGATCGCTTTGATGGCGGCCCCAAGTGCCGGTCAACGTGGTGTCGCAAACGGCGAGATAAGTATCCGCGCCGGCTTGCAGATCGATACGCTCGCGGTCGAGAACCGAGTTATTTTGGTGAATGTCGTAACCCGCTTGGCCCGCCAGGAATAGGGATAGGCTGCCCATCGGCTCTACCAGATTGGTGAGCACGGCTGGAGCATAAAGGACGTCGTCCTTTTGCAATCCACGCGCCAAGGCAAATACCCCAGACGAACCGGCAATGTTGCTGTAGTAGGTCGTGCTGAACTGGACGGTGACAGGGGGCGTGTCCAGTGCGGGAACCGCGGCCTGAGCTTGGGAGGCCGTGAACAACGCGATCCCCCCTAGGATAAATTTCCTATTATTCATGTTTGATCCCCCGAATGTCTCGAAGCGCTGAGTTATGCAAACCCAAAACGCGACTAAGCGCCAGACGAATCACAGATATAGCTCATGCATGAAAGGCAGGCGACCATTCGCCCGCTCCATGGCCAAAGTATGTTCGCGCCTCGGATTAACGAATGATATGCCCTATCGCGCTTGCGGCTTGGTCGTTGGCGCTTGCGTGGCGCCCCTGGGCGGCTCGAACTCTTTGGCGACTCGAACCGATTGATTGGCTTTGGCGATGACGTTGTTCAACTGCTTCAGGACCGCGTCCTGAACATGCCGGGACTTAAGGACATTTTGCGCATACTTGTTCGCGACATCGCCGATCATGGGCTCGACATGCGAGTTGATAATTTCATTTACATAAACCCCTTCGGCCGAAGACAAAACGAAGACCTCGTGCGGGGGTAAAGCGAGTATCGCTTTCAAAAGCTCGGGGCTCTGCGATGCCGCGTCCATGATAGCGGGAGCGCGCTGAAAAACAATATGGCCTTCATTCAGAAAATTACCGATTTCGCTCAGCGTCTTGAAGGGTTCGAGTTTTTTGGGAAGTTGTGGATCGGATGGTCTCGAAATGCGTATTTGATCGACGTCAAAGATCTTGCGTTGTGCGAACTGATCGGGGTGGGTTTGGACATATTGTTGTACTTCCTCAGCCGATGGTGCGGGCACGCTTGCCGCCGTTTTGCTTTCCAGGAGCTGCGCCAAAATGTTGTCGTCCGCACGTTGCCTCAAGAGCTCGAAATTGGGGTTCTTGTCTAAGCCCTGCTCCTTGGCCGCGTTCGCAAGGATCACCCGTTGAATGATGCGGCGTAAAGCAAGCTGCTGCTCGGCCTTCTGGGCCGCAGGCGTGGTCGCGGTCGAGCCGGCCAATTCCGCCTGCAGCTCGCGGCGCGTGATCTCCCGCGAGCCGACCGTCGCCACGACTTGGCCGGTGGGCGCTTTGGGCGATGAAGACAAGCCGAGTTTATCGCAGCCGCTGAGCAGCAAAAGAACGCCCAAGGCGAGGGGCGCAATCGTGCGAGATTGCAGGGGGATCATCCCTTTTGAAGTTCGACACGGAATTACCATAAAGGATTTCCAATATAAACCGAGCGGGCCAACAATTGGTTACCCCATTAACCAAATTGGGTTTTTTCCGGGCGACCGTATCCATCTGTTATACGAGAATAGGGAATTATCGCTGTCAGCGTTGTCCAGGCCCCAATGAATATGTTGAAGCAAGATGACTGGCAGCAAGACGGCCGCGCGCCTGACGGCAGCATGCCGAGCCGCCTTCGCCTGCGCGTTTGCCTGGCAGCGTCCGGCGGCGGGCATATCCGTCAGCTGCTCGACCTGGAGAATGCCTGGTCGCGCTATGACTATTTTTTCGTGTCGGAGGACACCGCCCTGTCGCGGAGCCTTACGCACAAACATCCCGTGCACTTTTTGTGTCACTTCGCGGTCGGCCAGATCAAGCGCGAAGGCCTGGCCCGGGCCCTGGTGGCGGGCGTGCGGAATTTCTGGGACTCCACCCGCCTGATGTGGCGCCACCGGCCCGATATCATCATCAGCACGGGCGCGGGCACGGTCTTCTTTCTGATCCTTTGGGCGAAATTGCTGGGCGCCAAATTCATCTTGATCGAAACCTTCGCCCGCTTCGACAGTCCCTCGATCTTCGCGCGCATGGCCGCGCCTTTCGCCGATTATATCATCGTGCAATCGGCGGCGCTGGCCAAAGCCTTTCCACGCGCCGCGATCTTTGACCCGCTGGAAATCCTGGACCGCCCCCGGCCGGACAAGAAGAAGCTTCTGTTCGCCACGGTGGGCGTGACCCTGCCCTTCGACCGCATGATCGACATGGTCGCAAAGGCAAAGGACGACGGCGACATTTCGGAAGAGGTCGTCTTCCAGACCGGCATCGGTGGCCTGTTGCCACAGGGCTCGCAGAGCTATGAGACCCTGCCCTTCGACCAGGTGAAGTCCTATCTGCGCGAAGCCGATATCGTGATCTGCCATGGCGGCACGGGATCGGTGATCACGGCCTTGCGCGAAGGCTGCCGCACCATCGTGGTCCCCCGGATGGCGGAACGCGGCGAACATTATGACGACCACCAGACCGAGATCACCCGGGCCTTTGCGGCGCGCGGTCTCGTCATTCCGGCAAATACACCGGAAGAGCTGGTGGCGGCCCTCAGATCGAGCCGTTCACGCAGGCCGGTTTCGGCGACCACCAATCCGGCGCGCCTGATCGAGCATCTGAAGACCGTGCTTTCGCAGCACGCGCGTTAGTTGCGCAGCGACGCGTCCCGGTAAAACGATTTGGCTGGCGTGGCTGCCAAGCGCGCACAGCATTAAGGGGGTGAGAGTGGGCCGATCGCCTCCATGCTCATCGCTGTTAGAGTGGGCCGATCGCCTCCATGCTCGTCGCTGTTAGAGGAGCTGGGCAGGTCCTATAGCGCGAGCAGCCGAATTTCCGGGCGACGCCGTTTCTGGATCCATTTTTTCTTTGATTTGATGCGGAACTCAACAGTCCAACAATATTTAGCAGCCCATTCGGCAACCCTATGATAGTAAATGTAGATTTTTCCCGCCTATGTCTTTGAAAATTCATGGTTAACGCGATATTTCTTCGCATTTTTGATTGCAACGAAATTCGGTTCTGCTACGTTTCTGCGGTGTAGGATTTAGGGGATCAGCCCATGCGTGTGCTTTCAAAGCTCGTAGTTGCCGCAATAGCTCTCGGCGCTCTCACGACCACAGCTTCCGCGGTGACGCCGATCACCGAAGGTTCGGTGACACTTTACGACTATACCGGATTGAGCGGCCACCCGGGCCCTGCAGCGGGCGAAACGCTCGTCTGGAACTTCAACCAGGTCGTCAATCCGATCGAAGATACGGCCCACTTCAACTATACGGGCGCCACGTTCTTTGGGAATGTGTTTTCTGGCACCAAGCAAATTGCAGCCCCGCCTGCCGGCGACCTTTCGAGGTATGGCGCTGCCGAGCCGGCGCCGTTCGGTACGAACGCCGTGTTCATGGCCAATCCAGGCGTGGTGATGACCACGTTGAGCATCAATCTCGGATCGCTGGATACGGAAAATACACTGCAATTCTACTCCGGCAGCACCCTCATGGGAACGTTTGATGGCTCGGAGTTGGCCGGTGCTCTCACAGGTGTTGCGGACGGCAACCAGGTTTCCGATCTGACCAATGGCCGCTTCTATTTCTCGTTTGCGGCTGCGGACGACATCAACAAGCTGGTGTTCAGCACGACCAAGCCTGCGTTTGAGTTCGACAACATTGCTGCGACATTCACCTCCGGGGTTCCGGAACCGGCCACTTGGACAATGCTAATCCTGGGCTTTGGCTTTGTGGGCTTCATGATGCGCAACAACCGTCAGAAGACCGCTGGTGTGCTCGCCTAATCAGCGAACGCAAATTTGTAACGAAAAGGCCGCCTCTGGGCGGCCTTTTTGCTTTCAAGCCGCCTCTGCTCCGGCAAACCCGTTCCAACCGGGGTTGCGGCTTAGTAGGGCTGCTATCGCAGCCTTAGGGCGTTATCGTAGTCGTTTCGGCTCTCGGAGGCTCCATGTCATTTGCACGCAACTGCCTCGCCGCTGCCCTCTTCCTAGCTGTCGCGGGGACTGCCCGGGCCCAGGACACACGGGACGCCGATCTGCGCTGCCTGGCGGTGATGGCCAAGATCAACCAGCTGCAGGATCAAGTGCACCAGATCGAGTCCTTTATGGGCGGCTATTATTTCATGGGCCGGATCCAGGCGGTGGCGCCCGAACTCAATTTGGGAGCCGGCGCCGTGGAGGCTTACAACAAGATGTCGCCGGCCGAATTCATCTCAGAGACTCAACGCTGCGAGCAGCAGATGCGGACCATACGCCTATCGGAAATCGGCCGGGCCATGCCGAAGGCCCAACCGGAAGGCAAATGAAGCCTAGTCGGGGTGAATCAGGCTTTGTTGAAGTTCAACCACCAGGGCGCATTCGCAAGGTACCAGTCCAGCGTGGCCGCGAATCCCACCGCGAAATCGGCGGCCCGGGCTTTATATCCCAGTTCGCGCTCGATCTTGGCGCAATCGATGGCATAGCGCCGGTCGTGACCCAGCCGGTCGGCGACGAAGCTTTTGAGGCTGGCGGTGGATTGGCCCTTCGCCGCCGGAGCATCGGGATAGTCTTTGGCCATGCGGGCGTTCTTCTGGAACGCGGCATCGATGGCGGCGCAAAGCGTCTCCACCACGGTGAGGTTGCTGGTCTCGTAGCCGCCTCCCACATTGTAAACCTCGCCCGGCCGCCCCCGCGTCAGGATGAGATCGATGGCGCGGCAATGATCCTCGACAAAAAGCCA
>Ga0134128_10008510_pt1 | contig 12353 bp, 15 predicted proteins | sample KB31754_FD_96462 | JGI IMG/M metagenome (GOLD analysis project Ga0134128, IMG submission 96462) | Terrestrial soil microbial communities with excess Nitrogen fertilizer from Kellogg Biological Station, Michigan, USA - KB3-175-4 | ecosystem: Environmental > Terrestrial > Soil > Unclassified ...
ATTAGAACGCTTTCCGCGGCGGTATAAAGCGCGCTAGATAGCGCATTGCAGCATGCCGGGGACGAGCGCGTTGTTGGAGGGCTTCTATACCGTCAGATTTCAGCTCGGCGAGGCGGTCGGCCGCAGCGTGATGTATGCGCGCGACGGCAAGCTGCTCGGCGGCAATTCCGCCTTCGCCCATATCGGGACCTATGAGGAACTGGGCGTCGACGAGGTCGCGATCGTCGTCAACACGGTCCGCCACAATCCCGACCCCAACTATCGGGCCATGGCCGGCACGGACGACGCGACCTTGTTCGCGCGCGGCAGACTGGATGGCAATTTGTACCGTTTCCAGGGCCGCTTGAGGGAATTGCCCGATGTTCCTTTCCAGTCGGTGATGACGCCGGTCGAGGAGCTGCCGCTGCCGATCGCAGGCGGCGTCGGCGAGGGCGGTGCCGTCAACGGGCTCTATTCCATCCACCTGCGCATGCTCGATGGCGTCGATGGCGGCTTGACCGGCGTGATGCTGCTCAATAATGGCCGCATCCTCGGTGGCGATGCGTTCTTCTACTATATCGGCAGCTACACCAGCGAGAACGGCCGCTGGAAGGGCCAGATCCTCAACCAGGAGCACACGCCGGCCAAGGGCGAGAATATCGTGTTCGGCGGTCATGAGGTCGGCATCGGCTTTTCCGGCACCTGCGACGAGGAGAGCGCGCTGCTGGACGCGACGGCGCTTGCCGGCAAGCGCAGCCTGCGGCTCACGGCGGTGCTCAAGCTGATGCGCCGCGCGTAAGTCGGAGCATTCGATGGGGAATGTCATTCGCCTGCTGTCGACGCTGGCGCTGAAAGGCGCGGTCGAAAGGCTTGCGGGGCAATATCGGGCAACGGCCGGTGCGAAGCTCGATGCGGACTATGCGCCGACGGTCGGATTGCTGAAGCGCCTGCGCGAAGGCGAGAAGGCCGACGCGCTGATCCTCACCCGCGAGGGACTGGACGAGCTTGTCGCCGAAGGCGTGGTTGTGGCGGCAAGCAAAGTTGACCTCGCGCGTTCCTGGGTAGGCATTGCCGTGAAGGCAGGAATGCCTCATCCCGATATCTCGACCGAGGCCGCGCTCCGCAAGACGCTGCTTGCGGCGCGATCGGTGGCCTATTCGAGGATCGGCGCGAGCGGCATCTATTTTGCCGAATTGATCCAGCGGCTGGGGCTTGCAGCCGAGATCAATGCCAGGGCGACCGTCACCGCGGGCTTCACCGCCGAGCGGCTGATCGCGGGCGAGGCCGATCTGGCGGTACAGCAAATCAGCGAGCTGAAGCAGGTCGCTGATATCGAGGTGGTCGGCCCGATCCCGTACGAATTGCAGACGGCGGCTGTTTTCACCGCCGGCCGGATGGCGTCGTCGGCGAAGGTCGCGGAGGCCGATGCGTTGCTCAAATATCTCGCATCGCCCGAAGTGGCGCCGGTGTTGCGAGAGTCGGGGCTTGAGCCTTGAAGTTCGGCCAACCATGCCGACGAGTGATATCAATGATGGTGCGGCGCCAGTTCCTCTGGACCGGAACGCCGCGCCAGACCGCCGCCGTCGATCCAGCGCCTTGTCGACTGCACCGCCCGTTCGATGAGGCCCCGCGATTCCGAAAAGTCGAACGGAGAGATCGCGAGCGGGCATAGCGTAGGGACAAGATGGACGTCGATGTTTGCCGGGATCGTCTCCAGCTCGTGCCTGAGCTGCCAGGCAATCATCAGCGTGACCGCGTGCAACGCCTTGCCCACCACTCGCCCTGGCGGCTCCTTCAGTGCACAGGCGTAACCTGTCGGAAGCACGATGATCCGTTCGGCGCCGAGCTCTGCCGCAAGCCGCATCGGCGTGTTGGCGGCGAACGAGCCATCCATCAACGGCTCGCCGTCGATCTCCACGGCGGGGAATACGGCGGGGATCGCCGTGCTGGCCAAAATCGCCTTGAGCGCGGAACCCTTCGAGAGGCGGACAACCTGGCCCTGCAGATTGGTGGCCATGATGCTGAGTGGAATCCGCGCGTCTTCGAGGCGCGCGAAGGGTAAATTCGCCTCGATAACGCCGCGCAGTCCGCCCGGGTCAACCAGGTAATCGGGATGTCGGAACAACCCGACGGCGGTGACCAGACTGAATGGAAAGATGTCCGAGCGCTTTAGGCCACGCCAGATTGCTTCCAGTCTCGTCACGCAATCGATGTCCGGCGCGCCGGCAAAGTAGCTCGCATTGAGAGCTCCCACCGACGCGCCAACGACGAAGTCCGGCCGTACGCCGGCGGCGAGCAGGACGCGCAACATGCCGACCTGGATTGCGCCGAGGCTTCCGCCCCCGGTGAAGACAAATGCGGTCTTCTTGCCAGCGTGGGTCATTACGGAGACGCCTATGGATTGCCGAGGTTTTGCCGGATTGGATGACCGTCAAGCAAAAAAGTTCCCGGCTGACTCGCTCGCCAAGGATTCGAGACACGCCGCGGGACCATCGCCAAGTCAGCTTCGGGTATTCGCGACCGTCGCGTGCTCAATGGGATCTTTTGGATCCGCATTTGGCCGGCGCGTACCCGCAAGCCGGCTCCGCAGTCAGGCAGGTTCGAGCACAAATCAGCCGATCAGCTTGTCGTAATCCGAATGAGAGCCGATCCAGAACCAGACGTAACCCTCATCGACTTCAACCGCGAGCGCGCGATAGCGCAGGCCTATCCGAACGGACCAGTAATTTCCCACCTTCTTGAAATGTAACGATGGATGGCGCGGGTCGCGCTTGAGGATCTCGTAGCTTGCATCGGCTAGCTCGCGAATCTGGCCAGGCAACGCCTCATATGCAGCCCAGAATTTCGACGAGGCGAAGTGTCTCACAGCTCGCGCGAGCGCCCGGCTCGGTGTTCCGCCAGGGCCTCATTCGCCAGCGCGTCGAGCTTTCCGCCGGCCGCGCCCTGCTCGATGGTGGCGTCGAAATGCACGGCATCGAAGGCCGTGAACCAGGCGCGCAACCGCGCAAGCTCGCCCGGCGCGAGCCGCTCAATGGCCTTTTCGATTTCTTCGGCGGTTGTCATGAAGCAGATATAACAACTTCGCAGGCGGCCGAAAAGACCGTCTATTTGCAGGAACGCAGCCGGTGTCGTCGCGTTTCCTGAGGGCGTGATGGGAGCCCCGCCATGATCGGAAAGCTGCAATCCGGCCAGTACCGGCTGTATTCCCGCAAGGCCGATCCGAGGACCGGCAAGCGCCGCAATCTCGGTACGTTCAAGTCCCGCGCGGCCGCCCAAAAGCACGAACGCGACGTGCGATATTTCAAGCGGCACTGAGAGAAGAAACACGCTTCCACTGCTGCCCCGGATGGCCTAAGAGCGCCGCAACGATTCCTCTTATCTCGCGTGCCAATGATCCGCCTCGACAATATCAGCAAGCAGCAAGGCCACCAGATTCTGTTCATCGAAGCGTCCGCCGCGCTCCAGAAGGGCGAGAAGGCGGGTCTCGTCGGCCCGAACGGGGCCGGAAAGACGACGCTGTTCCGGATGATCACCGGACAGGAGCAACCGGATGAAGGGCAGGTGTCGGTCGATCGGGGCGTGACCATCGGCTATTTCAGCCAGGACGTCGGCGAGATGTCGGGGCGGAGCGCGGTCGCCGAAGTGATGGACGGTGCGGGTCCCGTCGCTGCCGTGGCTGCCGAGTTGAAGGAATTGGAAGCGGCGATGGCCGATCCGGATCGTGTCGATGACATGGAGGCGATCATCGCGCGCTACGGCGAGGTGCAGGCCCGGTTTGAGGAGCTCGACGGCTATGCCCTGGAGACCCGGGCGAGGGAAGTTCTGGCGGGCCTGAGCTTCAGCCAGGAGATGATGGACGGCGATGTCGGCGCGCTTTCCGGCGGCTGGAAGATGCGCGTGGCGCTGGCGCGGATTCTACTGATGCGCCCCGACGTCATGCTGCTGGACGAGCCGAGTAACCACCTGGACCTTGAAAGCCTGATCTGGCTCGAGCAGTTCCTGCAGGGCTATGAGGGGGCGCTGATGATGACCTCGCATGACCGCGAGTTCATCAACCGCATCATCACCAAGGTGGTCGAGATCGACGGCGGCTCGCTGACGACCTATTCCGGCAACTATGAATTCTATGAGCAGCAGCGCGCGCTCAACGAGAAGCAGCAGCAGGCGCAGTTCGAGCGCCAGCAGGCGATGCTCGCCAAGGAGATCAAGTTCATCGAACGCTTCAAGGCGCGCGCTTCGCATGCCGCGCAGGTGCAGAGCCGGGTCAAGAAGCTGGAAAAGATCGAGCGCGTCGAGCCGCCGCGGCGGCGCCAGACGGTGGCGTTCGACTTCCTGCCGGCGCCGCGCTCGGGCGAGGACGTCGTCAGCCTGAAGAACATCCACAAGCGCTACGGTAGCCGCAGCATCTATGATGGCTTCGACTTCATGATCCGCCGCAGGGAACGCTGGTGTGTGCTTGGCATCAATGGCGCCGGCAAGTCGACGCTGCTGAAGCTGGTGACGGGCTCGGCCGATCCTGATGACGGCAGCGTGACCATCGGCGGCAGCGTCAAGATAGGCTACTTCGCGCAGCACGCCATGGACCTGCTCGACGGCGAGCGCACCGTGTTCCAGTCGCTGGAGGACGCGTTCCCGCAGGCGGGCCAGGGCTCGCTGCGGTCGCTTGCGGGCTGCTTCGGTTTTTCCGGCGACGACGTCGAGAAGCGATGCCGGGTGCTGTCGGGCGGCGAGAAGGCGCGGCTGGTGATGGCAAAAATGCTGTTCGACCCACCCAATTTCCTGGTGCTGGACGAGCCCACCAACCATCTCGACCTCGCCACCAAGGAGATGCTGATCTCCGCTCTGGCCGAGTTCGAGGGCACCATGCTGTTCGTGTCGCACGACCGGCATTTCCTCGCCGCGCTCTCCAACCGCGTGCTGGAGCTGACGCCCGAGGGCGTGCACCGCTATGGCGGCGGCTACACCGAATATGTCGCGCGGACCGGCCATGAGGCGCCGGGCTTGCGAAGCTGAGCTGCAAGGCTCTCGCTTGAACGCGCCTCCGCCTCCCGCTACGGTGCCCCAAAAAGCGGGAGAAAACGATGAAGCAACTTCGGATCGGCGACATCACCATCGACGCGGTGATCGAGCGCGAGGGGCCGTGGCGCCAGCCGCAGGACTTCTTCCCCACCTATGACGACGCGGTGTTCAAGCATCATCTGCCCAGTATGGAGCCCGAGGTGTTCGACGCCGCTTCGGGGAAGATGGTCATCACCTATCAGACTTTCGTGGTGCGCACGCCGCGCTACACCATCCTGGTCGACACCTGCACCGGCGAGGACAAGGGCCATCCGCCGCCGTTCGATTTCCCGGGCAAGGAGCGCTGGCGCAACGAGCTGTTTGCGCTCGGCATCTCCTACGACAAGATCGACTACGTGTTCTGCACCCATCTGCACATCGACCATACCGGCTGGAACACCATCCTGCGCGACGGCCGCTGGGTGCCGACCTTTCCGAACGCCAAATACGTCTTCCACAAGCGCGAATATGCGGTCTGGGAGGAGCAGCACAAGAAAGGCGCGAATCCGCCCGGCACCGTGTTCCGCGACAATTGCCTGCCGATCGTCGAGGCGGGTCAGGCGCTGCTCGTCGATGACGATTATGCGCTCGACGACACCATCACGCTGACGCCGACGCCGGGGCATTCGCCCTGCCATTGCTGCGTCAATATCTTCTCGAAGGGCCAGCGCGCGGTCGTCGCCGGCGACCTCATGCATCACCAGATCCAGTGCCTCGAGCCCGACTGGTCGGCGCGGCCGGATTGGGACCCGAAGCAGTCGGCGGTCTCGCGGCGAAAATTCTTCGCCTCTGTCGCCGACACCGACACGCTGATCCTGCCGATCCATTTCCCGCGACCGACGGCGGGCCTGATCAAGGCCGACGGCGACCGTTTTGATTATCGATTCAAACGCGACTGAGCGAGCGGCAATGAGAAACGGTTCAGGCACGAAGACACGCGTGGCGATTGCCGGCCTCGGCGCGATCGGCATGGAGGTCGCCAAAGCGCTCGATCACGGCATCGAGGGGCTGGAGTTGGCGGCCGTATCGGCGGCCAATATCGACAAGCACCGGTCCTGGCTCGACAAGCTTGCCAAGTTGCCGGCGGCGCTGCCGATCGAGGGGCTCGCCGATGCCGCCGACATCGTCATCGAATGCGCGCCGAGCAAGCTCGTGCGTTCGATCGTCTCGCCCGTGGTATCGCGCGGCAAGACCGCTGTCGTGCTTAGCGTCGGTGCGCTCCTGGAAAACGAGGACCTGATCGAGCTGGCGCGGAAGCACGGCGGGCAGATCGTGGTGCCGACCGGCGCGCTGATCGGGCTCGACGCCATGACGGCGGCGGCGGTAGGCACCATTCATTCCGTGCAGATGGTTACCCGCAAACCCATCGCGGGCCTTCTGGGGGCTCCTCATCTGGCCGAGCACAAGATCGACATCGAGGACATCAAGGAGCCGCTCAAGATATTCGACGGCACTGCACGCGAGGCGGCCAAGGGGTTTCCCGCCAATCTCAACGTCGCCGTGGCGCTGTCGCTTGCGGGGATCGGCGCCGACCGCACCAGGGTGCAGATCTGGGCCGATCCGACGGTGACCCGCAACACCCATCGCATCGAGGTGGAGTCGGACTCGGCACGGTTTTCGATGGAGATCGAAAATATCCCGTCCGAGAATCCGAAGACCGGAAGGATCACCGCGCTTTCCGTGATCGCATGCCTGCGGAAGCTGCGTGCGCCCTTGCGCATTGGGACCTGACGGCTTCGGCCAAAGCTGCTAGGCTTGCCGAAAATCAAAGGGAGAACCGCCATGGACGCCGTGACGCCGAAGGGACACGAGACCGAAGCGCACAGCCGGCATGTGGCCTGGTGTCCACAGGGCGGGTTGATGCTTGCCATCTTCCAGGTCCCGAACAAGTTCTTCGAGGCGGACGGCCGCGTCATCGATGCCAATGGTCAGGACTGGGACGAGGCCTGGGGCCACACCGGCAAGAACTGAACCGACAAGAGCTGAGCCAACGAGGGCTGAACCAACAAGAGTTGTGCAGCTCCTTGGAGAAGCAAAAGGCGGCCACGTGGCCGCCTTTTACGTTGTGTCCCGGAACGGACAGGAATATCGGCTAGCGCCTAGCCGCCGGCTTCGCACTTCTTCATGAAGCTGTTCTTGGCCGCGCCGGCGAGCTTCTTGCCGTCGGAGCCGACGGCCTTGGTCTCGCAGGCATCATGGTTGCACTTCTTCATGAATGAGGTCTTCGCCGCGCCCGCGAGCGGCTTGCCATCCTTGCCCATGGCCTTGGCGTCGCAGGACGCGTCCTGCGCGAAGGCCGATCCGGCGGCAAAGGTGGCGATGAGGGCAGCCAGGAATATCCGCTTCATTGGGTGTCTCCCTAAGATAAAAGTGAGTCGATTGGAGCTTGGAATCTTGGCGCGATCAAGCTCAGCCCCGCAAAATTTGCGGAATATATTCCAGCGGGATGAGCGGGACGTTCATCGTTCAGTCAGGATCAGCGGTTGAGCAGTGCCTTGAAATCGGCCCGGGCCCGTTGCGCTTCCGCCCGCGCGACTTCGGAGGCCTCGCCAAGTCCGAAATACCCATGGATCAAGCCTTCGCCGGTATAATGCCTGGCGGGCACATCGGCGCTTTCGAGCGCGGCCGCGTAGGCGGCACCTTCATCGCGCAAGGGATCGAACCAGGCGGTGCAGACGATCGCGGGCGCCAGTCCCGCATGGTCCTTGGCGCGCAATGGCGAGACGCGCCAGTCGGCGCCGTCGGCCTCGCTGGCGAGATAATGGCCGCAAAACCATTCCATCACCGCGCGCGACAGGAAATAGCCGTCGGCATTTTCGGCGCGCGAAGGGAAGCGCGCGTTTTGCTTTGCATCGGCGTAATTTCCGAGCACGTCGGTCACGGGATAGACGAGGAGCTGCGCAGCGAGGTCAATCCCGGCATCGCGGCAGGCGATCGCCGACGTCGCTGCGAGATTGCCGCCCGCGCTGTCGCCGGCGACGCCAAGACGGCTTGCATCGCCGCCGAATTCGCCGATGCGTTCGGAAACGTCACGCACGGCGGCAAAGGCGTCCTCGAACGCGCCGGGAAAGCGCGTCTCGGGCGGGCGCCGGTAATCGACGGAGACCACCACCGCGCCGGTCTCGATGGCAAGCCAGCGTCCCTGCCGGTCGTGGGTTTCGAGGTCGCCAGCGACCCAGCCGCCGCCATGAAAGAACACGACTGTCGGCGCTTTGCCCTGGCCGGTGCGATAGACCCGCGCGTTGAGCGGGCCTTGCGCGCCCTTGACCTTGATATCCCGAGCGCTGTCGACCGGCGGCGGTGGCACGCCTGCGCGGGAAGCCGCGAGCGCCCGGAGTGCGTCGCGGGCGCTTTGCGGGGTCATCGTGGTGGGGTCGCGAAGCGGAAGCAGCGGGATGATCTGGGCGATCACCGGATCGAGCGGGGCGGGCATCGGGGATTCCTCGGAGCCTTTTCTTGCTGATTTTCAATCAGCATAGATATTGCTCTTCGGCGAGGCAACCGTGCAGGTCTCGAGCATGATCCGGAAAAGTGTGTAGCGGTTTTCCGAAAAGATCATGCTCAAACAGAAGGCTAGAACGGGATGACGATTCGAAGAAGAGCCATCCCGTTCTAGCGGGTGAGGCCGACCGGCTTGAAGGCGGCGAGGAGCGGCCTTTCCAGCTTGCCTTCCATGCTGGAGAGGATGTCGTAGGCCTCGGCCCGCGATCTTGTCGCCTTGTAGGGCCGCTCTTCGATCAATGCGGCGAAAATGTCCGAGATCGTGAGCACGCGGACGAGATCGCAAATGCTTTCGGCGCAAAGGGCATCCGGATAGCCGCTGCCATCGAGATATTCGTGATGATGCCGCACCGCATCGAGGATTTCGGGGGAGATGCCGTCGGTCTCTTTCAGGATGTCGTAGCCCGCGGCCGGATGCGTCTCGATCAGGGCGCGCTCCTCGGGATCGAGGCGGCCCGGCTTGTCGAGTACATTGAGCGGGATCTTTGCCTTGCCCACGTCGTGAAACATCGCCGACGAATAGAGCCGCTCGATATCGGCTTTGGGAACGCCGAGGCTCAAGCCGAAATCGACCGCAATTCCGGTCACCAGAAGGCAGTGCTGGTAGGTCCCTTCGTGGTGGCGGCGAACCGTTTTCAGCCAGTCGGCCAGTCCATGTTCCTCGACCGCCGCGGCAATTTTCGCGCCGGCGTTCCGGGTGGCTGCGATATCGATCGGTGTGCCGCCCGCTACCGCCGTGAACATGGACGCCAGCGCGACCTCGCCGGAAGACGCGGCCGCTGCCGAGCCTTGTTCTTCCGAAAGTTCGCCGGGCATCAGATTGGCGACTTCCTTCAGCAATCTGGCTTGATGGAGCGGGCCGGCCAGCACGACTGTGGCACCCAGCGCATAGGCCTGTGAAATCGCCAGGTGTGCGGAATCTTCCACGAGGAAGATGCGTTTTTCCACCCGGCTCAGATCGGCGAGAACCTGCTTGAGCGCGCAGATGCCGTCGATCGCACGCAGGTCCGCCCTGACGACGAGCGCGTCGACGTTGCTGCGCTGGACGTTCAGCCCCCGCAGCAATTCGGATGTGACGACGTGTCTGCGCTCCAGCACGGATCTGACGCCGGCCAGTTTCGCAGACGTGTCGGCTATCACATGAACCGGCATGATTTCCCAAAGCGTATCGGCCGAGTCTCCATGAATTCCGGTCCGGAGCGAGCCCTGCTCACCTATTTTGAATCGTGACTGCGTGTCTTCTTGCCCTTGTCGGGGCTCGTGAACTTGATGCCGACCTGCGTTCCATCGACCCAAACCAGCTCGCAGCGCCGGAACGCGAGACCGGTCGACGATAGAAGCAGGAAGAACTCGCGCGCTCTCAGCACGTCGGGCGAGCCTTCGATCTCGAGTTTCGCGCCGCTCTGGGAAACATCGAGCATGAAGCAGCTTCGCCGCCACGTTCCGTCGACGCCCATGAGATTGACGGGATGCTTGTGCTCGAATTGAACGCGGTTCGATCCCCGGCTCTCTCCCTTCATCGGCGACCTCCTGCTGCCGCCGCGGCGGCGACGCCGCCGACGGCCGATTTGACCGCCGCCTTCAGCGGCGGCTCGAAGCGAATGGTGTATTGTGCTGACGAGACGTAGAGCGCCTCGAACACTTCCTTGCACTGAGCGAGCTGCTCCTTTGAAAGCGGCGGCACGCGGCGGTTGTTCAGTACCGCGGCGGTGGTCTGCCAGTTCAATCGGGAGCCGCGACAGGCGATGATAAGCCCGTTACCGCTTTCTTCCTCCATCAGCGGCGCGATGATCTCGACGGTGGCGCCTGACAGCAGGGTCAGCGCCGCAATGACGTTGGGATATTCGCGGCGGATGGCAAAGCGGTTGACGGAAGAGTCGTTCAGCTGGCCACTCTTGTTGAGAACCACCACCGCGGCCTTGGCTTCGGCATAGTCGTTCGCGCCGGCTGTCGCTGTCGGGGGCACTGGAGGCGGCATGCTGTCCAGCGCCGCCTGGACCCTGTCACGCACCTCCGGGGCGGCCGTTTTGAGGAGCCGTGCGCGCACGGTGTCGGTGGTGCGGGTCAGGAGCTTTTTGAGCAATTCCGCCGGCAGGTCCGGGCGAGAGGCTAGCGACTCCGCGACGTTCTCGTCCCGTTCGGCCACAATGAGCAGCGCGGCACGGCCCAGTGCCGAAAACCACGCCGTCGGATTTCTGGCGAGCACCCGCGCGGTTTCCTTGCCGGCATGCTTGAGGATGACGTCGGTGATCGCTTCGTTGAGGTTCGGCCGGCTGGAAAGGGCGATCAAATGTTGCTGGCTGAAATGGCTTGCGATCTCGATCAGATCGGCGTCGGTCAGCGATTTCGATTTCTGCAGGACAGGAATCGCAATCGACGCGTTTTCCTGGCGGGCGAGGCGGCGGACAGTCGCTTGCGGCGCGGGAGCGGCATCGGCGAGGGCAGCACTGAGCTCTGCGAGCTTCCGGGGCTCCATGCGCTCCATCAGGTGCAGGAGCACGTCGTCGAAAACGCTGACTTGACCCGTGTTGAGATTGGCCGCGGCTGAAAGAAAAAGCTCGGTCACGCGCTGCAATATCCGCGCGCGGCGTTCGGGCGTGGCTTCGCGCGCGGCGGCTTCAAGCTCCGTTAACAACTCGGTTGAAGCGATGCCAGTCATAACCCGCGAAAATCCGTTGTGAAAACATCGCGTTTCCAACTGGAAGTTCGCGCGCGTGTCGTTAAGATTTTACGCATGCTGAAATTCAGAAGGTAGGAAGATACCGATATTGCCCGGTGTAATGCTATCGAAAATTGGCAGATGCAGTGCCGCATGACGGCGGTTGAAAGCACCGGCCCCGAATGGAAGACCGAATATCAGGTCCCGTTGCGGGTATTATAGTGAGCGGATAGCGATAGGAATTGGATGGACAGTGATGATTTCGAGCCAAGCCTAACGCCGAAGATATTCAGGTTCTCGGACATCGATGAATTTCGAAGCTCGGTGCGAAGCCTCAATGTCGACTTCACCCCGCTTGCCCGCAAGATTTCCGCCGAGCAGATCATCCTCAATCTCGCCGGCTGCGACGTCAATTTCACCAAGTCCTTCCCTCGCATCATCGATGCCCAGCTCAAGCAGAATTGCACGGCCGTCGGCTTCACGATGGACGATGGGGTTCCGATCCGTTTCAACGGCGCCGAGAGGGACAGGTCCGTCGTCGTCATCGGGAATAATGGTGCGACCTTCAGCGCGGTCGAGCGGGTCGAGCGGCGTTATGCGTCGATTGTCTTCACACCGACGGTGACCGATCGCGGCTGGCCGCAGGCCACCGCAAGCTTCAACATGTTCGAGACGAGTCCGGCTGCGCAGCAGCGGTTGCGTGAACTGGTGGTGCAGGTCCTGTTCGCAGCGCCGCAGCTTTCGGATGCCGTCGGCATGAACGAAGCCTCATCCGCGATCAGGGAATCCCTGCTGGCCGGCGTGGACGCCGTATTTGCCGACGTCGTTCCGACCAAATGGTCGACCTACGTCAATTCGACCCGGCAATTCCGGATTTTCCAGGATATCCGTGCCCTGCTTGCAGCCGATCTCGGCAGGCCGATCTACAGCGAAGAGCTTGCGCAGCAGGTTGGCGTGTCGGTGCGCTCGATGCATGACGCCATCCTGCGCTATCGCGGCATGAGCCTGCATCGTTACCTGCGCCTGAAGCGGTTGTGGCTGGTACGCAAGCGTCTGCTGGCCGGCACCGACGACAGCGTCAAGGCGAGCGCGCTCGCCTGCGGGTTCTGGCATCTCGGGGACTTCTCCGGAAGCTATCGCCTGCAGTTCGGTGAAG
>Ga0134128_10008511_pt1 | contig 12352 bp, 9 predicted proteins | sample KB31754_FD_96462 | JGI IMG/M metagenome (GOLD analysis project Ga0134128, IMG submission 96462) | Terrestrial soil microbial communities with excess Nitrogen fertilizer from Kellogg Biological Station, Michigan, USA - KB3-175-4 | ecosystem: Environmental > Terrestrial > Soil > Unclassified ...
CAAGCCCACGGCCTCACCCTCACCCCCAAACCAGCGTGTTAAAAACCCGCAAGCCCTTAGCCCGGGTTACCGTCACCGAAACCGGCATAAGTCCGGCAAAATTCCGCGCCAACCAGGGCTAAGGCGTCCTAACCAGGGCTAAGTGGTCCGTAACCCGGGCTAAGACGTCGTAACCAGGGCTAGGACGTCTGTAACCCGCAGCCTGGCTACGCTAGCGGAGCGGTCAGGCTGCCCATTCCGGGCATCGGCGCACGCGTCCGAACGGGCGACGCCCGGTTCTCCGGGAACCATGTCCCCGGCCGGCGCCGGGCCGCCCGCAGAGTACGCACTAGCCTGACAAACTCAGGTTGTACCGCGAGCACGGCACGATCTTGCGGGCGCTGTTCTGGGCGCTGTTGTGGGCGGGCGCCACTCTTCGATGGCAGGTCGCTGCGCCGACAGCCGCCGGCGCAGCGACTGGTGGCCGCTAGCTCAGTGCGTCGAGGGTGTTCTTTATCAGTGCAGCTTCGCGCGCGTAGCCCGCGATGTTGGGATGGAATGACTCGGGGGCCGGATCGAGCAGGTTACTGCCCACGACCTGGTTGACATAGGAACCGGGCGCGCACAGCTCATGTCCGGCGAACGCGTTCTCCAGGTCGATGACCCGGGCACCGACGTCCGCCGCGGCCTGCCTGATCACGTCGTCAAGCCAGTCGATCACGCCATGAATCAAGGTGAGCTGATTCTTGCTGGTGATGATCGTTACCGGCGCTCCATCGCACCCGTCGTCGACGTGCGGGTCATAAGTGGTGGGATCGGGATAGATCTGCGGATAGGTAAGCACCTCGAGCGTCGCGTTCGGGGCGCTGGCCTCGATGCGCTCGTAGATGAACGCCAGCGTGCCCTCAAGGTTGCCGATCTGCGTGTACAGCGCGCTGTTGACAGAGGCGGAGAAGCACGCGTCGATGTCGGTTGCGTCCACCTTGAAGTAGCAGTTTTTCGCTATATCGAAGAGGTCGGTATTGTTGCCGCCGACCATGATCGTGACCAGCCCGGTGTTGTCGTCCAGCGGGTCAACCTGGGCCGGCTCGCCTTGCGCGGGATTGCCCCCTACGCTCTTGCCGTCGACGGCCCCGGACAGTATGTCCCCGGTCTCGGCACCGCTGCAGGCCATGTTGGTCACCGACTGCCACCGGCTGGAGCCTGACGTGTACTGGTCGGCGTAGGACGCGTAGGAGCGGTGGCACGTGTTGACTCCTGGTGTGTCTGTGCCGGGCACGTAGCTTCCGTTGGCGGCGCCCTCACCGCTAGCGAAGGAGTCGCCCATATTCACGTACCTGCGGGTGGTCGCGCAGATCAGTGATGAAGGAGACCGTTGTTGGCCTGGCAGCCAACGATCAGCGTCGTCCCGTTCGGCACCGACCTGATCACGGTGCCACCCACGGACGGGCTGTAGGTCCACTCGGCCAGCGAGTTGTCGGACGTGCCGGTGACCTGGTAGGCGGTGCCGAAGCAACCGGGCCAGGGAGAACATACGTTGGCTGCGGCCGGCGCGGGCCTGACCAAACCGAACGCGGTCGCCGCGAACAGCGCGGCCACAGCTAGCAGAGCCGCCCGCGGGCGGCCCCGGCGGCGAATGGCAAGATGCACATGTCCTCCACTTCTAGAGGGTCGGTTAGTGCATTGAATCGCCTCTTTGCCTGCTTTGGAACACGGCGAACGAAACGCAAATCAATTGCCAATCAATCGGCCCACCTGGTTTCCTGTCTGCGGCAGTAGCCGGCTAGCCAGGGAGATCGACCATGCGAGCAGCGTTCATGTCCACTTCGCTCAGACTTAGCTACAGCAAGGACATGACGCTTCATGGTTACGCTCAACTTGGGGATCCTGGCGCATGTAGACGCCGGTAAGACCAGCCTGACCGAGCGGCTGCTGTTCGCCGCCGGGGTGATCGACGCCCTCGGCAGCGTCGACGCCGGTAGTACTCAGACCGATTCGCTGGCGCTGGAGCGGCAGCGCGGCATCACGATCAAGTCGGCCGTGACGTCGTTCGTCATCGGTGACCTCGCCGTCAACCTGATCGACACGCCCGGCCATCCGGACTTCATCGCGGAGGTCGAGCGTGTGCTCAGCGTGCTCGACGGCGCGGTCCTGGTGATCTCGGCGGTCGAGGGCATCCAGCCGCAGACCAGGATCCTGATGCGCACGCTTAGGCGGCTCGGCGTGCCGGTGCTGATCTTCGTGAACAAGATCGACCGGGGCGGTGCCCGGTACGCCGAGGTGCTCGCCGGAATCGCCGAACGACTGACCCCGGCGGTCGTCGCGATGGGAGCGGTGACCGGCCTCGGGACTCGCGATGCCGGGTTCAGGCCGTACTCCCGCGCCGACCAGGAGTTCGCGGCGGTCCTGGCCGACCGGCTGACCAGCCACGACGATCAGTTGCTGGCCGCCTACGTCAGCGACGAGTCCGCCGTACCCTACCGGCGGCTTCGGCGGGCGCTCGCTCGCCAGACCCAGCGCGGGCTGGTCTATCCGGTCTTCTTCGGCTCCGCGATCACCGGGGCCGGGGTCGACTCGCTCACGGCGGGGATCCGTGAGTTGCTACCGGCTGGTCGAGGCGACGAGCTAGGGCCAATCTCTGGCAATGTGTTCAAAATAGAAAGGGGTCAAAGCGGCGAGAAGATCGCCTACCTGAGGCTGTTCTCCGGAACGCTGGCGGTCAGGGACCGGCTCGCCGACTATGACGGCGCCAAGGTCACCGGCCTGAGCGTCTTTGACGGCGGCGCGGCCGCACCGCGCGAGTCGATGGCTGCCGGGCAGATCGGCAAGCTGTGGGGGCTCGGCGGCGCGCAGGTGGGCGATGCCATCGGGGTGCGGCGGCCGGGCCAGGCGGGCGGGTTCTTCGGGCCGCCGACGGTGCAGACCGTGATCGTTCCGGCCGGCCGGGCCGACAAGCGGCGGCTGCACGCCGCGCTGACTCAGCTGGCCGAGCAGGACCCGCTGATCAACCTGCGGCAGGACGACGCCCGGGGCGAGCTGCTGTTGTCGCTGTACGGCGAGGTGCAGAAGGAAGTCATCGCGTCCACGCTGGCGGAGGAATTCGGGCTCGCGGTCAGCTTCCGGGACACGGTGACGATCTGCATCGAGCGGCCGGCCGGAACCGGTGTCGCCCTTGAGGTGATCAAGGGCGGGGACAACCCGTTCCTGGCAACCGTAGGCCTTCGGGTGGAACCTGGGGCAATCGGGTCTGGCCTGGTGTTCGGCCTGGAGATCGAGCTGGGCGCGCTGCCTTACTCATTCCTGCGGGCGATCGAGGAGACCGTGCCGCTGACGTTGCGCCAGGGCCTGTACGGCTGGGAGGTACCCGACTGCCGGGTGACGCTCACGCACTCGGGCTACTGGCCTCGGCAGTCTCACATGCACGGCACGTTCGACAAGTCCATGTCGAGTACCGCCGGTGACTTCAGGAACCTGACGCCGCTGGTGCTGATGACGGCGCTGAAGCAGGCCGGCACCGTGGTGTGCGAGCCGCTGCACAGGTTCGAGCTGGAGATTCCCGCCGACTGTCTCGGGCCGGTGCTGCCGGTGCTCGGGCGGCTCGGCGCGGTGCCGGGGACGCCGGTGCTGCGCGGGTCGGCCTACGTCATGGACGGCGAGATTCCAGCGGCCCAGGTGCACGGACTGCGTCAGCAGCTGCCCGGGCTCAGCCGGGGCGAGGGGGTGCTGGACAGCTCGTTCGACCGGTACGAGCCGATGCTGGGCGCGTTTCCGGTCCGGGCGCGCAGCGACAACAATCCGCTGGACCGCAAGGAGTATTTGCGTCGGGTTCAGCGCGGGGTCTCTGGATTGCCGACGGCAACGATCAGCTGACCGCTCAGCTCCCGCTGCGTCAGCCGGACAAGGCCAGGGAGGCGGCGGCCTGCCAGTCAAGCGCCGGCCCGAGCAAGGCGGCCGGACCGAGCATCGCAACCGCCTCATCGAGCGCTGCCTGTTCGTACCTGAACCTGAACCGGTAGCCGATCTCGTCCCGGCACGCTCGGGCGGCGGCGATCAAGCTGACAGCCAGCGTCGAGTCGGCGCCGCGCCGGGCCGCGAGGCAGCCGAGCGCCTCTAGCGCGTCGCAGACCAGCAGCAGGTAGCCGCCCCGGGCCGCGTCGCCCAGGACCGATCGCCACAAGGAAGCCGCCCGATCACCATCACCGTCGACCGCCGCGCAGGCAGCGTGGATCGAGGCGATCGAGGCCGCCATCAGCGACCCCTGCTCCGGCGCCACGACCGACCGGGCCAAGGTAACCGGATCCAGCCGCTGCCCGCCTTCGATCGCCAGCCGGCAGTAGGTCCGCAGCAGGCCAGGCGTGTGCGCGATCCGCATCAGCCAGCCGCTCGGCTCCCGGGGCGGCGAACCCGAGCCCGTCCCCAAGCCCGTACCCGAGCCCGTCCCCGAGCCCGACATCTCCGAGCGCAGCAGCGACATCCGCAACCCCTGCAGGCCGACCCGCCACACGCCCCGGTCCGGCCAGCCCCGAGCGATCTCATCGACCGTGGTCGAGACCTCGCTGCCAACCCGATCGTCGTTCCGCTGGAACGCCGCATGCACGACCCGCCCGACTCCAAGCAACCGCACCGCGGGCATCACCGTCCGGTCCAGCGTCACCGGCAGCACCAGGTCGACCGCCTCCGTCAGCCGGCCGCATTCGATCAGATGCTCGGCCGTGGCCACGGCGGCGACCGCTCTGAGCGAGGTGTTGTCCAGCCGCCCGGCCAGCTCGATCGCGTGCTCGGACCAGCGGGCCGCGTCGGTGTCGGTGCCGGCCGATGCCGCCGACGCGGCCGCGACCACGGCCACGCTCGGAGCCAGGTCGACACCGCGCTCGTAGGCGGAAATCAGCGGCCCCGGGTCGAACGGCGGACGGCTCCCCTGAACCAGCTCGCACCAGGCCATCGTCCAGTGGTCGTCAGCTGCCCGCGCCAGCCGTTCGGCCGATGGCACGGCCGAGCCGACGAAGGCCAGGTCGCCGGCGAGCAACCGGGCCATGGCGAGGGCACCGACGGTCTTGGCCCACGCGCCCGGGTCGGCCTCGGCGACGATTCCGAGCGCGCTGTCACCGAGAACGACCGCATCGTGGAACATGCTCAGCTGATGCCAGGCCGTTCCGATCGCGGTGACCAGGGAAGCGGCGCGAGCCGAGCGCTGGTCGATCGACCACTGCAGGGCGTTCCTGAGGTTGGGATATTCCGAGCCGATCAGCTCGAGCATCGCTTCTGAGGCGTCAGAAGCCTCTCCGGCGCCGAGCCCGGCCACCCAGTCCGCGTAGTAGTCCGCGTGAGCATCGCGGATCGCCGCCAGCTCGCCAGCCTGTCCGGCCTGCTGGGTCGCGTACTCCCTGATGCTTTCCAGCAGTCGATACCGGGCCGTCCCCTCGGCCAGCACCACCAGCGACTTGTCGACCAGCCGGCCGAGCGCCTCGCCCCCGTTCAGCTCCTCATCGTCCGAGCCGCCGGACATCCGGCCGGCCACGGCATCGAACGCTGCCTCGGTGAACGACCCGGCGAAGCAGGCCAGGCACCGGAACGCCTGCTGCTCGCCCGGCGTCAGCAGCTGGTAGCTCCAGCCGATCGAGGCCCGCAGCGTGGACTGCCGGTCGGGCACGCCCCGCGCCGTCGCCCCCGCCAGCGGGATCCGCTGGTCCAGGTCATCAGCCAGGTCGCGGATCCCGCGCGCCCTGACCCTGGCCGCGACCAGCTCGATCGCCAGCGGCATCCCGTCGAGCCGCCGGCAGATCCTGGCCACCGCCGCGACGTTCCCCTCATCCAGCCGGAACCTGGGGCTCACCCGAGTCGCCCGGTCGACGAACAACTGCACGGCCTCAACGCTCGATGCGGTCTCGATGTCAATGGCGGGGGTTCGAGGGGGTCGTCCCCCTTCGGCCGGCACCGTCGAGTCAGGCACCCGCAGCGGCGGCACCTGCCAGTTGACCTCGCCGGGGATGGCGAGCGGCTCCCGGCTGGTCGTGAGCACCGTGACGATCGACGATCTGAGCAGCTCGCCGATCAGCCGGGCGGCCGCGTCTAGCACATGCTCGCAGTTGTCGATGACCAGCAGCACCGGATCATCAGGCAAGGCGGCGATGATCTCCGCGCTGGTCTGCGCCCCCGGCTGCTCGCTGCCGCCAACGGCCCGCAGCACGGCCGAGGCGACCCCGTCGGGATCGGTGACCGGCCCGAGTTCGATCCACCAGATCCCTCCGGTGAACTTGTCCGCACTCCCCGATGCGACGCGCAAGGCCAGTCGTGTCTTCCCGACTCCCCCGGGCCCGACCAGCGTGACCAGCCGCTCCGACTTCAGCTCATCGGCCACCGCTCCCGCCTCGGCCAGCCGCCCGACCAGCGGCGTGATCGGCGCGGGCAACACGGTCCCGGCCGCCTCCGACGCTGGACGGCCAACTTCAGGAGACCGACGCTCAGCCGCCGGCCCCGCCGCCCCGGCCGCCCCGGCCGCCGTGGCCAGCAGCGCCCGGTCGGCCGCCGACAACGCCAGTGCGTCGGCCAGGTCGGAAACGGCGGAAAGCCTCGGCGCCTTACGACGTCCGGTCTCCAGCGCGGCGATCGTGGCCGGGCTGTACCCGCACCGCTCGGCCAGTGCTTCCTGGGTCAGGCTCGCGGCCACGCGGAAGCGCCGCAGCAACTCCGCGAATGATGCCGCCATTGACCCGATCCGCCCCTTCAGGCGCCGCCCCTACGTCCCCAATTCGGGGGCTATAGCACGATCTCACAAACCGCGATCAGCCGTCGGAGAGCCGGAACGAGCCGCCGAACATGAACCCGCGCAGCCGGATCATCGGCACCCGGGGATCGTCGTTGTCCCGGCTGGCAATGGCCTGCCGCGACCCGACGACCAGCACCTGCTCCTCGATCCGCCACGCCTTCGGCACGATGATCGTCACCGGTCCGAGCAAGCTCCGCACGTTGACCGTGACCTGGTCCTGACTCAGCACGACGGTGCGCAGGTCAAGGTCGATCCGCCCGAAGATCGCCGACAGGGTGCAGAACCGCCCGATCCGGAATCGCCCGGCCCGCTGCACGGTCCCGCCGATGGCAATGATCTTGTACGGGTCGACCGCGCGGTACAGGGCGCTCCGCCTGACCGGCAGCGAAGGCAGGTCCGCGACGACCGCGGCCACCTGATCGGCTGTCTGCGCCCGGTACATCGCGTCGAGCCGCGCACTGTGCTCGTCCAGCGACAGCCGGCCGGCACCGACGGCCTCGGCCAAGGCTTCCGCCGCCGCGTCCCGGTCGGAGTCCGATGCTCGCACGGTCATGAAAACCAAACCCCTAACCCCTCTTAGGAAGAAAAATTTGCGGCCGTCCAAGCGAAGCTGCCAGAGCCAACTGCCGCCCGGGCCAGTCCCCGCCCGCTGCTCACCCCGCGAGCAGCGCCGCCATCTGACCGGCCCAGCCGTCGCCGTGCTCGACCGCCCCGAGCAGCAACTCGCTCAGCAGGGCCGGCTCGCCGACCCGCCGGGGCGGCGCCGTCAATCCGCCTGAGGCCGGCGTCGGCGCGGTGAACCCAGAGTCGACCAGCGCCCGGTTGATCACGCCGACCGACTCATCGCCCCCAGACCGGAACACCAGCGTCGCCGGCTCCGCCGCGTTAAGCACCTCGAACACCACCCGACCGGGCGCGCTCACCAGGATGAAGCTGAGCACGGTCGGATCCTCGCCGGTCGCCGTCAGCGCCGACAGGTCCTCGCTGACCGGAATCAGCGTGTTGTGCGTCAGATCAGGCCGCGGCGTCATCGGCCGGTTCTGGCCGGAGTTGTTCATCCCGGCGCCGAGCGCCCGGTAGGCCCAGTAGTTGCCGTATCCGCCGTACTCCTCGCGGTAGCCGTAAGGCCCGCCGCCGTAACCGCCGCCACCCAGCCCGAACCCGCCGAGCCCGAATCCGCCGGCCCCGAACCCGCCAGGCCCGAATCCGCCGAACGGCCCGCCAAAGCCACCGCCCCCGTATCCGCCTGGACCGAAGGCCCCTGGCCCGCCAGCCATCGCTCCAGCCGCCATCGCCCCGGCAAACCCCGGCCGGAACGAACCGCCAGGACTCTCATGCCCGGTGATGTTCGGCGTGTGCGCGGAGTCCTGCCAGGCAGTAACCCCGACCGCTTCCTTGCCGATCGTCGTCACCTGCCGGAACCCGATCGACACCGCGCCCCGGCTGGTCAGCTCGCCAACCGCGTCCCGCCGGTCGGCGAGCGTCGTGATCTGCAGCAACGTCCCCGGCAGTTCCTGGTGGATCCCGGCCAGCGAGCTAGCCGCGACCGCGACCCCATCTCGCAGCAGGCCGGCCGCCTGCCGCAGCGCCATCGGGTCAAGGCCGGGCAGCAGCGCCGACAAGAACGCCGAGGTCCGGCCCCGGGCCGCCGAGATGCGCTCGGTCAGCGCGCGCTCGAACTCCCCGGTGCGGTTGCCGAGCCTGGTCAGCGTCGTCGCGTCGCTGCCGGTCGCCTCGACGGTCACGACGTAGTCGGCGACCTGCACCGACTTGACGAACGAGAAGCTGATCCGCTGGGTGCTCGCCGGGCCGATGATCAGGAGCGCGTCATCGTAGATGCGGATCTCGACCTGTTCGCCGCCGACGACGCCGGTGAATTTGTCAGCTGTGCCCACCGCCGACGCCGTCGTAGCAGCCGCGTCGGCGTGGGCGTCGCGCAGTTCTGCGAGCACCTGGGTCCGCATCGCGCCCATTCGTGACAACTCGATCACGGTGCCCTGGGCCAGGCCGATCCGCAACGTGAACTGCTCGCCCTCGGCTACCGACGCGACCTGACTGAATGGCACCCGCAGCGCATCGCCCATCGAGGGAGTAAGCGTGAACATGCCGCCGGCCACCTTGACCTCGGCCTTGCCGTCCTCGCTGGCCTCCCCGGCCGCGGTGAGCAGCCGGTAGTACGCGGTGGTCACCGCATCAGGCCGGCGTGCCGCACTCGCCGCAGAACCTGGTGCCGTTCAGGTTGCTGCCGCAGTTGCCGCAGAACTTCTTGCCCGCGTCGGCCGCGGCCTGAGGAGTCCCGCAGTTATTGCAGAACTTGCCCCCGCCGGTCTCCTGGCCGCAGTTCGAGCACAGCCCGGTGTGCTCGTCCCGGTAGTTGATGTTCCCGGTCCAGTCCTGGGCCTGGATCTTCGTATGCAGCTGGTCGATCTGGGCCGCCGCCTGCATGCCCGCGATCTCCTGGTCGAGCTTGGGCGCGCAGGTCGTGCACAGGCCGCGCTGGTCGTTCCAGCAGATCTGGCCGCAGACCCACTGGCCGCACCGGTGGCACTGCTTGAAGTACGGCTTCATCTCATCGACGGCCTTGGCCAGAGCCTTGTCCCGCGCCGTGCTGCGCGTGCCGTCGGTCAGCCACTGGGCGTCCCAGCCGATCTCCTGCGCCTTGCTGCCAATGGACCCGCCGAGCAGGTCGCCACCGATCCTGAGCATCTGACCACCGAAGCCGGTAAGCGACTTCTGGAACGAAGACGCGTAACCGTTCCCGCACCGCTGGCAATAGAACTCGAACTGCCAGCCCTCGCGGGTGCTGTGATCTTGATAGTTGTCGGTGAAGAAGACCATTCCAGCCATGTGGTTCCCCTAGTTCCAGGCTCCGCGCCGGGCAGTCCGGTGCAGGCACGTTATCAGGACGGATCGCGGCGCACCATACTACTGAGATCGAACCGAACGCAGGTGGCCAATGAGCAGCAAGGACATCGATATCACCGAGCCCGGCGAGCCCGAGCTGGCAGAGGTTTCGCCGGGGATTTATGCCTATATTCAGCCCGACGGCACCTGGTGGATAAACAACACCGGCTTCCTGTCCTGGCGGCAGGGAGTGATAAGCATCGACACTTGCTCAACTGAGCGGAGAACGCAGGCTTACTTGCGGGCCATCGCGGGTGTTTCGCGGGCCCCGATCCGCGCGGTCGTGAACACCCATCATCACGGCGATCACACGTTCGGGAATTGCCTGCTCCCGGCCGCCGCGATCATCGGGCACGAACGGACCCGCACCGAAGCGATGGCGTTCGGTCCGCCCGGATTGGTAAACACTGCCAAGATGCCGGTCTGGGATGGCCCGGACTGGGGAGATCTGTATCTCGATCCGCCGTTCGTGACCTTCGCTTCCGGGCTCACCCTGCACGCCGGCGAGATCCGGGCCGAGGTCTCCTATGTCGGGATGCCCGCGCATACAACCAACGACTCGATCATCTGGATTCCTGACCGCTCGGTCCTGTTCTGCGGGGACCTGATCTTCAACGGCGGTACGCCATTCCTGCTGATGGGCTCGATCTCCGGGGCTATCGAAGTGCTGGAGTCGGTCATCGCGCCGCTCGGAGCCGAGATCATCGTTCCCGGCCATGGCCCTGTTTTTAGGGGCACGGAGCCGATCGAGGCCACCTTGGACTACCTGAGATTCGTGCTTGAGCTAGCTGCCCGTAGCCGCGGCGACGGCCTGCCCCCGCTGGAGGCCGCCCGTCGGGCCGATCTTGGCCGATTTGCCGGCTGGCCGGATTCCGAACGCCTGGTCGGCAATCTGCACCGGGCCTACGCCGAGCTGGCCGGCGCTTCTCCTGGCGCCACCATCGACATCGTCGGTGCGCTGACCGACATGGTCGCCTATAACGGCGGCGCCCCCCTCACGTGCCTGGCCTAGCCCCTCTGGCCTAGCCGCCGGAGCGGCTAGGGCCAGGTTAGGCAGCTGGGGTGAGGGCTAGAGCAGAGGCCAAGAGGATCGGAGAGTCGTCCTCCTCCTGCAACTGCTCCGTCGGAGTCGTGACCGGCCTGTCCGCCCTGATGCGCGCATCGGTCGCCGGGTGCCAGGTGATGTCGGAGCGGTAGTCCAGAACCCGCCTGGCGGCGAACTGGATGACGCCCTTAGCTGGCCCGCCCAGGGTGCCGGCCGCGTCTTCGCGCTTGCTGGCCACGCTGACCAGCACGATCGCGACGATCGGCATGCTGGTGATTATTGCTAGGACGAATATCGCCAGAAACATTTTCCCACCTCGCTGTGGTTTCTTTTTCTCTGTAAATTAAAGTTAGGCAGGCATCCAGGCAGTCACCATGAAGGAAGACCACATAATGACCCACAGCTTCGGCACAGGAGCCGTGGGTAGCGACCGTGCTAGCTGACCACGGGCGGGGCTAGCCGCGCTGGAGCACCCGGGCGGCGGCGGCCGCGATCGTGGTCACGAATACCCAGCCCGACGCGGTCAGCACGTAGGACAGGTACTGGTCAAAGCCAGCCGGGTTGAACGCGTGCTTCATGCCTAGGTCGACCAGCGGCAGCAGCAGATCCAGGGTGTAGATCACGGGATTGAAGGGCGGATGAGAGGCCTGAAACGCCTGCGGGGGCGACAGCGTATAGGTGATGCTGCCGGCGATCAGCATGACGGCCAGCCAGGCCAGCGCCCGCCAGGGCCGGTAGCCGTACCCGAGGGTGACGTCCTGCACTAGTCCCCAGACTCGGAGCAGCAGGCCAACTTCCCTGCGCTGCTCGCGCTCCCTGGCGTACCAGACCGCGGTGGCCTCTTCCGGCTGCCCGATCCGCACGTAGTGAGCGGCCAGGTATTCATAGGGCTGGGACCGCGGGCCGCCGAGGCTCGCGCTGAGCCAGCGCAGCCGGTCCCTGGCCGGCAGCCGGGGTTCGAGCGCCTGGTAGGTCAGGCCGTCGAGGTTCAGCTGGGCGGGCCAGCAGGCCGGGTCGTCGCGGAACACGTCGATCCGCGCGTGACTAAGGTCGACGACGCCGGTGACCGGCTCCGCCGGCTCCAGCAGGAACTGGCCTGCCTGCAGGCCACGGGCGCTCAGCGCCGACCCGCCTTCGTTGGAAAGCCGCACCTGCTCCAGGTGGATCCGGCCGCCGACCCGGGCGCCGGTCATCCTGACCGCGCCGGCCGCCGACAGGTGCTGGCAGTACAGGTCGCCGGCGATCTCGGCCCCGGACAGCCGGCAGGCGATGCTGCCCGGGTTCGACAGCTCGGTGGACATCATCAGCACGCCCCGGCCGATCCTGACCGACCGCAGGTTGAGCTCGCCGTACGAGCGCAGCTTGCGCAGCACCAGCTGGCCGCCGATCACCGCGCCGTCACCGGCCAGCGCCAGGTCACCACCGCCGGAGTCGATCAGCGCCCCGGACAGGTCGACCGTGCTGGCGAACCGCGCGCCCGCGAAGCTGAACAATCCCGTGCACGTCATGCTGGTGCCGTGGCAGACGCCGACCGAAGCCCGGTCGAGGTTGATGGCGATGCCGTCCGGGTTGCTGAGCTTGGCTCCCGACAGGGCGAGCTGGGCTTCCAGCTGAGCGCCGATCAGCCTGATCTCGCCTTCGGAAGTGAACCCGGATGA
>Ga0134128_10008513_pt1 | contig 12352 bp, 12 predicted proteins | sample KB31754_FD_96462 | JGI IMG/M metagenome (GOLD analysis project Ga0134128, IMG submission 96462) | Terrestrial soil microbial communities with excess Nitrogen fertilizer from Kellogg Biological Station, Michigan, USA - KB3-175-4 | ecosystem: Environmental > Terrestrial > Soil > Unclassified ...
GTCTTCGAGAATCTTGCCGTTGCCGACCGCGACGATCTTTCCCTGGACCGGCTTCTCAGCCGCCGTGTCGGGAATGACGATACCGCCGGGGGAGGTACGCTCCTCCTCCAGACGCTTGACGATGACGCGGTCATGAAGAGGACGAATCTTCATGGGGGGACGCTCCTAAAGCTGTTTATGGAAAATGGGCGCGAGGGAGGTATTAGCACTCTCCTCACGCGGCTGCTAATAATAGGTCGGGAGGGTCGGATTTCAAGCCCAGCCGCGCGGAAATTTTTCGGCAGGGGACTATGATGGCGCGGAACCGGACCCCTGCCGATTGCCTTACGAAGCCTGCTCGATCCCCGTAAATGACCTCACCCAGTGCGCCGATCGTCGTCCTGACCACCTGCCCGGATCCGGCGGTGGCCGCGCGGATTGCCCGTGAGCTGGTGGAATCGGGACTTGCGGCCTGCGCGAGCCGGATCGGGCCGGTACACTCCACTTATCGGTGGCAGGGAGCCATTCAGGATGAACCGGAAGTGATGCTGGTCATCAAAACCATCACCGCCCGGTACCCGGAGCTCGAGATGCGGCTGAAAACCCTCCATCCCTACGAAGTGCCGGAGATCATTGCCCTGCCGGTGGCCGCCGGGTCCGCGGAGTATCTCACGTGGCTCCAGGAGGCAGTCGCATGAGCCGGCTCCCTAGTGCACTGGCCGGTCTCGCCACGGCCCTGCTCATGCTTCTCGGCACAGGCGACGGCGCGAGCGCCGCGACCCCTCCTGCCGCGGCGGCGGCGAAGGGTGCCTTGGCCGCCCTGGCTGCCCAGCCCGCCCAGCCGAAGTTCCTGCCGCCGGACGAGGTCTTCCACGTCGGCGGGGGAGCGGCCGGACCCAATGAAGTGCGGCTGGACTGGAGCATTCGGGACGGCTACTACCTCTATCGCAGCCGGCTGAAGGTCGCCACCGCGGACGGTATCGTCGCCGGGAAGCTCCAGCTCCCCGCCGGCCTGATCAAGATGGATCCCTACTTCGGCCGGGAAGAGATCTACCGCCACGCAGTGACGGGAATCCTGCCGCTGGAACGCAAATCGGGCGCTGCGGCGGGCGATGTCTCGCTCAGCGTCACTTACCAGGGATGCGCAGACGCGGGGCTCTGCTATCCCCCGATCACCAAAACGATCAACGTGTACCTGCCACCGGCGGGCTCCGCGGGAAGGCAGGCACTCGGGTCGCCGAATGCCGGCAGTAGCGTGCAGGCATCGTCCACCGCGGGTCAGCCCAATCAGTTCCGGTTCGAGGCGCTGGCGCGCTCGGGCAGCCTCCTCGCCATGATCGGCTGGTTCTATCTCGCCGGCCTCGGCCTCGCGTTCACCGGCTGCGTGTATCCGACCATTCCGATCCTCTCCGGCATCATCGTGGGCCAGGGCCGCAAGGTGACCGTCGCTCGCGGCTTCACGCTGTCGCTGGCCTATGTCCTCGGGATGGCCCTGACCTACACGATCGCCGGCACGGCGTTCGCCGCAGCCGGTGGACAGGCGCAGGCGGCGCTGCAGAAGCCGTGGATCATCGGCTCCTTCGCAGCGCTCTTCGTCGCCATGGCCCTCTCGATGCTGGGCTTTTTCACGGTGCAGATCCCGGCGGCCGTGCAGACGCGCATCGCCCAGCTCAGCAACCGGCAGACGGCGGGCACGCTGGGCGGCGTGGCGGTCATGGGCGCGCTTTCGGCTCTCCTCGTCACGACCTGCGTCGGACCTGCTCTGGTCGGGGCGCTGGCCGTGATCAGCCAGACCGGCGAGGTGGCTCGCGGAGCGGCGGCGCTCTTTGCCATGAGCATCGGGATGGGTACGCCGCTTCTGGTCGTCGGTGCTTCCGCCGGGCGGCTGCTGCCGAAGTCGGGCGCCTGGATGGACACGGTGAAGAAGCTCTTCGCCGCGGTCATGCTGGGGGTCGCGGTGTGGATGCTCGGGCGACTGATGCCCGCGCGGATCGCCCTGGCGCTCTGGGCCGTACCCGCTGCGACTCTAGCGGTCGTTCTTTGGCGGGCCACCCGTGCGGCTTCCGCCAGCGGATGGCCGCTGCGAATCGCGGGGCTCGCTGCGGGAGCCTACGGACTCATGCTGCTCACGGGCGCGGCTCTCGGCGGCACCAACCCGTTGCAGCCCATTCCGGCCTGGGCCGCCGCGACGCATCCGCTGACGTTCGCGCCGATCCACAGCGTGGCCGAGCTCGACCAGGCCGTGGAGCAGGCCTCGCGCGCGGGCAAGCCGGTGATGGTCGACTTCTACGCCGACTGGTGCACCTCCTGCAAAGAGATGGAAGCGACCACATTCCTCGATCCCAACGTCCGCAGCGCGCTCTCCGGCACGGTCCTACTGCGCGCCGACGTCACCGCGGACGACGCCAACGACAAAGAGCTGCTCAAGCGCTTCGGAATCTTTGGACCGCCGACCATCGCCTTCTATGGCCGTAACGGCCACGAGCGCGCTCGGCATCGCGTGGTGGGCTACATGAGCGGCGCCGAATTCGCAACGGCCGTGCGCACGGCCATTGGCTCGCAGCCGGCCTCCTGAGGTGCCTGGCTCGGCCCCGGCGCCGCGTCCCCCGGCCCGGCATTCGTCCTTCAGGCGGGTACTGACGCGGGCGCTGCCGGCGGCGGCCATCGTCACATGCGCGGCGCTGGGCGGCTTTTTCGCCTATGGGCATCTGGTCAGACCTCAGGCTCTCATGGCAACAGCGCCGGCTCCGCCGGCGCAGGCAGCTTCGCCCGCCGCGGGCACGGCGATCTTTGAGGGCGCGCGAGCAACCGGCTCGACCGGCACCGCCCCGACGCCACGAGCCATTTCGGACGCTCTGCCCGACATTGCCTTTCCGGACCGGCACGGAGTGATGCGCCGCCTCTCGGACTGGAAGGGGCACCCGCTGCTGGTCAATTTCTGGGCGCCGTGGTGCGGCCCTTGCCGGGCGGAGACGCCGCTCCTCGAGCGGCTCAGCCGCCAGCGCGCCGCGGATGGACTCGAGGTCATCGGAGTCGCGGTGGACTCCCGCGCCGCGGTGCTCGAGTACGCGAGCCGTGCGGGCATCCAGTATCCTCTGCTCATCGGCCAGCGCCCCGGCCTCGCGGCGGTGCGGGCGCTCGGCATGGAGGCGGTGTTTCCCTTTTCGGTCTTCGTCGATGCGCGCGGACGCATCGTCACCTTGAAGATCGGCGAGCTGCGTGCCGACCAGGCGAAGCTGATCCTGGACCGGGTGGACGACCTCGATCGGGGGCAGATCGACCTCGCCACCGCACGTCGCGAGATCTCGGATCAGATCGCCAGACTGGCCGTGGCGCACGCGCAAAGGAACGGCGGCTCGCAGTTCTGAGGCGCTCGCGCTTTTCCCGGCATTCGCCACAAAAACCTGCCACTTTCTTGGAATTAGGGTAAATTCCCCGCGTATCCCTTTGACACCGGTGAACGAGCGCCGTCGCTGATGACCCGCCTGCTCCTCCTCAATGGCCCGAATCTGAACCTCCTGGGGACCCGAGAGCCGGGGATCTACGGCGCGCAAACCCTGCAGGTAATCGAGCAGCGCGCCGCCCAGCTCGCGCGCGAGCTGGGTTTCGAGCTGGTCTGCTTCCAGAGCAATGCGGAGCATGAGCTCATCGGCCGCATTCAGCAGGCTGCCACCGAGAATATCGGCGTTCTGATCTTCAACCCCGGCGGTTTCACGCATACCAGCGTCGCGCTGCGTGATGCGGTGCTCGCGGTCAGGGTGCCGATGATCGAGGTGCATCTCTCGAATCCGCGGGCGCGCGAAGCATTCCGGCACGAGTCCTATTTCTCAGACATCGCGATCGGGGTCATCTCCGGCTTCGGCGCGTTGAGCTACGAGCTCGCCGTGCGCGCGGCCTGCGGGCATGTGGCCGGCAACGGCACCCGTCAATCCTGACAACCGACGCGCTTTCCACACGACCACAATCCAGGGGGAGCATTCCCGGCATGGACATTCGAAAAATCAAGAAACTGATCGAGCTGCTGGAGGAATCCGGCATCGCAGAAATCGAGATCAAGGAAGGCGAGGAAGCGGTGCGGATCAGCCGCATGCCGGCAGGCGCCTTCGTGCAGCCCATGCCGCAGGCCTGGATGGCGGCGAGCCAGCCGCCGCCGATGCCGCTCGCCGCGCCGGCCGAGGCTGCCGGCCTGTCCGCCGCGGGTGATGGCGCCGCCAAGGCGAAGCCCAACGAGCACGTGATCACCGCGCCGATGGTCGGCACGTTCTACGCCAGCGCCTCGCCGGGCGCCAAGCCGTTCATCGAGATCGGCGATGAGGTGAAGGTCGGCCAGGTCCTCTGCATCATCGAGGCCATGAAGATGATGAATCAGATCGAGGCCGACCGCGCGGGGCGGATCACCTCCGTCATGGCGCGCAACGGCGATCCGGTCGAGTTCGGCCAGCCGCTCTTCGTAGTCGAGTAAGCGCGGTCCGTCATGCTGGAGAAGGTCGTCATCGCCAACCGCGGCGAGATTGCTCTGCGCATCCTGCGCGCCTGCCGCGAGCTCGGCATCAAGACGGTCGCGGTGCATTCCACCGCCGACTACAGCCTGAAGCACGTGCTGCTCGCCGACGAGTCCGTCTGCATCGGGCCGCCGCCCTCGGCGGCCAGCTACCTCAACATGCCGGCGATCATCAGCGCCGCGGAGGTGACGGATTCCGTCGCCATCCATCCCGGCTACGGCTTCCTGTCGGAGAATGCCGATTTCGCGGAGCGCGTGGAGAACAGCGGCTTCGTTTTCGTGGGCCCCCGGGCGGAGACGATCCGCACCCTGGGCGACAAGGTGTCGGCGATCCGGGTGATGAAGAGCCACGGGGTGCCGTGCGTCCCCGGATCCGATGGACCGCTGTCGGAAGATCCGGAGGAAAACCTGCGCATCGGGCGGGAGGTCGGCTACCCGGTGATGATCAAAGCCTCGGGCGGCGGCGGCGGCCGCGGGATGCGCGTGGTCCATAGCGAGGCCTCCCTGCTGAACTCCATCGGCATCACCCGGGCGGAGGCGCGCGCCGCTTTCGGCAATGACCAGGTGTACATGGAGAAGTTTCTGGAGCGGCCGCGGCACATCGAGTTCCAGGTGCTGGCCGACGGCCATGGCAATGTCATTCACCTGGGCGAGCGCGACTGCTCCATGCAGCGCCGCCACCAGAAGGTGATGGAGGAGGCCCCGGCTCCGGGCATCACCGCGCGGCAACGCCGGGTGATGGGCGAGCGCTGCGTCGAGGCCTGCCGCGCGGTCGGCTATCGCAGCGCCGGCACGCTGGAGTTTCTCTACCAGGATGGCGAGTTCTACTTCATCGAGATGAACACGCGCATCCAGGTCGAGCATCCGGTGACCGAGCTGATCACCGGCATCGACCTCGTCAAGGCTCAGCTGCTCATCGCCGCCGGCGAGCGTCTCCCTTACGTGCAGAGCGACGTGCAGATCCGCGGACACGCCATCGAGTGCCGGATCAACGCCGAGGACGCCAAGACCTTCATGCCCTCCCCCGGGCCGATCCGCCTCTGGCACGCCCCGGGCGGGCCCGGCATCCGGGTCGACAGCCACATCTATTCCGGCTACCACGTCCCGCCCAACTATGACTCGCTGATCGGCAAAGTCATCGCCCACGGGGACACGCGCGAGACCGCCATCGCACGCATGAAGAACGCGCTCGCTGAGATGGTGATCGAGGGCATCAAGACCAACGTGCCGCTGCACCAGGAAATCTGCAACCATGGGGCTTTCCAGAAGGGCGGCACCGACATCCACTATCTGGAAAGGCGTTTGGGGCTGAGGTAAGCCTATTTCGCTCACGTTTCACGAGGTCAGCTGGAATCTCGGGCCGTTCCCGGCGGATGACGCCGAGGCAGCCTGCCTCGCCTGCGGGGCGATCGCGGTCACGTTCGCCGATGCGGATGAGCTCGAAACCTCGCCCGTGCTCGAGCCTGCGCCGGGAGAGTTCCGGCTGTGGCCGGCGGCGCGGGTGACGGCCCTCTTCCCCGCGGAGGCGGACCCCCGCGGCATCGTCGCCGGGTTGAGTCGCGCGCTCGGCCTCGACTCCCGCCTGCTGCAATTGCGCGAGGTGGCGGACCGCGCATGGGAGCGCGAGTGGCTGCGCGATTTCCACGCCATGAGGTTCGGCCGCCGCCTGTGGGTCTGCCCGCATCACGAGCAGGTCGACGATCCTGGTGCCGCGGTGGTACGGATGGATCCGGGGCTCGCGTTCGGCACCGGCACCCACCCGACGACCGCGCTTTGCCTGGAATGGCTCGATGCGCATCCGCCGGCTGGCGATGAGGTCGTCGATTTCGGCTGCGGCTCCGGCGTGTTGGCGCTGGCCGCGCTGCGGCTGGGCGCACGCCGCGCGAGCTGCTTCGACATCGACCCGCAGGCGCTGATCGCCGCGCGCGACAACGCCGGCGCGAACGGGCTCACCGCCCGGGTGCGGCTCTGCGACTCCGCCGCCGCGATTCCGCGCGGCGCGGATCTTCTGCTTGCGAACATCCTCTCCGGTCCGCTGGTGGCGCTCGCGCCGAGCTTCGCCGAGATCCTGCGGCCCACAGGCGCTCTGGTGCTTTGCGGTCTCATGGAGCCGGAAGCCGCCGAGGTGGCACTCGCCTGCAGCGCGTGGTTTGATATGCGCACTTTCGGCGTTCGCGAGAGTTGGGTTTGTCTCTGGGGACGGCGGCGGTGTTAAGAAGCGCTGGATCCGGACATTGCGCTGCGCAATCCATGCTCCGCGCAAGCCCGGGGTGTCCATCCATGGCCACCCGTGCGACGCATGCGTCGCACCCTGCCCGGCCCAGCGCCGTCTCGGGCAAAAAGCGCGGTTTTTGCCCGAGACTCGGCCACCTGCGGCGGCCGGGCACATCCCTGTGCCTGAGTCGCTGTATCGTGAGCGACTAAATGTTCACGGTCTGCCCGAAGTGCGCTCTCACGCTGGTCGTCACCGCGGCGGACCTGCGCGTTGCGCAGGGCTATGTCCGCTGCGGCCGATGCCTCAACGTCTTCAATGCGCTCGCGCGCCTGTCGGAGGAACGCCCCGCCGGCGCGCCGGGCGCACCGCCGGCTCCGCCGCCCGCGCCACCGCCGGACCCGCTGGTCGCCGACTCGTCGGAACTGGCGGCATCGACACCGCAACCGTCCGAGCAATCCGCGCCGTCTGCGCCCGGTCCGCAGATCGACGATACTGCCGAAGATACTGGTGAGATCGACGTCGAGCTCGACGCCAGCCTCATCATGACGTCCACACGCACTCCCGTGCCGCAGAGCGCAGCGGAATTGGAAGATGCAGTGGAGGCAGAAGAGGGGAAAGAAGCAGAGGAAACGGGAGAAGCGGAACAAGCGGGAGAAGCGGCAGACGCACCGGATGGTAGCGAAGTGCAGTCGCTCGCGCCGGATCCCGCCGCTTCCGCCAGCGCCGGCAACCGCGGCAGCACTGTGGGTCCCGCCGGTGGGGTCGGTCCTCCGAGCGCTACGGCTGCCGGCGGGCCGGCCTCGCCGCAAGCGCAGCCCGAGTCGCCCCCACCGCAGCAAACGGCCGAGACTGCCTCGCCTGCCGCGGTGGCCGGCGCGGAGCAGACCAACACTGCGCAACAGCCGCCCGAGAACGCCTTCGAGCTCCAGTCGCGCCGGCCACGCGCGGGACTGGCTTGGACGCTCGGCGCCGGCGCGCTCGCGCTCGTTCTGGCGCTGCAGATCGTCAACCACTACCGGGACGCGCTGGCCGCGAATCCCGCCTTGCGCGCCCCTCTGAGCGCCATCTATTCCGCGCTGGGCGTGAAGCTTGCTCCGCGGTGGAACATTCACGCGTATGACGTACGTCAGCTCGGCGCGTCTGTTGCCGGCGCGACAGCAGGCGAGATCGTCGTCCGCGCGAGCGTCAAAAATTCCGCGAGCCGCGCACAGCCGCTGCCGCTGCTGAGGGTGACGCTGCAGGACAGGTTCGGCAATCGCATTGCGGCGCGCGATGTGCCACCCGGTGATTATCTGCCCTCGCCCGCCGCGCCGGGCTCGCTGCTGGCCGCGGGCAGCCGCGTGGACGCCACCATGACGTTCGTGGACCCGGGTCCGCAAGCAGTGGGCTTCGAGATTGACGCGTGCCTGCCGCAGGGCAATGGCGAAGTGGAGTGTGCGCACGGACCTTAGTAGTCGGGAAAGGCCAGTGGTATGATCCGCCGCTCCCGGGAGAGGCATCTATGAGAGAAAGAAAGAGGGGTCGGCAGCGGGACGCCTCTGGCGCCGGATTCAACGGGCGCGCATTGAATGATCTGCTGCCGCAGCGGCCGCTGCTGCCGTTGCGCAGCCACGCCGAGCGCGCTCTGAGCGATTACTTCACGAGCCTCAACGGTTCTCGCCCGGCGGATCTTTACGACCTGGTGCTGCGCGAGGTCGAGGAGCCCCTCTTTCGCGTGGTCCTCGATTACGCGGACGGCAACCAGAGCCGGGCAGCAGGGATCCTCGGCATCAATCGCGGCACCCTGCGCAAGAAGCTGAAGCAGCTCGGCCTCGCCCATTGAATGGTCCAAGGCGCTGGATCCGGGCTCCTGCCCGGCCCAGCGCCGCTTTGGGCAAAAAGCGTGGTTTTTGCCCAGAGCTCGCCCCGCGGCGGCGGGGCACGTCCATGTGTCTGGGCGCTGGATTTGGGAACTTTGTGATTCGGGATCGACATGGGTCAATGCCAACCTGAGATGTTGCCTATACGGCGCGCGTTGCTCTCCGTCTCCGACAAGAGCGGCCTCGTGGAGCTCGCGCGCGCTCTCGCGGCGCGTGACGTCGAGATCCTGTCGACGGGCGGCACCGCGCGCCTGCTCGCGGAAAGCGGCCTCGCCGTCCGCGAGGTCTCGGCCTACACGGGATTTCCGGAGATCATGGATGGCCGCGTCAAGACACTGCATCCGAAGATCCACGGCGGACTGCTGGGCCGCCGCGGTATCGACGATGCGGTGATGACCCGGCACGGCATTCAGCCGATCGATCTGCTGGTGGTGAATCTCTATCCGTTCGCGCAGACCGTCTCGCGACCGAACTGCCGCTACTCGGAAGCGATCGAGAACATCGACATCGGTGGCCCGGCGATGCTGCGGGCCGCGGCCAAGAACCACGAATCGGTCGCCGTGGCGGTCGATCCGGCGGACTACCCCGCCCTGCTCGCGGAGCTGGGGGCGCACGGCGGCTGCACGAGCGCGCAGATGCGATCGCGACTGGCGGCCAAAGTATTCGCGCATACGGCGCGATATGACGCCATGGTCGCGAGTTATCTTGCCGGCCGGCAGGAATCTGCGGCGGAGCACTTCCCCGCGACGCTGCCGCTCGTCTTCGACAAGGTGCAGGACCTGCGCTACGGCGAGAATCCACACCAGCGGGCCGCGCTCTATCGCGAGCCGATGACGCGCGAGCCGAGCGTCGCCACGGCGCGGCTGCTGCAGGGCAAGGATCTCTCGTTCAACAACGTCGCGGATGCGGACACCGCGATCGAGTGCGTGCGCCAGTTCGAGCAGCCGGCGTGCGTCATCGTCAAGCACGCCAATCCCTGCGGCGTGGCGGTCGCGGGCTCCGCGCTGGAGGCTTATGATCGCGCGCACCGCACCGATCCGACCTCCGCGTTCGGCGGCATCATCGCCATCAACCGGGAGCTGGACGCGGCGCTCGCCGCTGCCATTCTGGAGCGACAGTTCGTCGAGGTGCTGGCGGCCCCCGCGGTCACGCCGGAGGCGCTGAAGGCTCTCGCCGGCAAGCCCAATGTCCGCGTGCTCGCGGTCGGTGATCTCAATGTTGCCCCTTCCAACGAGCTGGAGTACCGCAGCGTCACCGGGGGACTGCTTTCGCAGACGCGGGACACCGCGCGGGTGAGCGCGGCGGACCTGACGGTCGTGACTCGTCGCAAGCCTACGGAGCAAGAAGTTGCCGACCTGCTCTTCGCGTGGCGCGTCTGCAAGTTCGTAAAGTCGAACGCTATCGTGATGGCGCGCGACGGGACGACGATAGGCGTCGGGGCCGGACAGACGAGCCGCGTGTACTCGATCCGCATCGCCGCCCTGAAGGCAAGCGATGAGAAACTGACCGTCGAGGGCGCGGTGATGGCCTCCGACGCCTACTCCCCATTCCGCGACAACATGGATGTGGCCGCCGGATTCGGAATACGAGCAGTGATTCAACCGGGCGGCTCGCGGCGAGATGCCGAAGTCATCGCGGCTGCCGATGAGCACGGCATGGCCATGGTGCTCACCGGCATCCGGCACTTCCGTCATTGATGGATCGCCGGGAGCCATGAAAGTCCTCATCGTCGGCTCCGGCGGGCGCGAGCATGCCCTTGCGTGGAAATGCGCCGCCTCGCCGCGTGTGACGGAAGTTTTGGCCGCACCGGGCAATGCGGGCACGGCCCGAGAGCCGAAGGTCCGCAACGTGGCGGTCCAGGCGACCGACATTGCCGGTCTCGTGCAGCTTGCACGGAGCGAAGGCGTCGCTCTCACGCTCATCGGCCCGGAGGCGCCCCTCGTCGCCGGCGTCGTCGATGCCTTCGAGCACAGCGGTCTGCGCTGCTTCGGACCTTGGCAGGCCGCGGCCCGGCTCGAGGGCTCCAAGGCCTTCGCCAAGGAGTTCCTGCGGCGGCATTGCATCCCAACAGCGGCCTCGGTCACGGTCACCCGCGAGAGCTTCGATCCGGACGCGGTGCGCCGGCAACGCACGCCGATCGTCGTCAAGGCGAGCGGCCTGGCGGCTGGCAAGGGCGTCGTGATCGCGCAGACGAGCGCCGAAGCCGTTGCGGCCGCGGAGGAGATGCTGGCCGGAAAGCTGGGCGAGGCCGGCCGCGAGGTGGTGATCGAGGAGTTCCTGGAAGGCGAGGAGGCAAGCTTCATCGTCATGGCGGACGGCTCGCACGTGTTGCCGCTTGCAACATCGCAGGACCACAAGCGGCTGGGCGACGGTGATCGCGGCCCCAACACGGGGGGGATGGGCGCGTACTCGCCCGCGCCCGTGGTGACCTCAGCGATCCACGCGCGGATCATGCGCGAAGTGATCGAGCCGACCCTCCGCGGTCTGGCGGCGGAGGGGGCGCCCTATACCGGTTTTCTGTACGCGGGAATCATGGTCGCGCCGGACGGCACGCCCAACGTTCTGGAATTCAACTGCCGGTTCGGGGACCCGGAAGCGCAGCCCATTCTGATGCGGCTGCAGTCGGACCTCACCGTGCTCTGCGAGGCTGCGCTCGACGGTCGGCTGGATCGTGTCCAGGCGATATGGGATCCGCGCGCGGCGCTGGGTGTCGTCATGGCAGCGGAAGGGTATCCCGACGCTCCCCGCATGGGAGACGCTGTCGCCGGACTCGAGCTTGCTGCCAAGCTCCCTGGTAAGGTCTTCCACGCCGGCACACGATTGAGCGGTGATCGGGTGGTGGTGAGCGGCGGCCGGGTGCTCTGCGCGACCGGCATGGGCGCCACGGTGGCGCAGGCGCAGGAGGCGGCCTACGCCCTGGCCGACGCCGTGCACTGGCCTGGGGCGACCTACCGCCGCGATATCGGGCACCGCGCCGTCGGGCGCGATTTGTAAATTGGCGTAAATCGCCTCAGGCGCTTTCCCTTTTCGAGCCCCCGCCGTCAGCGGCCCGCGCCATCGCGCGCTTTCGAAGTGCCTCTAGCCGCTGCGAGGCGCATAATGCCCCTAGCTGGTACGGTCGTTGCATCGCCCGCAATAGCGACGGGGAGGAACACTGACGATGACCACGACTCACGCTGGATCGGATCGTTTCGCGTCCTGGCTCGAAAGCGAGTACTGCGCTTCCGTGGCGGCAACGATGCTCGCGCGCACCGAGTATTTCGAGCTGTTGGAGGACGCGATGATATCGCCGGCGCGTCTGGCGCAGGCGCTCACCGCCTGGCGCGAGCACGCCAGCCACACCGAGGTGCTCGGCGGGCTGGTCGGGACTGCTTGATTGGCGGAAATCGTCGAGACGATTTGCTCGGCGCGATCCCTGCGCCGATCCCTGCGGGCCGGCTGACGCCGTCCAAAATCGCTCCCGGCGATTTTGGACGCGAGACCCTACACGATTGCTATGCAGTACCGCGCGCGTTAGCGCTTCATTGCCTCGAAGAATTCACTATTGGACTTGGTGTCCTTCATCTTGTCCAAAAGGAACTCGATGGCGGCCAGCTCGTCCATGGGATGCAGGAGCTTGCGCAGGATCCACATCTTGGCGAGCTCTCCCTGATCGGTGATCAGCTCTTCCTTGCGGGTACCGGAGCGGTTGATGTTGACCGCCGGGAACACGCGCTTCTCCGAGACGCGCCGGTCGAGATGGATCTCGCTGTTGCCGGTGCCTTTGAATTCCTCGTAGATCACGTCGTCCATCTTCGA
>Ga0134128_10008517_pt1 | contig 12348 bp, 17 predicted proteins | sample KB31754_FD_96462 | JGI IMG/M metagenome (GOLD analysis project Ga0134128, IMG submission 96462) | Terrestrial soil microbial communities with excess Nitrogen fertilizer from Kellogg Biological Station, Michigan, USA - KB3-175-4 | ecosystem: Environmental > Terrestrial > Soil > Unclassified ...
GTCTATGGTGGCCCCGTCGGTGCCTCCGCGACGATAGATCGAAAATCCCGCCAGGGCCGGAAGGCAGCAACGGTATTGGTCGACTCGTGCGCCGGAGATTCGCTGGCGGGGCCGCCGCCATTTTCGCGACAAGCAAATTTCCTGCGGTTTGGGCATTGGAAATCCGGGCAGGCGCTCCCACGTTCAGGCGCTGACGACCATTCGACCCACAACCATGAACACGACCCTTGCGGCGCTGGCGGAATTCCCCGACAAGCTCGAAGCGTACTACGCGGAAGTGCCGGGGGATTTTGCAAATTGGCGTCCCGTTTCGTGGAGCGGCATACCGAGTGAACCGTTCACGCCGATCGAACAGATCTGCCATGTGCGCGACGTCGAAATCGACGGCTACCATGTCCGCTTCCGGCGCACGCTGGAGGAAACGAATCCGACGTTGCCCAATCTCGACGGTGAAATGCTCGCGCGCGAACGCAATTATGCGAATGCCGATTCGGCAAACGTGTTTGCAGCATTTCGCCGCGCCCGCGCCATGACGCTCGATCTGATCTCGAGACTGACCCCGCAACAACGTGCGCGGACCGCCGAATTCGACGGCGTTCCGGTGACGGCAGTTGGCCTGGTCCACCTGCTGTGCAGCCACGATCAGCAACACCTGGCCGGATTGCAGTGGTTGCTGGCGCGCATCGATGCGACCCGGCTCACCGGGTAAACGGCGTACCGTCCGGATGCAGCCAGCCGGATTCGCCATCGGCATAGTGCTCGCGCTTCCAGATCGGCACGCGGGCCTTGACCTGGTCGATCACGAAGCGGCACGCGTCGAATGCGGCGGCGCGATGCGCGGCGGATACACCGGCCCACACCGCGACGTCGCCGAGCGCGAGATCCCCGACCCGGTGCACACAGACGACGCGCTCGACCGCGAACTTCGCGCGCGCCTCTTCGACGATGCATCGCCCTTCGTTCTCGGCCAGTTCCGCATAGGCCTGGTACGAGAGGCCATCAACCGCGCGTCCATCGTTGTGGTCGCGCACGCGGCCCTCGAAGCAGACCACTGCGCCCACGCCGGTGGCTTCGAGTTCACGTTGCAGACGCGCGGCATCGATCGGCGTTGCGCTGATCGAGAACATCTCAGCCACCGCTCACCGGCGGCAGGAACACCACCTCGTCGTTGTCGGCGAGCGGATGATTCCAGTCGGTGAACGCGCCGTTGACCGCAACGCGCAAGCGATCCGGCGTGAAGATGAAGCCATGGCGCGCCGCAAGTTCGGCGTACAACGCGCGCGGATCCGTGCAATCACTCGCGACCGATTCTTCGGAGCAGCCCGCGGCATCGCACAACGACGCGAAATACAGCAAGCGGTATTTCATCGCGCACGATCCGGCTTGCGGGCCGCCAGTTTTCCGCCCTTCACGTCGCGCTTGCCGCCGGATTTCTCCAGCAGCCGCACGCGTTCGATCACGATTTCGTGCGACAACGCCTTGCACATGTCGTAGATCGTCAACGCGGCGATGCTGGCGCCCGTCAGCGCTTCCATCTCGACGCCGGTTTTGTGGCTGATCGCAACTTCGCAGCGGATCACCAGCTCGGTATCGGACACGAAATCCGCTTCGATCCGGCAGTGTTCGATCGCCAACGGGTGGCAGAACGGAATCAACTCATGGGTGCGCTTGGCCGCCATGGTTCCGGCCACGATCGCGGTGTCGAGCACCGGCCCCTTCTTGCTGCGCATGCCGCCTTCGCGCAACGCGTCGGCGACCTCTCGCGGAAACCGCACCACGGCTTCGGCCACCGCCGCGCGCGAAGCCACGGTCTTGGCGCCGACATCGACCATGCGCGGGCGATTGGAGGCGTCAACATGGCTCAATGCTGATGATTTGCGCATTCTTGATCGCCATGAAACAAGTCTGGAATTTCGTCATTCCAAGGCTGTCCGCGGTGTTTGCGGACAGAACCCGGAATCCATGATGCTCTCTGCAAAGAACAACACAATGGATTCCGGATTGCCGCGCCACGAAACCGGCGCATCCCCGGAATGACGAAGAAATGGAACCTCGCACGCACCCTCACCCACCAATCCGGTACATCTCGACATGCTCCAGCACACCCGCCGCGCGCAGTTCGGCACGCCGTTCGCTGTAGCGATCGCCACGGTGGCTCCAGATGCCGGCGACGGTTGCGCGCAGCGCGGCATCGGATTCGCCCGCGCGCAACAACGCGCGCAGGTCATGGCCCGCACGTGCAAACAGGCAGGTGTACAACTTGCCGTCGGCGGCGAGCCGTGCGCGCGTGCAGCCCCCGCAGAACGGCTCGGTCACGGAGTTGATGAAACCCACCTCGCCCCCGCCATCGCGAAACCGCCAACGCCGGGAGGTCGAACCCGGATTGCGCGGCATGGATTCAAGTGGCCAGCACGCATCAATGCGCGCGACCAGTTCCGCGCCGGGCACGACGCGATCGCTGCGCCACCCGTTGACGGTGCCGACATCCATGTATTCGATGAAACGCACGACGTTCCCGGTGCCACGGAAGCGCGCGACCAGGTCCAGCACGCCGTCGTCGTTCACGCCGCGCATCACCACGCTATTGATCTTGATCTGCGCGAACCCCGCCCGCTCCGCCGCCGCGAGTCCGGCTTCAACCTGCGCGAGTTCGCCGCGCCCGCCCGACATCCTGCGGAAGATTTCGGGATCGGCGCTGTCCATGCTGACGGTGACACGCCCCAAGCCTGCATCCCGCAAGGGTCGGGCGAATTTTTCCAGCAACACGCCATTGGTGGTGAGCGCGAGATCTTCGGTATCTGCGATGGCCGCAAGCCGCGCGACCAGTTGCGGCAGGTCGCGGCGCAACAGCGGCTCGCCGCCCGTGAGGCGCAGCTTGCGCACTCCGAGCGCAACGAACACCCGCGCGATGCGTTCGATCTCGCCGAAATCCAGCCGTTCGCGCGCGCGCAGGAACGCGTGATCGGAGGGATAGGCTTCCTCGGGCATGCAGTACGGGCAACGGAAATTGCAGCGGTCAATCACCGAAATCCGCAAATCCCCTAGCGTGCGCCCCAGCGCATCCGGCGGCGCCGGCGCGGCCTGCAACGCGAGGGGCGCCTGTGGTCGCATCAGCCCGCCTCGGCGCGTGCGGGGTGCGGTGCGTGCAGCGGATAACGCCCGTCGGGCGCCGCCACGCGAAACCCGCGCGTGCGCAGCGCCTCGGCTTCCGCCGGGCTGTTGTAGTGGTACAGCAGCAACTGGTTGCGCAGCGAGCGCGGGTATTCGCGCTCGATGTCATCCACACCGGTATGTGACGGATTGCCGGCGAGCGCGCAATCGTGGGCGATCAGCATGTGCTCGTCGGCCAGCGCCGACAACGTTTCGGGAATCGGCCGCGTGTCGCCGGTCCACGCGAAGCAGCCCTGCAACGCGATCCCGAAGGACGTGCCTGGAACGTGGTGTCGTGTCGCGAAAACGTCGAACCAGCAACCCTCCAGCCAGAAGCCACGCGACAGCGCGACCAGCCGGAAGCCTTCCCAGAAATTCGCGCCACCCTCGGCGACGGCGCCGGGATAATCGGCCAGGCGCGCCTGCAGGATCGGCACCAGGTTGGCGTGCAGGAACAGCTTCACGCCGCCGCGGAGCGCCGGGTCGAACCATGACGAGTGGAACAGGCGTTCCAGTCCCGCCACGTGGTCCATGTGGCCATGCGTGATGAACACGGCGGGTGGCAGTTCGCCGTAGCCGCGCAGGTAATGTTCCAGCGTGCCCGGTCCGCAATCGATCAGCAGCAGTGGTTTGCCGTCGCGTTCGAGGACTGCACCCGATGCGCCCAGGTCGACCGCGCTCGCCGCGCCCGTGCCGAGCACGTGCAACGACCAGACGTCCGCGCCATGCGCCTTGCGGGTAACGGCTTCACCCCATTCGTTGGCAGCTGCTTTCTTCATCGCTCACATTTCAAAATTGCTTTCGTAAGCGCGCATCAGGGGCGTCCAGATCTCGCGGTCCAGCATCGCCTCGTCATGATCGCACGCACCCACCTTCAACAAGGATCGCTTGAGCCGCGCAAGGTTGGCCAGCTTCCAGGCCGTGCCGGTGCCGCGGATTTCCCCGCGGTCGAAGTCGACCAGCCACAGTTTTTCATCCGCGACCAGAATATTGTGCGCGTTCAAATCGGCATGATCCACTCCGGCGGCATGAAAGCGCGCTATCAGCGCGCCCACTTCGCGGGCAAGGGCCGAATCGAAACGCCGTACGGCGATGATTTCCGTCAGCGTGCGTGCATTCTCGATGGTGCGGGTGATCAGGTCCGCGGTGTAATACAGCCCGTGCCGCACATAGCGCGCCGAGATCGGCGCCGGAGCCGGCAACCCGCGCTGGCGCAATTCGGCCAGAAGATTGAACTCTGCAAACCCGCGACTGCGAATACGGCCATTCCACACGTATTTGTCGCCCAGCAGCGGCGCCACCATGCCGCCACGCCGGTAATGCCGCAACACGCACGGTCCGACCGGGGTATCGAGGAACGCGACGCCGCCACGTCCGCCTCCAGCCCCAGCCAGCGCACCCTTCCCTGCCCACCACCCGGAATCGAACCATTCGCGGGTCGGCACTTCGGGCAGCCCGGCATCGAACACCATCGCCCCGTCGCCCGATGCGACAATACGCGGGTCCACCGCGCGGCGTTCGGCGTCTGGTTGCGTCGCTGCATTCATCCACCAAGTCTAGCAAGCCGATGCCGCACCCCCCCGAATCGCTGTGCCTGCTGCGCACCTCCGCCCTCGGCGACGCCACCCACGTGGTGCCGCTGGTGCGCACGTTGCAATCGGCATGGCCGCAAACGCGGCTGACCTGGATCATCGGCAAGCTGGAACACAAACTCGCCGGCGACGTGCCGGGCGTCGAATTCGTGGTGTTCGACAAGGCCGCGGGCATTGGCGGCTACCGCGCGGTTCGCCACGCCCTCGCCGACCACCGCTTCAATGCGCTGCTGCACATGCAGGTGGCTTTGCGCGCGAACCTTTTGAGCACGGCCGTACACGCCGATCGTCGTATCGGCTACGACGCCGCGCGCGCGAAAGACCTGCACGGCCTGTTCGTGCGCGAACGCATCCCGGCACGCACCGGCGAACACGTTCTGGACGCGATCGGCAGCTTCGTCGAACCGTTGGGCCTGAAACAAATCCAGGTGCGCTGGGACATCCCGATTCCGGACGAGGCGCATGCGTGGGCCGCGCAACAATGGCCCGAGGATGGGCAGCCAGCGCTGGTGATCAGTGCCGCATCGAGTCACGCGCTGCGCAACTGGCGTGCGGAACGCTACGCCGCGGTCGCCGACCACGCGGCCAACGCCTTGCACATGCGCGTGGTGCTGACTGGTGGCCCTTCGGCGGCCGAGCGCGCAGTGGGCGACGCAATCCTTGCCCGGATGAAAACGCGCCCGCTGGACCTGATCGGCAAGGACACCTTGAAACGTGCGCTCGCGCTGTATCGTCGCGCCGCCATCGTGTTGACGCCCGATTCCGGCCCCATGCACATGGCCAATGCGGTCGGCGCGCGCGTGCTGGGTCTGCACGCCGCCAGCAATCCGGCGCGCTCCGGGCCGTATTCCGATCGCCGCTGGTGCGTGGATCGCTACGATGACGCGGCGCGCAAATACCTGCACAAGCCGGCTGCGGAAATTCCGTGGGGCACGAAAATGGAACACGCCGGCGTGATGGATCTCATCGGCGTGGATGACGTGATCGGGAAGCTCGAAGCGGCACTCGGGGAGGCTTCGTAGCGCGCTCCGGAAATCTACGGCGACCCGCTGTAATCCTGGTACGACTTCTCCTCCACCAGCCGCGAGCCCAGCTTCAGGTTGATCGCGCGCTTCACCGCCGCGCGCTTGTCGTTGGTGTGGTACACCGCGCGCGCGAGTTCGATGAAGCGTTCATCGAACGCGTTGTCGCGCTCCTTCACGCGGATTTCATCCTCGATTTCCCAGAGCGCTTCGTTGATGCGTTTCAGTTCGGCGCGCTCGGCAGAAATGTTGGTGCGCGGGTGCACGTCGGTTCCCCACAAACGGTTCAGCAACTGCAGCTCGTCGCGCACGTTGGCCAGCTTGGCCGCGTCGGTCATGCGCTCGGACTTGATTTCCAGGATCGTGATCTTGTCGATCAGTTCGCCGTAAGAAACAGGTGCGGAGATCACGCTCATTTCGTGTTCGCTCATGAAAATGATGCGCAGCGTAACAACTCCCGGCGCTTCGCACACCTTTCCCTTGCATTCGCTGCAAGCTCCCCCAGAGTGCAAGGTGTGCCCCTCGCGCGGCACGTTGACTTGCGGAGTGCAGTGATGAACATCCTGATGGTGCTGACCTCGCATGGCCAGCTCGGCGACACGGGCAAGGCGACGGGGTTGTGGCTGGAAGAACTGGCCGCCCCCTACTACGTATTCAAGGACGCAAAGGCCGAAATCACGCTGGCGTCGCCCGCCGGTGGCAAACCGCCGATCGATCCGAACAGCGAAGCACCCGACGGCCAGACCGACGCGACACGGCGCTTCCTGGCCGACGGCGAAGCCATGCAGGCGCTCGCGCACACCCCAAAAGTGGCGGATATCGATCCCGGATCATTCGATGCCGTGTTTTATCCCGGCGGCCACGGCCCGTTGTGGGATCTGGCCGACAACGAGGCATCGCGCCATTTGATCGAGGTGCTGTATGCGCAAGGCAAACCCGTCGCTGCGGTTTGCCATGGCGTCGCCGCACTGCGCGGCGCGCGCGGCCCGTTCGGCCTGCCACTGGTGCGCGGCAAGGCCGTCACCGGATTTGCCGATTCCGAGGAACGCGCCGCGGGATTGGCCGACGCGGTGCCATTCCTCGTCGAGGACATGCTGAAGGAAGCCGGCGGCCTCTATTCCAAGGCGGCCGACTGGCAGGCGCACGTGGTCACGTCCGGCAACCTGATCACCGGCCAGAATCCCGCCTCGTCCGCGGGCGCGGCGAAAGCCGTGGTGCAGCAGTTGCGGCGGCCGGCGCAAGCGGCCTGACGCACGTCCGTGCCGCTCGCTTCAGCGTTTTCCGCCGCCCGACACGTACGCCGAAGCGGCGGATTTCTGCGTCCAGGGATCGATGCCCTGCGGTTCGGGCAACGTGGTCAGGAACCGTGGATCGCGCCGCGCGTGCGTGGCTTGTTCGAACGCATAAGCCATCCCGATCAAGCCCGGTTCGCCCCACCTGCGTCCGAAGAACAGCATGCCGACCGGCAATCCGTGCACGAACCCGGCCGGCACCGTGATCGATGGATAACCGGCCACGGCCGCAGGTCCATAGGCGCTGGCCGTTCCGCCCGGATCGCCCGTCACCAGATCGATGCGCCACGCCGGATCCTGTGCCGGCGCGAACAGCGCATCCAGGTGGTCGGCGTTCATCGCCGCATCGATGCCTTCGGGTCCGGCAAGCTTCTGCAACTTCGCCAATGCATCGCGATACGCCTTGTCGGTCAGCGGCCCCTTCGCTTGCGCCTGCTCGAACAACTCCTGCCCGAACCACGGCATTTCTTCCGCCGCATGCGTGTTGTCGAAGGCAATCAGGTCGGCCAGCGAGTGCACCTTCAGGCCCTTGCGGGTGGCGAGGTAGGCGTTGACGCCGTGCTTGAATTCGTACTGCAGCACCGTGGACTCCGCATGCCCGTAATCGTCGACATGCGGAATCTTCACGTTGTCGACCACCGTGGCGCCTTGCGCGCGCAGCACCGAGATGGCGCGATCGAGCAATGCCTTGACCTGCGGATCGCCGCCCGCCAGTTCGCGCACCACGCCGATGCGCTTGCCCTTGAGCGCGCCCGGGTCGAGGAATTTGGTGTAATCGGTCGCGTGCTGGTCGGCATCGACCGTGGCGGAATCGCGCGGATCGCTGCCCGCGATCGCGGACAGCACGATCGCCGCATCGCGCACGTCGCGCGCGATCGGGCCTGCGGTATCTTGCGTCGAGCTGATCGGAATGATGCCCGCGCGGCTGACCAGGCCCACCGTCGGCTTGATCCCGACAACTCCGTTTGCGGCGGATGGACAGATGATCGACCCGTTGGTTTCGGTGCCGATCGCTACCGTCACGAAGCCCGCCGCGACCGCCGCCGCCGAGCCCGAACTCGAACCACACGCGCTGCGATCCAGCACATGGGGGTTGCGCGTCAAGCCGCCGCGCCCGCTCCAGCCGCTGCTCGCGCGGGTCGAACGGAAATTGGCCCATTCGCTGAGATTGGTTTTGCCCAGGATCACCGCGCCGGCGTCCCGCAATTTCGTGGCAATCGTCGCATCGCGTGGCGCGGGCGCGCCCATCAAAGCCAGCGAACCCGCCGTCGTCGGCATCCTGTCGCCGGTATCGATGTTGGCCTTGAGCAGGACGGGAATACCCCACAATCCGCCGTGTTTGCCCGAGTTGCGCCCGTCGTCGCGCTGTTTCGCGACAGACAGGGCATCGGGATTCAGCTGCAGCACCGCGTTGACCCGCGGGCCTGCCTGATCCAGCGCTTCGATGCGCCGGATGAAATCATGGACAAGCTGCTGCGAGCCCAGCCTGCCGCTCGACAGTTGCTGCTGCAGTTCCGTTATGCCGGCGTAGTCGATCGACGAAGCAGCGGCCGCTTGCGGCGTCTGGCCGGCATTTTGCGTCCAGGCGGACATCGACATCGCAACCCCCAGCACCAGAACAACAACCCGCGAACGCTTGCGCATGGTGTTCCCTCCGCCTGCCTGCCGTGCACGCTACGGCATCGCGGGTCCGTGCTCAAGCGGCCGAACCATCGTCGTCAGGGCTACTTGCACAGACGTAGCCCCAGAAACGCAAAACGCCCCACGAGGGGGGCGTTTGCATTTCTGGCGGAGAGGGTGTCCGCATTTTCACGGCTTTCCAACGTTCGCGAACGCGCGTCATTATCTGACAGAACTGCTTAAAATCCGCATGGGGTATAGGCTTTACGCTCCCGTGCGCGCGTATTCGTTCGCAAACGCTCGCGGATGGGTTAGTATGGCCCAAGGTATGGAACTTGGGCGGGCGGAGACATGCGGATCACGAAACCTGGCATGGTGGCCGTCGGCGGCGGCCTGTACGAACGCACGAAGGCGAACGGGTCGCGCTACTGGGTTTTCAGGTGGCGTGATCGCGTCACCAGCAAGCTGCGGGATCGCGGCATCGGACCGGCAACAAAGATCACCAGGCCGCAAGCTGTGCGAATCGCCAAGGGCTACGCGGCGCGCGTTGCCGAAGGCGGCGACCCGATCAAAGAGGCACGAGCCAAGATCGAAGCTGATCGGATCGCGAAGGCGAAGGACGTTACCTTCGGCGAGTGCTGCACCAAGTACATCGATGCGCATCGTGCAGGCTGGCGCAACGCCAAGCATGCGGCGCAATGGACAACCACGCTCGAAACGTACTGCGCGAAGCTGCTGCCGTTGCCCGTCGCGGCTATCGACACCGCGATGGTGTTGAACGTGCTGGAACCGATATGGAGCACAAAAAACGAAACTGCATCGCGGGTCCGCATGCGAATGGAGAACGTCATGGACTGGGCCGCCGCGCGCGAATACCGCGCCGGCGACAATCCGGCACGCTGGCGCGGACATTTGGCCAAGCTCTTGCCCAAGCCTGCGAAGGTGAAGCGCGTACAACATCGGCGCGCATTGCCGCATGCCGAGATCGGCGACTTCATGGTCGAACTGCGCAAACGTGACCTGCTGACCGCGCGCGCATTGGAACTGCAGGTGCTATGCGCCAGTCGTCCCGGCGAAGTGGCGGGTGCGCAGTGGGCTGAAATCGACATGCGCGCGGCGGTGTGGACCATCCCCGCGGACCGTATCAAGGCAGGCCGGGAACATCGCGTGCCGCTGTCAGCGCCAGCTGTGGCGTTGTTGAAGGCGCTGCCGCGTATCGACGAGCACGTATTCCCTGGCATGCGTTCGCACATCACGACCGACGGCATGCTCAAGTGCCTGCACACCATCCGCGATGACCTGGACGCGCATGGGTTCCGTTCAACGTTCCGCGACTGGTGCAGCGAGTGCACCGGCTATAGCCGCGAGACTGCCGAGCGCGCGCTTGCCCACGTCACCAAGGACAAGAGCGAGGCCGCATACTTCCGCAGTGACCTGTTCGACAAGCGCCGCCGGATGATGGAAGACTGGGCGCGCTACTGCGGCACACCATCGCCGAAACACAACGTGACGTCGATCCGGCGCAAGGCCAGCTGAATTTCAAGCGGCCCGCCGGCATGGTATCAGCACACCGGCAGGCCTTCCACAACCGACCGATAGGAGGTCGAATTATGGCAACCGAGAGTTTATTCCCCGAATACCCGGTGAGCTACCGCGTGTCGTGCGGGATGCCGCAAGGCAGATTTGCGTGGCGGCATCGTCTAAGCCCTCAGCACCGCCGCAAGCATGGAATGTGGCAAGTAAGGGATGGCCTGAATGATGCCGTTGCCGATGTGTACACGGGCGAAGCCGACGCGCGGCTCATTGCGGCGGCACCGCGCCTGGCGCGCGCGCTCAAGACGCTGGTGCTGGCGGGGCATCCTGATCATCCGGGGCGCGAGGTGGCCATCGCGCAAGCACAAACCCTCCTTCACGAGCTGGCTTCGCGCGATTGATCGATCACGCCACGGCTAGGCCGGCCAGCCGAACGCGCGGACTCTCACCGCGCTGCTGTGGCGATCTTTTGAGAGCGTGGGAGAGCACGCAATGACAATCAAAAGCAAACGCGTGGGCGCACTGCGCAAGATGGACAACGCGGAAGCATCGAGCTCCATGCTTGGCGGGTTTGTAGATGAAACGTTCTCTGCGGCTGCGGTGCACTCCGCGATGCAAGCCTTAAATGTTGACTTGGCCGCGTTCGATGCGTTCTTTGGCCAGCGCCTTGGCCTGTTCCGTGACGTGTCGGATTACCTGGGTACAAAGCCAGCCGTCGCGAAAGAGAGCGAATTGATCGAAGAGGCGATGCAGCACATCCAACAAATCCGCCTGCGGCTGGAGTGCTTGCCACCAGAGGCGGAGATGTACGTTGCCACCATTTGCTTGCAACGGCACGGGGAAGGGTTCGAAGTCCGTCGGCGAAGGCTGGATGCCGAATTGAACGAGATGGTGACCTTGTTGGGGCTGACCCTTCGGAAGCTGGATTCGCTGAAGGGCGCCACGGGCCGCAAAAGCGAAGCGCCGCGCGATCGCCTGTTGCACGACGTAGCGCACTGGCTCGCGGGGCACGGCACGAGGTCGACGAGCGCCGCCGGCGCGGCAGCTGACGTGCTGCGCGCGGTTGGAATCGCCGCGCCAAACGATCCGAAAAAGGCGCGCGCGATTGTGCGCGCGGTTGAGGCCAAAAACAGCCGCTAACTCTGTTTCATTTTCGGGGCCGACTTCGCGTGCCCTTGCGAATGTAATGAACCGTCCGCGCAGTCTTGCGCATCACATAGGACGGTTGCGATGGTTTCGACTGTTGAGATTCCCGCGCGGCAATACGTCCGCAAGGCGGCACTTTGCGAGCGCTTCGCCTGCGGCCCGACGTTTATTCACAAGCTGGTGCGTCAAGGCAAGTTGACACCGATCCGGCTATCCCCGCGGATGACGGTCTATGACCCCGCTGAGATGGAAAAGCTGGTCGCCGCGGCGCGCGCTGGCGAGGTTGGCGCCGCATGAACGCGCCGTTCTCGCAACCTCAATGGCGCAGTCGCGCAGAAATGCTGATCAACGTGCGGAGTGCGTGCGCGCGCCTGGGTGTGCTTGGCAGCGAACCGCAGCCAGACATCACTGAAATCGGTCGCGTAGCGGAAGGCCTGCGACACCTGCTGAGTGAACCCGTCATCGACGAGCGGGAGGGTAGGCAATGATGGCCTTCGAACAGCGAAGCCCGCGCGTGGCGGGCTTCGGATGCAACATGCGTCTTGGCGGACGCGGAAAGTGTAGCAAACCGGGCAAGCTCCCTCCATACGGCCGTGAAGTCATGGACGCGTTGGCGGCTGGCCATAGCTGCAACGTGCGGTTGTATGCATGCCGCCCGGATCCGTGGAGCCCGGCACGTCGGCACCGCGACGCGAGCGGCCCGGGTAGCACGCTGGTGCTTCCTGTTGACGCCGATCCCGCGGCAATTCATTGGCCACCTTTGCGCGACTTGATCGCGAACGTTACCGGCCTGCCGGGCGACACGTTGAACGCCCTGGCGCGCGCGCTGGTGCGTGATGGACTCGAGCTCGGTTACCTCCTGGACCGTGAAAACCCAGAACGCAATTTGCGGGTGATCCGCAGGTCGGTGTCGCCATGACCACGACGTTGGAAGTGGAAGCCGGCGCAGACGCGCGCGTCGAATTGATCAACGCGTCGACCGTGAAGTCAGAA
>Ga0134128_10008518_pt1 | contig 12346 bp, 11 predicted proteins | sample KB31754_FD_96462 | JGI IMG/M metagenome (GOLD analysis project Ga0134128, IMG submission 96462) | Terrestrial soil microbial communities with excess Nitrogen fertilizer from Kellogg Biological Station, Michigan, USA - KB3-175-4 | ecosystem: Environmental > Terrestrial > Soil > Unclassified ...
TTCGAAGGCCAGACGCGAGTAGGAGGCGACGAGATATTTCGTCCTTATGCCGAACTCTGGGCCAACGAAATCCGCAAGCATCACGCCACGCCCGTCTTTTATCTTACGTGGGCTCGCCGAGCCGCACCGGTCGATCAGGCAGCGTTGAATTACGCATACATTCGCACCGCCAAAACGACTCACTCGTTGGTGGCGCCCGTGGGCTTGGCCTGGGCACGAGTAATACAAACAGATCCGAGTATCGATCTGTATTATCGCGATGGAGCACATCCCTCGGCTGCCGGTAGTTACCTGGCCGCTTGCGCAATTTACGCGGCCATCTTTAGCGCGAATCCCATAAACCTTCCCGCTCATATCACCGGCGTACCGGTCAATCTCGAAACCGAACAACTCGAACCAGACAAGACCGCGGTTCTTGTTGATCTTCCGATACCAGTTGCGACGACGCTTCAGACTGCAGCCTGGAACGCCTGGCAGGAACTCAAAGAGCATGGCGGATATTTAAATGTGAATCCGGTTGCCCTGCCTTCCGTCAAGCTACCTGCGGGCGAGCGTCTTGGACCATCAAACTTGGAAGGAACCTGGCGTGGTCAGATTCTTTTTTATCCTGGTGCTGGTCCAACAGAGATGGTTCTTCAGTTGCACCGGGACGCCCAGACATGGAAAGGCCATCTGAAAATTAATTACTCAGTAAAAGACTTCGCTTCCCAATCGTTTGACCTTACGGACTTGAAAGTCGGCGATCGGGATTTCACTTTCAGCGATCCGAGTTCACCGGGAGTCAGGAACTTAAAGATATCGTTTCGCGGTGTGAAGAGCGGTGTGGACCTGAGAGGCGCGGCGGAGGCCACCCTCGAAGGAAAAGTTGACGGCAGCGATTACCGCGTCAACATTTTGGGTGATTGGGTGTTGCATCGCGAGAAATGAGCGCGCTGTGATCATCGACGACAGATGGCGCCGGCGTCAGCAAAGGCTTTTGAAACATCCTCCGCTATTTGTTGGTCTCGGAGGTCGAACATAAATGAAAACTGCCTCTCTTGCAGCACTGGTATCCGTGTAACCTGACCACGCTTCGTCGTGACCATTTGTAGTGTGAAACCCGGACTTCCGGCTCGAGTGCTCAATTGCAAAGCTAACGCCCAGGGGATGTTGCGCTGTTTTATCGATTCCATCACATAAATCTTTGTTCTTGCAGCATCAATCGACGACAGGTTCAGACTGACGCGATTCACCATCGTGAGGTCCCTCATCTGCACTGGCAGTTCAGCGCTGTGGCCAAATTCAGTCGAGATCTTCCACGTTAGTTTGCATGTTTCAAAGCTAACCGCCTCGAACCTGATATGCCCTGTCTCATCGTTTTCTTCAGGTTTGAATGAATGGCTCAAATAGCGTTCCAGCTTTTCTTTAAGAAAGTCGAGCTTCTCACGAAGCGGATCCTGGGCAGGAGCTTTCGCGCTGGTCGCAGATGAACTTGTCAACAGCGCCAACGAGAAACAGCACATCAACACGAAAACCGTGCGACGACGTCGCACAAAGAGTCCTGTTAGGGTTTGTTCGAGGTCATTGCTCCGGCGGAGCAAAATGTTTATAGCTGACATTTCTAAAATAACCACCGCGCTCCGGAGGAGCGCAGTCTGTTGTGCTTTCCGGTTCTCAGCAGTCTTCTCGCAAGCTCTTCCTCACGAGCATCCACAGATTACACGATTATTAGATTGCCGTGTCGGGGAAACTCTCGTAGATTTTCGAATCCTTCTTCGTTCAACGAGCCAGGCCATAAGCGACACCATTGCCAACTTTGCAAAAGTCACAAAAGAAGCCAGCTCAATTCAAAGTTTCTTTTTGTGCTTTATGTGCCCCTTTGGGCAAAAAACTTTACAAACTGAGCGCTTCAACCACAATATGGAACCCGCGCCTTTCTGGCGATGATCCTATTCCGAATGTTCAAGATTAAATTCAAAACACAATCTAACAGGTCAGGGCTAGCCGCTGGAATTCTCGTCTTGATGGTGTTGTTGATCCTCGTAACTGACGGGTTCTCAGGACTAATTGCGCATGCATCCGCTGCGGCGTGTCCGTCGCTTAACTTCTCGGCGCCCACCAGCTTCTCTACAGGCGAGAATTCAGCCTACGTTGCCGTTGGAGATTTCAATAAAGACGGCAAGCAGGATCTGGTGGTGGCGAACAGGTATTTTTTCGCCAATGATGTATCTCTTTTGCTCGGTGATGGGACTGGTAGTTTCGGACCAGCAAAACACTTTTCGGTGGGACGTAAGCCAGTCTTTATCGTAGTCGGCGATTTCAACGGCGATCACAATCTCGATTTCGCCACCGCTAACAGCGATCGACCGACGACGACCGTGGTCGGCACGGTGACAGTTAGATTAGGAGACGGAAAAGGTGACTTCGGCCCGTCCATTAACTCTCTCGCAGGTGTTGTTCCTTCATGTCTCGCAACCGGTGACTTCAACAACGACGGCCGACTGGATCTTGCAGTAGGCAATGCAGGTGATGCGATTATTAGTGAAGGCCCATTCGTGGTTTACCCTGGTAGTGTGTCGATTCTGCTCGGTGACGGCACGGGAGGATTCAGTACATCGCAGACTTCTGAGTTTGGACAGTTGTCGGCTGTGTCAATTACCGCGGGCGATGTGAATGGTGATGGCAATCTGGATTTGGCGGTGGGATTCATCCCCGGCCCTTTCTCATCAGGACTCGCGCCCCGTATGTCGATCCTGCCTGGAAACGGAGCGGGCACATTCACTGTCGCCCAAAATTTTGCCATGACGAGCTCGCCGGTTTCTGTCCTCCTTGAAGATTTCAACCACGACGGTAAATTGGATTTGGTAAACGTGGACTACACTGGAAGTGGACAATTCTTCACCACGATAACGATCAGGTTGGGAAACGGAACGGTTGCCTTTGGTCCCGCCAACAGTTTTCCAGTCGTGCCGGATCCAAAGTTTGCCACCGCCGGTGATCTCAACGCTGATGGCAACCTGGACTTAGTAGTCGCAAGCGGACAGGTTTGCATTGTATTAGGAGACGGAAACGGCGGTTTCGCCGCGCCAACGAACTATGGGTCACCTTATGACAGAGTCGCGATTGGTGATTTTAACAACGACGGCAAATCGGACCTGGCCTTGTTGCTTTCTCGCGTTTCAGATTTCGACTTCCCAAGCAATGTTTCGATCTTAATTAATAGTTGTGACGCACCACAGCTTCTTGCCGTTGACCAAACCAATAGAGCCGCTGCGGTGGACTCGGTAATGATGGTTCGCGATCCGTTTCCATTTACCCCAACCACCGACTTCAGTTCGGATCAGCGCACACGAATCATTCTCTTCGCCCTGGATATCGATCTCCAGCCCGGCGAAGACGCTGCTTCCGTCACTGTCCATGCGGAAAATTCTCAACACGCTATATTTTCGGTCCCTGCTGAATTCGTGGGAAAAGTTCCGACTGCCTCATGGCTGACTCAGGTGAACGTCCGCCTGCCCGATGAGCTAGCGAATGGTGGAGATGTTTCGATGGGTGTTGTCTATCATGGAGTGGAAAGCAATAAGGTTTTGATTACTATTAAACCGCCTGCAAATTAAACCGGCGAGCGACTGGCGTGGATCTCTTAATGCTCCATCGCCGAGGCGCTCGCCGCAATTTTCAAACATCAGTTCTGAGTTCCGGCCTTCTCACGGTCACCAACGCTGACAGTCTTCAGTTTCATAACCTCTATCAACGTGTTCACGTCGGCTTCCGGCAGGCCCAGTCTGGGCATGCGAATCTGCTTGTACTTTTCGAACAGTGCCGTTGCGATCGGATCTTTTTCTTCAATCAATTTGTCCGGCTCAGTAATGATTCGGCCGAGCCAGGCACGATCGCGCACGTTGGTCACACCGAGAAGGTCTGGTCCAACTTTATCGCCGCTTCCGATTGTGTGACAGGCCGCGCAGCGAGTCGCGAAAAGATACTGTCCTTTGTCGATATTCAGCTTGCTCGCATCGGTCTTACTTCCCGTCGCGACGTTGATTGCCTGCGCCCCATAGCCACTCAACTGCTCGATCCTCAAAGCGGTGAACTTGATATTGTCGAGGGCCGAGTTTTTCATCCATATCCCGGTGGTTTCGTTGCCGAGGAGCAAACTTGGCGTGTGGCCGTCAGGATCGTTAGCGTTTGGAAGCGAATCCAGACCCAACCTCCTGCTGATCAGTTTGATGTCGGCTTCCTTTCCAGTGAGGAACAACCAGCCAGGTCCGACGTGATACTTCGACACATAATCTTTGAGCACCGCGGGCGTATCGTGTTCCGGGTCAATCGTGATCGAGTAGAAGAAAACATCTTTCCCCATGTGATCGCCCAGGAGTTTCTGAAGTTGGACGAGCCGCGCGGTTTCCAATGGGCAGTTGTACTTGCAGCTCGTGTACATAAGCTCGATAGCTACAACCTTGCCCTTGATTAGATCCTCGTAGAAGCGAACCTTCTTGCCATCCTGCGTGATCAAGTCTACGTTCGGGAAATGGTTTTCACCCCACTGCGAGTCTGCCTTTGCTGTCGCATCCGGTTTCGATACCTGCTTGAGAGTCATTCCGCATTTCGGGCATGAGCCACCAGTCTTTGACCTGACCTCCGGATGCATCGGGCAACTGTATTCAACTTCTTGCTGTTGGGCGAAACTGATTGCGGCCGGGATTTGAGAATTAATCAACAGAGGTATGCTGAACGTCAGCACCGCAAGCAAAAGAAGTTTCGCGTACTTGTATTTCATATCTGACTTCTCCTTATCTGACGCGTGTTGAGCTGAGCAACCCTGTGATGTATCCGAGGACAGGCGGATCGCCCAGCTCAATCTCATGCGAAGTGCCACTTCAGTTCACCGTAGTAATGGTGCCGACAGCGGCAGCGGTAACAACGTTGTTCCCAATGCTGATACTTCCACTCGTCAGCTTCCCTGTGGTGGTATCGAAATTGAGAGTAGCGGTCACCAACATTGTGCGAGCCGATAGAACATCCTTGGTGCTGTCGTAGTACGGGCTCGTGACGATGATCGTATCGGAGGCCTGTAATGGCCTTAGCTCAGAAGCATGATTGTCTCCCGTGACATACGTCTTCAGCGTTGTTTTTGTGCTCCCGCTCGTTCCACTTAACTTGGAAAAATCCAGGTCGAGCAGTACAACGGGGCTCGCCGGAGTGGTGGTGTTGGTAGAGGTATCCAGCACTCTTCTGCAATTAACGATCACGCTGCCACTAACTGTGATGGTCCCGTTGGGATCATTCACCGTACCCTTGGCCGAAATCGTGAGGCTACTGTCAACAATAGCAGGGGCAGTACTTGGAGGGGCTGCTGCTGTGGTTTGCGCTTGAACGGATGACCTAACCCCGGCCAACATCGCCAGCACCACGACGATACCGACTGAGAGTGTCACAAAGCTCGGGCTGAATAGCAGTCGCCGCATTTTGATTTTTAGCTGTGTATTCATCTGGTCTATCTCCTTTCTTCGCCCTCAGAAAGCGCTCGGAAGTATGTCGTCCGGAGGCATAAACGTAACGCCTTGTGGTTTCGGGATGGGAGTCGGCAGCGGTTGCAGAAACGGAGTTCCCAAATCGTCGATTTCCCACCTCAAGAGCATCGCGTTGTCTTCGTGCACGGTGTTGTGGCAATGCTCCATGAACATGCCACCAAAGTCGCGGAATTGGAGCGTGATTTTTACTTCTCCGTCAGGTCTCAGGCGCCAGACGTCCTTGCGGCCCTTCTCCCACGCGGGAACGGCAGATGCACTTCCATTGCGTGCGAGCGTTTGGCACTCTTCGAAGTGGATGTGAATCGGGTGATCCCAGCCACCGCCTCCATTCTTCAATGTCCATATCTCACGCGTACCGAAACGTGGCGCAGCCGAGATCCGGCCAAAATCGGCCGCGAGTGTGTCTCCCTGATCGTTAGTCTTGATGCCCCACGGACCGAAAAACGACGTGATCGGATCGTGGGTCGTCTGATTGGCGCCATCGTTAAATTCGAAGGTACGTTCGCGGGCCACGGGAATTGCCGAAAGGTCGGGGTTTGGAATCAACGGGTCGGGCACTTGGCTGATGTCGGGTTGTGCGGGATCGCGGACGATCCGGAACTCGAGGAATTTTCCGACACAAGGATCGTCCGAGTTGCCTGAGAGCGCCTCCGAGACACTGAGATCTTTGTCCACCCTCTTGCCGTCCTGATGTTCAGCGAGGTTCACCATCCAGACTTTCTGGTTAATGCTGTAACGAGAGAAATCGATGACGATGTCGTAACGCTCCGCGATGCCCTGCTCGTCAAGTTTGGTGAGCACGACCGGGTGCGGTAACAAATTACCGTCATTCGCTATCTGGATCATTGGCGAACTGTCACTCAGTGCGATTTTGAAAAACCGCGAGACTGCGCCATTCAGGATGCGAAAGCGATACTTGCGCCGCTCGACCTCCATGTACGGCTTGTAAGCGAGGTTCACGGTCATTCGATCGCCAAGGAAACCATCGAACTCAAAGATGTCCATCGCAAGTTGCCCGTTCCCATCCCACGCCTTGTCGGCAAGCATCAGGTTCACGTCATAGTCGAGGTTGCCCCACGATTTGCCGCTGACGCTGGCACGTCCGCTGGGAAGTCTCAGGTTGACACCGTCGATAATGTCTTCGGCGCCGCGATCCTTGCCGCTGTAAATGTTGAACATCCCGGCCATGCCTTTGTAAACATTCTGCGAGGTGAAGCTGAACATGTGGTCATGGAACCAGTGGGTGCTCATGGTCTCGTGCCAGTCGCCCGGAACTTTCGTCAGGCCGCCGGCGTCGGTCGGGCTCGACGCATTAATATCCGTGGCATCGGTGTTGATGCTGTTACGTCCGGCCAGCACGATTGGATAGTGATAGTCGTAGAACTGGTTGGGAAAGAAGTAAGCACCGGTGAAGCCGTCATTCTCCGCCCCGTGATGTCCGTTGTGTTCGTGAGTAGAAATCGTATGAATGCCGAAGCCTCCGTTCTGGTTTTGTTGAACGGGAAGTTTGTTGCTAAGGCGGAAGAGGACTGGTTCGCCATACCGGACCTGCATGAGCTTGGGCGGAATGGTTCCGTTGTAAGTCCACAGCTTCAGAGCGGTCTGGTCAGGCAGATTTGGGTGAAACGTTGGGTGGAAAGGATTGGCCGCGTTGATGCCCGAATTCTGGTTCGACGGAACGCCAGGATTGTAAACGTTATTGATCTTGGCGCCTTCCATCGAGGCCTGAATGGCTATTACAGGTGGGAGTTGGGTGAACTGTTGGTGCGCCCAGATCGGTCCTGGTGGTCGTCCTTCGATCGGACCCATGCCTCCGCCCAGTGCCGGGTCGACGGGTTGTTGTGTCGTGTTCGCCTGAGCCGTAGGGGCCGGATTCAAGACGGAAACCGGATTCCGCGGAAACACGTCGAAACGTGGCATCGGCTGCGAAAAAGCTGTTGCTGTGAAAAGCGGACTGGGTGGAAGTCCGGTCGGAATATTGGAGTCGGCGTATGCGCTTCGGGCAAATGGACTAAGGCCGCTGATTGGAAGCATCAGACCCGCGCTGGTGAATATTCCCATTTTGATCAAGTCACGACGCGAGATCTGTCCTTGCGAGCGTGCTTTGATAATCTCCTGCCGGTTCTTTCGTGCCTGCTCAGCTTCGCGCAAGCGAGCTTTCGAGGCCTTTGGAGACAAAAAGAAGTTTTTATCAGGCATCTGTTTCTCCTTTGTCAGACAAAAATCTGAAGAGTATTTTCGCAGGAGTGGAACGGGGGGGTTTACATTCCAGAAACGCGGAAGCGTGCTTCAGATCCATGGACCACCTGGTGTGGTTTGGTGTGTGTCAGTTTCTAAGTAACGAGAAGTCGGAGCCCGTCACAGGTTGTAAACGCTGAGTGGAGTCGGAGCATACAACGAGGTAATACTTATGAATGTCACCAGCTTTACAATCTCCGAAGTTTCTGAGGTATACTGCCCACCTCCCGCGACGTACGACTTAATTACTCCACTCTAATAGACAGCACTCGTGTGGCTTGCAGCAGTGTCGATTGCTGCGCATCAAAGTCGGACTCATAAAAGGTTCAGTATGTCCTCATCAACAGAAGCTGCTTACGGTTTTTCGAAGCTTTGTTTTATAAGCCGGTGCGAACTACTCCAGGGCATGAATCAGGAGGCTGTTCATCGCTTCAATGCGATGATGCGACGAACGAAACGCCGCCGCGGTGAGTGGGTTTTCGTGCCCGGCGATCGCGCCGAGAGCATCTACTTCCTGCAAAAAGGCCGGATGAAGATCACTGCTTTAAGCGAAAATGGTCATGAAGTCGTGTTTGAAATAGTTGGACCAGGTGAGATCTTCGGCGATACCAGCACAATCCTTGGAATTCCGCGAACGACTTCGGCTCAGGTACTCGAGCCTTCGCTGCTCTGTGAAATACGCCAAAAGGATTTCGAGTCGCTGTTGATAGCGTATCCGGAGTTGTTGTTGCGTTTGCTCAAATCTGTGGGTCTGAGGTTGAAGAAGGCGGAAGCCCAATTACTGAATGTCATTTGCCATGATGTTTCCACCAGAGTCAGGGAAGCCTTGATCGACCTAATGGACTGCGAGTCAGGAATACATGATGGTCAATCTGTGAGGATAAACATCACGCAGCAGGATTTGGCGAATCTAATCGGTGCGTCGCGGCAGAAGACGTGGGAAGCCCTCAAAGAGTTGGAGGATTCGAGCGTGTTGCGGCTCATGTATCGCAGTATCCTGGTGACCGCCCCGCACAGACTCCGAAGTCAACATACGCCGGCCCAATCCGGCTCCGAACGCCCCCCCGCCAGAGCGAAAACAACAGCTCTGTAGCGGCGCTCGGATGCTATGGGCTTGTCCCGTGGAGCCTCACGCTTGTCGCTATTTAGCTGCAAACGTGAATCTCCACGGCCCAAGGCCATGGCATCCAAAACTCCTATTTGAGATCGTCAGTGTAGCGAACAGCGTGATGCTCCACGGGACAAACCCGTGGCATCTAGAGTTTTTGTACAAAGATGGCTTCGTTAGAAATGTGTGTGCGCACCGCAGTAGTTGATGGTCCAGTTATTTTTTGTGTGGCAGATTTGCGGCGGCAATCGCCCCAGCGCTGTTAAGCAACTCGACTTGCCGATTCGCGCGCGAGGCGGAAGTTTTCCGTGGACGGCAGGTCACTCACTATCAGCACCGTGAATTGCTCAGTTTGAAAACCAGCAACCTGAAATCCGCGCGTAGTCTCAACGTGAATTGGGCAACCGTTTACAACGTCTTTGGCTGCGCCCGGCAGATCGCCGCTGCGGCGCTTTATAAAAATGGAAATTTCGCCTTTCTCATTCTTGTACTCAGCGTGGACGTACAGCTCTCCTCCCAATTCGCAAACTCGCGCCCGCACCAGTTGATAACCAGCTGGCCCAAGCTTGTTGATGATCTCACTGTCGCCGAGTTGTCTCTGGCCCAACATGTCGAGGTCAGTGCGCCAACCTGAAAGCGGGGTGCGTTGCACTACTTCCTCGTAGTGATCATCGACGGCGTCTGCATAAACCGTCGCTACGGACTTCGATCGCACCGACAGATAAACGATCCCCGTACAAACGGCCAGCAGCAGCATCGCCGCGATCGCGACCAACCTCGCCGGCCTTCGGAAAAATAAGGTTCCTCGGTCGCTCGTCATTATTCGATTCCAGACACGCGCACGCAGATTTCGCACATCCAGTTGCTCGCTGACGAAACACGCGCGCAACAGATTGTCGTAAGCTCTCTGTTCTTCAATTTCCCGGTGACACAAAACGCACTGGTCCAGATGCAACTCGAAATCCGACATCGATTTCGCATCGAGTTCACCGGACAAGTAAAGCGGCATCACATATTTTGCTTCGTTACAATTCAAAACCGTCCTCTCGAGTCTGATGATTAGCCGGCGTTCGCTGCTAATCGCTTACTCCCCTCGGCCTCCGTGAGAATATGGCGCAGTTCTGCTCGGGCTCGGCTCAACCGCGACATTACCGTGCCGACAGGCAAAGCACACATGGCGGCGATCTCTTTGCAAGTAAACCCTTCAACCACGGCCAGCATAAGCACGAGGCGGTGATCGATCGAAAGCATGTTGAGCGCCGATAAGACTTCCGCAGTGGCAAACTGCGGCGGCGCAACGTACAACTGAACTACTTTTTGAGATCCGCCGCTGTCCAGCGGCAAGGTTACAGGCCTTGCCTGGTTCTTACGGTGGTACTGGCGCGAAACATTGATCAGGATGCGAAACAACCAGGCTTTGCAATTAGTGCCGCGCTCAAACCGGTCGAAGGCGTTCCACGCGTGCAGCAGCGTTTCCTGGACCATATCCTCCGCTACGGCACGCGCCCGAGAAAGCCGTTGCGCTGCCTGCAATAAGCTCTGAGTGTGTGGCATTGCCACACGCTCGAACTCGTCCCGGCGCATGCATTCAAAGCTCATCGTCGACTTCCATCATTCAGGAAAAGTGTGCCAAAGATAAGCAATGCGCCGGCCACGATCACGATTAGTCCCGGGCCTAGTCTCGGCAGCATCATTGGATCGCTTGACAACTGGCGATACACGATTATCAGTTGCACCAATGTCCAACTCGCAAACGCAAGCAGCGCGAAACCCAGCAGGCCGATTCCCCACCTCAAAGGCGAACTGCGCCGCCAGAAGAAAACAATTCCAGCTAACACGCTCAGCACGCCGCATCCGGCGAGCAAACGACCGTTTAAGACATCGACGCCACGATACGGTTGGAGACCGGCAAAGAGTGAGAACCAGGCTAGCCGGGCTCCCACGATGACGATAGCTCCCCCGCTGGTCGCCGCCGCCGCTATGCAAAGTTGACTGATAGATCGTAAGCGCGACTGACGGCCGATAGTTGCAGCCGGATGCTCTTCCATTATTAACTCGTATCCTCAGTTTACTTGAACGATCACGATTACGGCCGTACGTTGAAGAACAAATACGTATTCGTCGGAATGTCTCCCGTGATGTTTGTGCCCGAAGGATCTGAAGCTTGAAGCGATCGCACAGTGTCGAGGCTCTTGCCCGCCACAATTTGATCCCAGGTTGCTTCATTCTTCACTCCGATAACCTTCAGCTCCCACCAGCCGCCATGCTTCACGTCAATAACGTGACTATGCGCCGGCAGCGGCGCGTCGGACGGACCACCGATGCGCGACAAGTCAATGGTCGAAGGATGATTGATGCAATTGCCGACGATCGGGCAATGCAACGTCGAAACGTCCGGACGAAAGCCGAGCGGCGTCATCACAAAAAGCGTCGGAATGTTTTGGTCCGGACGTGGATCCGTCTGCCCGTCCTCGCCGACCTCACACTGACTGGGAGCGCCGCTGTCTGGTGGCGGTTCGCAGAAAAAATCCCTCGTATAAAAGAACTGAACTGTCTCGCCTTCGTACCAACCTGCGGTAAAACCGTGGGCATCGCCCCCTGAGCCCTGCTGACCGAAATGCGCAGCGTGTGCATTGGATACCGGCATGGCAAACGCTATCACCAGGCACAAGCTGATCAGTAAACTTGCAAACAGGAACATCCCTACGACGTGCGGCCTGAGTGTAATTCGATACGTCATCGCCTCTCCTTTTATGATGTTGTCTTTCTGTTCAAGCAGATGGGGCGGATGGAGTACCGCCTAATGGAGTAAATGCTTCGTAGAGATGATTTCATCCTTCATGCGATCAAAAGCACGAACTCTCGAATCGTTTGTGACAATCAAATAATGTTGACACAGTCACGTCACACTCTACTCAGGGCGACACCGGCTTGCCCAAAAGTCCTTCTTGGCTCAACGTTGCGGCTTTGCCGCCTGATGTGAGGCGGGGGCTCGGCCCCACCGGGCATTAAGATGTTTTCGTTACTAAAGGCGTGTCCCTACTGCGGTAGTCGGATGTACCAGTATTTTTGGGTGTGGCAGTTTTGTAGTGGAGATAAAATAGCCACAGTCAGAACGACCGGCGAGCGTATCTCTTCCGCTCAGTAACTCCTCGACAAGAGGTGACTTCTCAGTACTTCTTATGTCTCTCGTGCCGCAGCGAAAGTGGCACATACATTGCCGAACACTTAGCGCTGCTCAAACATTTTCAAAGAAAGCTCGCTAGGTCACTTGCAAACTTTTATTCTCGCGGATCTGAAAGCGCGTGGTGGATTTGTCAACAAAGACACCGTCGCGGGCGGTTACGGGTCGCGCTTTCGCGCCGACTCCGTAATGACTCGCCTTGCCAAAAACATTCGCTTCATCTTTCAAAACCTGCCGAGTATTCAACTGGGTTACGCTTCGTCGATTCTGTCGCGTGCGGGCCACCGGGTTGTCTACACACAA
>Ga0134128_10008519_pt1 | contig 12345 bp, 13 predicted proteins | sample KB31754_FD_96462 | JGI IMG/M metagenome (GOLD analysis project Ga0134128, IMG submission 96462) | Terrestrial soil microbial communities with excess Nitrogen fertilizer from Kellogg Biological Station, Michigan, USA - KB3-175-4 | ecosystem: Environmental > Terrestrial > Soil > Unclassified ...
TTCTCGACGATCATGTACGGCTCGTGCGATTCGATCGCGAGCAGGATCTTCTGCAGCGCCGGCGTCGTCGCGAAGAACTGCACGTTGACGCCGAGCTCGCGAAAGCGCCCATCCTCGCGCGGGCTCGTGTTCTGGCTCGTCGTGATGCGGCCGCCGTTGCTTTCGATCGCCGCCTTCACCAGTTCCTGCAACTCGGCACCGGCGAGGTTCGTCGCGGTGTTGCGCAGGAAGAAGCGGCGTGCGTCGCGCTGCTGCATCGCGATCAGCGCCACGCGAAGCTCGGGTGCCTGCGCCGCGACGCGCTCGTAGCGCTGCAGCCGGTCGGAGACGTCGGCGATCGCCGTGTCGTAGTGGCGATGGAGCAGGATCACCGGTCCGAGCACGATCGCGAATCCGAGCAGGACCGCGATGACGAAGAGACCCACCGCGAGCGCGCGCTGGCGCGCCGGCGAAAGGTTCTTGAACAGTAGCGGCGTCATTGGAGGGTCTGCTTCATCATCAGTTGTCCTTGTCCTCGCCTTCCTGCCCAGCCGGCGGCTCGCCCTCTGCGGCAGCCGGCGGTGCGCTCGCCGAGGGCGCGGCGGTTGGCGGAGCCGCAGCGGCGGGTGCCGCGCGATTCGCAGCGCCCGAAGGACGCGTGACCACGCTGCGGATCCCGGGTCTCGCCGCCGGCGCTGCACCGGGTTGCGGCGCCGCCGATTCCGCTGCCGACGGTGCGGACGGTGCCGCCGATGCACCGGGTGCGGCCGCGCCGTTCGGCGGCGGGGTAGCCGTTGCAGCCGATGCGTTCGGCGCCGGCGTGCCGGTTACAGCCGGTGCGCTGGGCGCCGGTGAGGGCGCGGCACGCGGCGGCGCCGGTGGTCGCGGCGGGGGTGTCGGTGCGACCATTTCCATGGGCAGCAACGCCGGCGGGGGCAGCGGCTTCAAGTGAGCGCCCACATCGAAGATCTCGCCGGGACCCGGCTGGATCTTGGTCGTCGGTGAGCGCGGCGCGGCCTGGGTGAAGAGTTTCGAATCCTCGAGCAGCGAGACGAGCCGCCCGGCGTTCGCCGATTCGCCGCGCATGGCGATTTCGCGCTGCGCGTCCTTGCCGCGCGTTGCATGGATCTCGAGCTGCGTCAGCCACGTGTCGTCGGGCAGGATGCGCGTGACGTCGTCCAGCACCTGCACGGTCCCGGCAAACGCGTACTTGCGCTCGAGCGCGAAGTTGTAATCGCTGACGCGCCGCTCGAGCTCGGTTCGCAGTCGATCCGATACGCCGGCCCGGTCGCGCGCCTGCTCGGCCATTTCGGTGAGCGCGATCGCCTCCTCGCGCTTCTGCCAGATCGGCAGCACGATCGCTGTGACGATGCCGAGCGCGAGCAACGCCGCGGGCAGCGCGAAGTGCCAGCGTGCCCAGCCGGGTGCGGCAACGCGGCGGTCGGGCGGCAGCAGATCGATCCGCGACGAAGAGGCGGTCGCCGGCGGATCGACGGTCACCGCCGCGACGCGCACGCCGAAGCCTTCGGCCTGGCGCAGCACGTTGTCGACCAGCGAACGGCGTGCCGCGGCAAGATCGACACGCAACGTGTTGTGCGCGGCATCGCGATCGACGACGACCGCGTCGAAGTAGAGCTCCTCGGGCTTGAACGGCGTATGGCGGTCGAGGTCGTAGGCGAGCGATTGATGCAGGTGATCCTCGAGCGCCATCGGCAGCGTCAGCATCTTGCGCAGCGACGCGCGCGGCGACAGCGAGACGACGATCGAAGGCGACGCGCCGTGCGCGGCGACGAGCGGCGCGAATGCGGCGCGGCCCGCCGCCTCGACGCTCTGCGCATCCGCATAGAGTGGAACGTCGGCGACGGCGACCATCCGCAGCTCGCCGTTGGCGGCGGACGGCTGCCACAGCGTGGCGCGGCTGCCGTCGAACGCGAGCACCGGACGCGCGCGGCGGCGCGCAAACGCAGCACGCAGGCGCTCGGGCATCGCCGCGGCGAGTTCGCGTTTCCACCATTGACCGAAACCGACGAGGCGCAACCGGCGTGCGAGGCTTCTCGGATACGCGGTGATCTTGAACGACGTCGAGTCAGCGATGACGGCCATCAGCGGGTGTTCGATGCAAGGGATGGTGCGGCCGCCGATCCTGACGGCTCGAGCCAGGCGAGCGTGATCAGGGGCCGCGTGGCGTCGGCCGAGGGCCGCAGTACGGCTTCGCGGACGAAGGTTACACCATCGGGCAGCGTCACCTCCGCGCGGATGCGCCAGACCTGGATCGCCCCGCTGATGTAGGCCTGCGCCGGCGGGAACGCCGGGACCGGGAGCCGATTGGCGAGCGCGTCGGCGCGCTGCTGGATGAACGCGTCGACCGTTTCCGGCGTCGCGTTCGGCAACGCGAGCAGCACGCCGCGCCCGGCGGTCGCAGGATTGATGCCGGGCTGGTGCGAATAGACGGTGATCAGCGGGACGATGCGCTGGAAGATCGCCGGCGTCATGCCGAGCACGCGCGCGAGTTCCTCGACCGTCTCGAACGGCGCGTTGCTGGGTCCGTACTTGAGGTTCGCCGCCTGATAGTCGGGCGCTTCGGCGCCGTTCGGGCGCTTCAGGTCGTCGGGGTCGCGCCAATCGGCGATCGCGTCGACGAGTGTGGTGGCCGTCGCGTCGTCGGCGCCGCCGATGACGGTCAGGAGACTCTTCATCAATGCATCGGGCGCGGCGTTGATGTCGATCCGCGATGCTTCGTCGACGGCACTGGCGACGATCGTCGCGTCGCCGTCGTTCCAGCGATGCGGCTGCCCGTCGGTCGTCCACGACTCGACCATGTGCGGCCTGGAGAGCTCGAAGGCGGTGCGCTCGACCGCGCCGTCCGCGAGCGCACGCGCACGCGCGAGCGACACCGCGTTGCGCGTCGCCAGCGCTTCGCTGCGCATGCTGAAGGCGAAGCCGCTTGCGAGCACCGTCAGCAGCACGGTGAGCCACAGCGCCAGCACGAGCGCTATCCCCGATTCGTTGCTCGCAATGCGTGGAATCTGCTTCATACGGCGGCGCAGTGCTCGCGCGCGATGTCCCACGCGCGGCACCCCGCTTCGGGCGATTCGTGTGGCGCGACGTAAAGCGTCGGCCACGGCGGACCCGTCTTGGGCGTGACGTCGATGCGGATCATCATCGGCAACCGCTGCGTGTCGCTCCACTGGTCGCGCCACGACGGCTCCGTGCTCGGCCCCGCGTCGGGATCGCGTCCGAAGTAGCCGATCTTCAGCGCGGCGATGTTCTCGGCCAGGACCGATCGCTCGGCGCCGTTGAAGTCGGGCAACGCGTCGGCCGACAGGTCGGGAATCATCCGCTCGAGCACGAGCGGCGATTGCGCTTCGTCGGTGCGAACCCTCAAGCGATAGAACCAGATGCCGCCACCGGCGACGCGCGCAGGCAAGCGCGCGGCGTAGCGCAACTCGTCGCTGCCGCCTGCGAAAAGCAGCGGCCATTCGAGCATCTTGCGCATGCGCGACGGATGCTGCGCTTCGAGATTCGCACGCAGGAATTGCTGCACGAGGCGCATCGACGCCGACGCCTCGGCTTTGGCTTCGCCGCCGTTCGTGCTGCGTCCGGCAAGCCGTATGGAGCCGAACAGCACGCCGGACAGAAGCGCGAGCAGCACGAGCGCGACGATCAGCTCGAGAAGCGTGAAGCCGCGTTGTCGCGGGATGGTGCTCATGCAGGGTTGCGCTGCCCGATCCGCAGCGTCGACAGCGACAGGCTGCGCGGCTTGCCGTTTTCGCCCGGGAAGGTCACGTCGACGCTGATCCGGTAAAGGCGCGTCGGCATCGACTCGCTCGCCTGCTCGAGGTCGCGATTCGGATCCGGCGGCGTGTACGGCGTCACCGACGCGCGCCACGCCATTCGGCCGTCGGCTTCCGTGCCCGCATCGTTGATCGGGCGCAGCGGCTGTGCCGAAGCCTCGAGCGCAAGCCGGCTCTGCGCGACGAGCATCGCGCGCGTCCAGTCGTCGGCACCGCTCGCGTTGCGCAGCGCGCCGCCGAAGAGCTGGAAAAGCGCGGTGACGACGAGCGCGACGATGATGAACGCGACCAGCACTTCGAGGACCGAAAAGCCTCGATGCGCAGCGATCGGCCGCAAGCGTGGGGGGCCCATCCGTTAATCGAGAATCGCGACCCGACCGGTGAGCCAGTCGATGTCGACGTCGAACTTGCGCTCGCCGGCCGCGACGGTGATGCGGCCGCCGTTGCTGCCGCCGTCGGGAAAGAAGCGGATCGAGCCGACGCTTTCGTTGACGAGGTCGTTTTGCGCCGTGAACAGCTTGAGCTCGATCTTCGACGGCAGCTTGTGCTCGTGCGGATCGTTGTCGACCTTGAAGCGCTTGCCCGCGACGTCGAGCACGAGGAACGTCTGGCGTCGCTGCGAAACCGCCTCGCTTTGCGCGAGCCTCAATCCGGCCGCGATCTCGCGCGCCGTCGCGCGCAATTCGCTCGTCGAGACCGGAGCGCCGAACATCGGCATCACGACGCTTGCGACGATCGCCATGATCGCGAGAACGATGAGGAGCTCGAGGAGGGTGACGCCTCGCGAGGATCTGGGATTCAGGAGCGCGGAGCGAGGGAGCGGCGACGCTGGCGCAAACGGGAGCGACATCCCGGCATCGCCGTAACCGACTGCGCGCATGCGGGCGATTGCTCGCATCGACTCGGTATCCCCTGGACCCTAAATCGTCGATCCTCGATCCTGAGTCCTCACTGCTGCTGATCCCAATTCGTGATGTCCTTGTTCGGCCCGTCGCCGCCTTCGACGCCATCGGCACCGAGCGACGTGATGTCGTACGCGCCGTGCGCGCCGGGCGAGGCGTACTTGTACTCGTGTCCCCACGGGTCCTTCGGCACCGTCGACTTCTTCCAGTACGGGCCGGCCCAGTTCGGCAGTCCCGGCGGCGCAACGACGAGCGCTTGCAGGCCCTCCTGTGTCGTCGGATAGCGACCGAGCTCGAGCTTGAACAGATCGAGCGTCTGCCCGATCTGGTCGATCTCGATCTTCGCGGCTTTCGCCTTCGCCTGCTCGCTCTTGCCGAGATAGTTGGTTCCGACGATGCCGAGCACGACACCGATCAGCGTCAGCACGACGAGTATCTCGATCAGCGTCATGCCGACCTGCCGGATGCCGCGCGATGCACGCGACGCGCGCCGCGTTGCCAGAATTGCATTCACCATGATGAAGTCCCGAGGAAAGTGCGGCGCGGACCTTGCCGCCTTCCGCCAAAAAATCCTGTCTTAGACAGGAATCACACGACCAGTTCGCTCATGCCCATCACGCCGAGCAGGATCGAGAAGACGATCCCACCCACCATGACGGCGAGCCCGAGGATCAGCACCGGCTCGAGCACCGCGAGGAAGCGCTTGATCGCCGTCGCGACTTCGCGGTCGTAGACGTCCGCGACGCGCGTCAGCATCTCCTCGAGCCGCCCGCTCTCCTCGCCGACGAGGATCATCTGCGTGGCAAGCCGCGGATACAACCCCGTCTCCGCCATCGGGCGCCCGAACCCCTTGCCCTCGCGCAGCTTGGCGATCACGCCGTCGAAGCCGCTCGCGAGCACCACGTTGCCCATCGTTTCCTTCACGATCGTTAGGCCCGCAAGCAGCGTGACGCCGTTCGCGAGCAGCGTCGACAGCGTGCGCGCGAAGCGCGCGATCTCGACCTTCCCGATCAGATCGCCGATGAGCGGCAACCGCAGAAGCCGCGCATCGCGCGCGCGGCGGATCGCGGGTACCCGGCCGCGGCGGCGGAACCACGCGATCGCGAGCGCGACACCCGGAATCAGCGCCCACCACCAGTTGCGCAGGAACGTGCCGACGGCGATTACGACCTGCGTCGGAATCGGCAGCGCCTTGCCCGCCTGCGCGAACGTCGACTGGAACTGCGGCACCACATAGATCAAAAGGATCATGATCGATGCGACCGCGACGAAAATCAGGATCGTCGGATAGATCAGCGCCGAGCGCACCGACTCGCGCAGCTCCTTGTTGCGCTCCATCGTCTCGGCGAGGCGCGCGAGGACAGTGCCGAGCGCGCCGCCGGCTTCGCCGGCACGGACGATGTTGACGTAGAAGCGCGAGAACACGTCGCGGCGTGCGTCGAGCGCCTGCGACAGCGACTTGCCCCCGCGCACTTCGTCACGGATGCCCTGCAGCATCAGCGCGAGCGGCAGCGACGTCGCAAGGCTGATCAGAAGCTCGAGCGCACGATCGAGCGTGAGGCCCGCGTGGAGGAGCGTCGCGAGATCGCGCGTGAGCGACAGCAGGTTGTCGCCGGTGACGCGCTTCGACGCGAAGAGACTCTGCCGCGCAGGGCGAGCGGCCTGGGCGGCCGCGGCGGCGCCCAGCGATTGCGCGATCTGCATCGGCAGAAGGCCCTGATCGCGCAGCCGCTCGACGATCTCGGACTCGTTCGCGGCCTCGATCTCGCCGCTCGAGACATCGCCCGCTGCGGTGACGGCACGGTAGCTGTAGAGCGGCATGTCAGTGGCGCCGGGCCGCCCCAAGCCGCTGATCCGCCCCCCGGGGGGCAGCGAGCGAAGCGAGCGTGGCGGGAGGTTTCATTTCAGTGGCGCCGGGCCGCCCCAAGCCGCTGATCCGCCCCCCGGGGGGCAGCGAGCGAAGCGAGCGTGGGGGGATGTTTCATGCTAGTTGCGCCGGGCCGTCCCAAGCCAATGACCGCGCCCCCCAGGGGGGGCAGCGAGAGAAGCGAGCGTGGGGGTCGTTTCACTTCAATCTTCGCGCGTCGCGCGCAGCACTTCCTCGAACGTCGTCACGCCCTTCACCGCCTTGCGCATTCCATCTTCGTACATGGGAACCATGCCGACGCGGATCGCCTCGCTGCGAAGCTCGGAGGCGTTCGCGTGCTTCATCACGAGGCTCCTGATCGCGTCGGTCATGGGCATGATCTCGGTGATGCAGATGCGGCCGGTGTAGCCGGTGTTCGCGCAGTGGCTGCAGCCTTTCGCATGCCAGAGCGTGATGTCGCGCGCGGTCGAGAACTTGGAGAGGCGCATCTGCTCGACCAGCTCGGGCAGCGCGACGTACGGCTCCTTGCAGTGCTCGCAAAGCTTGCGCACCAAACGCTGCGCGAGGATGCCGATGACGGTCGACGTCAGCAGGTAGTCCTCGACGCCCATGTCGAGAAGCCGGTTCACGGTCGACGGCGCGTCGTTCGTGTGCACGGTCGACAGCACGAGGTGGCCGGTCAACGCCGATTGCACGGCGATCTGCGCCGTTTCGAGGTCACGGATCTCGCCGATCATGATCACGTCCGGGTCCTGGCGCACGATCGAGCGCAGCGCATTCGCGAACGTGAGATCGATCTGCGGCTTGACCTGGATCTGGTTGATGCCCGGCATCTGGTATTCGACCGGATCCTCGACGGTGAGGATCTTGACGTCGGGCTGGTTCAACCGGTCGAGCGCCGTATAGAGCGTCGTCGTCTTGCCCGAGCCCGTCGGACCTGTCACCAGCAGCACGCCGTGCGGCTGCAGCAGCACGTCGAGGAAGACCTTGAGCGCATCGTCCTCGAAGCCCAGCTTGCCGAAGTCGAGCGCGACGCCGCCCTTGTCGAGGATCCGCATCACGACCGACTCGCCGTGCATCGTCGGCACTGTCGACACGCGAAGGTCGATCTCCTTGCCCTGCACGCGCAGCCGGATGCGTCCGTCCTGCGGCAGCCGCCGCTCCGCAATGTCGAGATTCGCCATGATCTTGATGCGCGAGATCACTGCCGCAGACAGGCGCCGCGGCGGCGACTCGACTTCGTGCAGCACGCCGTCGATCCGATAACGCACGATCAGCCGATTCTCGAACGGCTCGATGTGAATGTCGGAGGCGCGCATCTCGAGCGCGTTCGTGATCAAAAGCGACACGAGGCGAATGACCGGCGCCTCGGACGCGAGGTCCTTCAACTGCTGCACGTCGGCATCGAGCGACGACAATTCGTCGGTGCGCGTCTCGACGTCGCCGACGAGCTGACCGACCGCCGAACGTCCGGCGCCATAGAGACGCTCGAGCGCGGCTTCGAGATCGGTCGGGATCGCGACCATCGGCCGCACCGCGCGCCCGGTCACCATCTCGAATGCGCTGATCGTGTACGCGTCGGTCGGATCGGCCATCGCGAGGCCCAACTCGGCCTCGTCTTCGCGGACCGGCAGCGCGCGCGCCTCGCGCAGGAAGCGCGCGGACACGCGCTCCTCGAGGATCGGGAATTCGGGATAGCCGCTCGCGTCGACGAGCGGCAGCGCGAGCTGCAGCGAGAGCGCCTCGGCAACGTCGCGCTGCGCGCAAAGCCCCAGTGTCACGAGCAGCGCGCCGAGCTTCTCGCCGGTTTCCGATTGCAGACGCAGTGCGCGTTCGAGGTTCGCCTGGTCGAGCTTGCCGCGCTCGATCAGGATTTCGCCGAGTCGTTTTCGGGCGGGGGCATCCACGTGTCAGGAATCGCAGGTCAGAAGACAGAGAGAGGTCAGAGATTCTGCATCCCAGGGCGAAAGGGGCGAATCATACCACGCCCACGCTGGAAAAACCGTAAAAAAGCCTTGCTCGGCAATGGGTTGCAGACGAAGTTCGTCGTCGGCCGGCGACGGCCTTTCAGGGTGCCGCAAAGGCCCTTTCGGCGGCCGCGAGCGTTTGGCGGATCTCGGCTTCGCCATGCGCGGCCGAAACGAATCCCGCTTCGTACGCCGACGGTGCGAAGTAGATGCCGGCATCGAGCATTGCATGGAAGAAGCGGTTGAAGCGGTCCTTGTCGCACGCCATCACATCCGCATACGAGCGCGGGACGGCATCGGCGAAGTAGTGACCGAACATGCCGCCGACCGCCTGCGCGGAGAACGACACGCCATGGCGCTTCGCGCTGGCGACGAGACCTTCGGTCAGCGCGTTCGTTCGCTGCTCGAGCGCGTCGTAAAAACCGGGCGTGTCGATCAGTGCCAGCGTCGCGAGTCCTGCCGCGACAGCGACCGGATTGCCGGACAGCGTGCCGGCCTGGTAGACCGGTCCAAGCGGCGCAATCTTCTCCATGATGTCGCGGCGGCCGCCGAAGGCGCCCACCGGCATGCCGCCGCCAATCACCTTGCCGAGCGTCGTCAGGTCGGGCGTAATGCCGAAGCGTCCCTGCGCGCCGCGCGGACCGACGCGAAAGCCGGTCATCACCTCGTCGAAGATCAGCACCGCGCCGTAACGGTCGCACAGCGCGCGCAAGCCTTCGAGAAATCCGGGGGCGGGCATCACGAGATTCATGTTGCCGGCGACCGGCTCGACGATGACGCAGGCGATCGCATAGGGCTCGGCCGCGAACGCTCTCTCGACCGCATCGGGATCGTTGTACGCCACGACGATCGTCTCGTTCGCGATCGCCGGCGGCACGCCCGCCGACGACGGCTGGCCGAAGGTCAGCGCGCCCGAGCCCGCCTTGACGAGCAGGCTGTCGCCGTGGCCGTGATAGCAGCCTTCGAACTTGACGATCTTCGCGCGTCCCGTGTAGCCGCGCGCAAGCCGCAGCGCCGACATCGTCGCCTCGGTACCCGACGAGACGAGCCTCACGAGATGGAGACTCGGCAGCCGTGCGATCAGCGTCTCGGCAAGCTCGATCTCGATTTCGGTCGGGGCACCGAACGACAGGCCGTCTGCAGCACGCGCTTGCACGGCGCTGACGACATCAGGATGCGCGTGGCCCGCGATCGCCGGTCCCCACGAGCCGACGTAGTCGATGTAGCGCTGGCCGTCGGCGTCGAACACGTACGGTCCTTCACCGCGAACGAGAAAGCGCGGCGTGCCGCCGACCGAGCCGAACGCGCGCACCGGCGAATTGACGCCGGCGGGAATCGAGCGCTGCGCGCGCGCGAACAATTCTTCGTTTCGCGTCATCGTCGGAACTGCCGTGCGATGGCTGCAGCGGCCCGTTGCACCTCGGCGGGATCATCGTGCGCAAAGACATCGCTGATGACCGCCACGGCATCCGCGCCGGCGTCGATCAGCGCCGACGCATTCGCCGCGGTGATGCCGCCGATCGCAACGACCCGCACGCCGAGTGCGCGTGCCTGCGCCAGCAGATCGACCGATGCGCGCCGTGCACCGGGCTTGATCGTCGACGTGAAGAAACTGCCGAACGCGACGTAATCGGCGCCGGCCGCGACCGCGGCGCGGGCGCGATCGACATCGTCGTAGCAGGACACGCCGATGATCCGGTCCCGACCGATGCAGGCGCGGGCCTTCGCAACGTCGCCGTCGTCTTCGCCGAGATGCACGCCGTCGGCGTCGAGATCGCGCGCGAGAATCGCATCGTCGTTGACGATGAAAAGGGCGCGGCGAATCGCTTTCGTCGAAGCGAGCGCCTGCGCCTGCGCACGTCGCGTGCGCGGATCGAGCGTCTTGTTGCGGTATTGCACGATCGTCGCGCCGCCGTCGACGGCGGCGACGATTTTCGCGACGAGCACGGCGGTATCCCGCTCGTCGGGCGTCACCGCGTAAAGCCCGGCGACGCGCGCGCTTCGCGCAGCGCTAATGGGTTCCGCCAGCATCGAGACGTCGTTGCAGGTCCGGCACGTCCTTCGCCACCGCATCACCGGGCTCGTCGGATTTCGCCTCGCGCTCCTCGCGCGCCCAGAACAGACGATCGGGCAGATGCTGTCCCATTCCCGGCCGGTACGCCTTCTCGAGGGCATGCCACGTGTAATCCTGCGCTTCGCGTACGGCTTCAGCGAGCTCGAGCCCGTTCGCGAGCATCGCGGCAATCGCGGAGGCGAGCGTGCAGCCGGAACCGTGGTACTTGTGCGGCAGGCGAGGCCATGTGTCGGAGCGCACGATGCCGCTCTTGCCGTAGAGCGTGTTGACCACCTGCGCCGTCGCTTCGTGCGTGCCGGTCACGAGTACGTATTCGCTGCCCGCCTCGACCAGCTTCGCCGCGCAATCGAACAGCGACGCATCGTCGTCGTCGAGATCGGCGAGACGCCGCGCCTCCATGCTGTTGGGCGTGAGAATCGTCGTCTGCGGCAGCAGGAGCTCGCGCATCGCCTGCGCCATGTCGTCGGTGGCGAGCTCGTCGCCGCGTCCGGACGCGAGCACCGGATCGAGCACCAGCGGCACGTCGGGGTAGTCGGACACGATCTCCGCGATCGCGGCGATGTTCTCGACGCTGCCGAGCACGCCGACCTTGAACGCGTCGACCGGCATGTCCTCGAGGAGCGCGCGTGCCTGGTCCGCCACCCAGTCGGAATCGATCGCAAGCACGCCTTCGACGCCGATCGTGTCCTGCACGGTGAGGGCTGTGATCACCGACAGCGGATGGCAGCCCATGCTCGACAGTGTCAGCAGATCGGCCTGCATCCCTGCGCCTCCGGACGGATCGGAAGCGGCGAACGTGAGAACGAGTGGCGGATAGGCGGGATCGGTGTCGCTGGACATGACGGCACGCTCGCCTTCGCAGAAAGCGGCGCGGGCATTGGGGCGGGATTGCTACACTTCGAATTCTACCCCCACGCATGCTCCGTCGCGCCCCGCATCATCCGACCTCGGCGTCGCGTGCGCAGCACCCGCTTTGCCGATGAAAAAATACATGTGCCTGATCTGCGGCTGGATCTACGACGAAGCCGTCGGATCACCCGAGGACGGCATCCCGCCCGGCACACGCTGGGAAGACGTGCCGCCGAACTGGACTTGTCCCGAGTGTGGCGCGCGCAAGGACGATTTCGAGATGGTCGAGTTCTGAAGGAGACGGGAGATGCGGATCCTGCATACGATGCTTCGCGTCGGCGACCTCGAGCGGTCGATCGATTTCTACACGAACGTCCTCGGCATGCGCCTGCTGCGCAGGAGCGACCGCCCGGACCAGAAGTACACGCTCGCGTTCGTCGGCTACGGTGACGAGTCGACGAACGCGGTGCTCGAGCTCACCTACAACTACGGCGTTGCGAGCTATGACCTCGGCAGCGCGTACGGGCACATTGCGATCGCCGTGCCCGATGCGGCCGCCGCCTGCGCGGCGGTGCGCGCGAAGGGCGGCAACGTCGCGCGCGAGGCGGGTCCGGTCAAGGGCGGCACGACGGTCATCGCGTTCGTCCAGGATCCGGACGGCTACAAGATCGAGCTGATCGAAACGCACTGAAGTACGTGGACAGCGCGAACGCGAGCGCGAGCGGTCCGGCGACGATCGGCCACGTCAGGTACCGCAACTCGGCGCCCGGCGCGAGCGGCAGGAACGTCGACGCGTAAAGAAGCGCGCTTGCCGCGATCGCAATGGCCATTCGCGCGTTCGAATCGCCGGTGCGAAACGCGGCCAGCAGGAGTGCGGCGACGCTCAGCAGCAGGTACGGCAGTCCGGCGAAAA
>Ga0134128_10008520_pt1 | contig 12345 bp, 6 predicted proteins | sample KB31754_FD_96462 | JGI IMG/M metagenome (GOLD analysis project Ga0134128, IMG submission 96462) | Terrestrial soil microbial communities with excess Nitrogen fertilizer from Kellogg Biological Station, Michigan, USA - KB3-175-4 | ecosystem: Environmental > Terrestrial > Soil > Unclassified ...
AAGGGGTTGGCTAAAAACCCTGGCGACTGATTGGAGGCGGCGGCTCTGCTTGAATTTACGACCGACGGAAAGCGGATTTGCCGGCGATTCGACCGTGCCGTGAGTCACCAAAGGGTTGGACGCACGAAAGGGCGAACCACCGTTCTTTGAAACTGAATGAACACGGCCCGGCACTGAATGTTTTCTGGTCCCGCCCGAGGCGGGATGGGCGCCCAAAGGGGAAGCTTTTAAGGAAAAGGCTTGCGGCACCAAGCGCTAGAACCAGATGGGTGACTGAACGGATCGCTTGAGCGCATCCGAAATCAGAAAAAGAAAAAAACAGGATCGAGTCCAGCACCGCGAACCGCGTTCAGCCGGGAAAAGCCCGAACCAAAAAATCGGGGACGATGACGTTTTATCACTTGACCGCGCGCCCTAATGGGCGACTCCTTTTTCGGAATTCATCGCGCGAGCAATCCACCCCCAAATATGATAATACTTTTTGAGTGACACATTTTCAATGAACACTCGGAAGCCATATCGCGTTGGAAATGGTCTTCAATGCCGCTTCCGCGTTCCCTTCAGCTAACCGATCTTCTAAAGCAAACGGCCAAGCCTTCGCCCTCCGCTCCTCATCCTCCCGCATTTTAACGAGCTCCGGAATAGCTCGCGCCGCCTCCAAACCAAAGTTTTCAAGATCAGTAGCAGCAATTCCTCTAATGCGCGCATTCTTGTCGCGCAATCCAACAATCAATCTAGGAACGCACTCTTCTGCATTCGTATGGATTTGGCCGACAGCCCAAAACGCCTCCATTCTGAGACTGTCGTTTGTCGACTCGGTCTGATTTAAGAGAAAACGATTCGCAACCGAAACGGAAGGGCCTAAATCACCTAATACGCTAATAATCGTCAATCGGCCTCTGATATCGTTTTTTGCAGTATTTTGGTAATGAGAAATGAGGGTCGGAGCGACATCTATGCCATGCGCTGCCAGCGCGTGGAATGCAAACTTCGCTTCCTTCTGCCTTAATTCGACTTGGACGTCATGGGCTTGCTTCAAACTGCGTGACCTCACGACCAACAATATCCATCGTCTCCACGATGCTTCCCGTCCTGCATATAGCGTAAGGAGATAGGGTATCGCGTTAGTACCTAATTTACAAACAGCATTGTCAGCAGGACCCCATCTCGACCGGTCCAATTCATAGTCTTGTAACCACAGACTCAACTCCTTGCCATCAATCGCAGGGCCTTCGGCAAGCCGGCCTGCCAACCAAAGCATAGTCACCGTCAAAACCGCCACGACCAAGCCGATAAACTCCCACTTTCGTTTCACGTATTAAAGGTCAGTCAATGTCGGTCAAAGGTATTGTCACTTTGGCGCTTGATGACTTTGGCTTCTTTCGCTTTTCCCATACAACTGCTAAGTTCCCCCACAACGCTGGCCTCCGCTCGTTTCTCAACGGGCCCTGTAAATCCGCCCCGTAGCATCTTCCTTGAACATTGGTTTCCGCCGGTCGCCGTGATTCATCACATGATAAATCGCTCCGGGATACTCCACTCCCATTTTCCTCGCCACCCCGCAATTCTTTCCGGCAATAAAAATATGTCAATACCATTGACTGACACCTTTCTGTTTCAGCCGATAAAAAATAATGATACACGCCGTTTGGAACGTTGGTGCCACCGTCATCAGTACCATCCCAGTCGAACTCCATCGAGGAGCCGCTGCCGGTCGCCGTACGAACCACGTTGCTGGATACATCTTCAATCTGAAGCGTCCAGTCGCAGTTCGCGGAAAAATTCGCCGTAACTTGCTGCGTCTGCCCCAATGAGAGCTCAAAGAATGGTTGAGAAAATGCCAACTCCGAGATCAGATTACTGAAAGTCACAGTAACATACGGAGACACCGCACGACCGTATGTAATGTTATCATTGAAGCCCGGAAGCCCCTCCAATCCCGCTTGTGATTTCGCGACAGCAAATAACGTGTGTTCACCATTCCACCACTCACAAGTATTGATCACATAATTGCTCCCATCGTCACTTCGGGGCATCTCTTCCCCATCGACGTAAAGTGTTGTTTCCAACACGGGCTGGCTCACGTCACTGCTGGCAGAAACCGTGATCGCTAAATTGCCAGAAACGACCTCACTGTTCGTTGGGGATGAAATTGTTACCGTCGGATTGATTCCATCGTTCGTACCAGTCATTACAACTCGGTAAAAACGCATCGGAGAGTTTTTTGGATGCGTGATGTTTGGTGTATGAACGTAATCGCCGGTATCCAGCCAAAATGTGTTTGTGCCATGAGAAGGATAATCGGTATACAACGTTTGCCATGGCGTCACTCCGGTATTCGTATCAACGAGGGTGTCTGCACAATCGATCTCGTATACTTCGTGTTGCTGGCCCAACTGAGGCGAATGGCCCTTTCGGGCGTCGCGCTCGTGCCTGTGAATTGAAGTGTGTTCTGCCCCCGCGCCCCCAGCGCAGGCAGCATGGACACAATGATGGCGAGTGATTTGGTGATCTTCATAGGTTCCTTTCATTTCCGCTTTCCCAGCCTCTGTAATACGCATCAGACTGCGAAATCTTTCACTCTTCAATCTTTTTCCAGAAAAACTTATTCACCTTCAAGCCCTGCCGCGCACACAGGCGCGTAAACACCGTGTCGAAATATCTTTGTCTGAAAATTGGATTGGGGCAGACCACATAGGCCAACTGGCGCTGAGTTTCCGCGAGAGCAGCTTCAATGATTTCGTTCCTTTCTTCCTCGCTCAGCGCGCTCACTGGCGCCGAAGCCCGTTGCGGCGCGGGCATAATAATTTTTGAAGGAGGATTTAACTTCATCGCCTCTTTCAGTTGCGCGTCAGAAACCTTATCCGCTATCCACATGAGGAATAGGACAAGACCAATGAACACGCCCACTCCCGGCAGAAAAAATATCACCACAAAAGGCGCTACAAGCAGAGTGCCCTCTGAAACTTTGTATTTCATAGTTCCTTTCACAGCCCGTGAGATCGTCAGGCCGATATTGAGTTAAAATCCCTTGGTTTGGTCTGCGAACTTCTTGGCGCAGTAATCGGCGTACGCCTTCGTATGCACGGTCAGGCGGTCAGAAATCAGCATCCCGGAAGCACTGTTGCTCTTGTTGGTATACAGCACTGAAAAGGAAAAGGAAAAGGTGTCGGTCAATAGTATTGTCATATTTTCCTTTTGCTTTTGGTTTTGTAAAGAACAAGTTATTCTAGCCCGCCATTACAACTAAGAGGGAGATCACCTCTTTGCGGCGTTCATACTCGTTGAAAATTTCCTCGCAAGAGATTTCTGGCAGGAATTGTTTTTAGTAGGTGAACAACAATGCCGAGCCATGTGTTCTGGGCCAGGCGTTTTTCCCGATGCTTGCCTCAACATGGTCCGCATTGTTCGTTGCGGTACTGCAACTGAGATTGAACAGCGCGATGATGTGCGCCCCTCTCCCGATTTATTGAGCAACATTGGCCGTCACCCGGTTGGGGGATGGACAGTTTTTCGCGGCAGTCGCAGGATAATTCTCGATTGAATCAACCGCCGTCACACTAATCCCCCAATATTTGTCGCTATGAGAAACTTGTTTGCTCGAACAGGCGCACGCCGCCTTGCACCCGCGATCGTTTTTTTCTTTTCGTTGCTCCTCGGAGCTGCGCCGGCGCTCGCCGATTTAGTCGGGCCCTACACGCCGGACACCAACACGCTCTTTTTGCTGCACTTCGACGAAGCCGCGGGTGGTTCGGTTACAGCCAATCTCGGGACCAAAGGCGGAAATTTCTACAGCGTCAATGAAGCCGCTTCATCGGCCACGCCCCCGCTGGTTACCACGATGCTCGGCGGCGCGGCTTATGTGAACGGCGCGACGAATTTCATCGGCGCCGAAACCAACGGCACGACCGGTTATCTGTGGGGCTACGACGCGAATCACTCCGGCGCGTATGATGGTGAAGGCCCCGCTCCCGCTCCCGACGCCATTGTCATGACCAATTTAAACATTGGCGCCGGGGGACAGACGCCCTTCACGATTGAGGCTCTCATCCAGCCCACGGTCCTGAACGTGAACCAGGAAATCGTCTGCACCGACAGTTCGGCCAGCAGCCGCGGCTTTCAATTCCGCATCACCGGCACCTCCCTGCAATTCCAATTCATCACCGGCGGCCAGGCGATTTCCGGAACGATTCCGACCACCGGGCCTGACGCTTTCGCCGCAGGCACCTGGTATCACGTCGCCGTCACTTACGACGGCGCCACGGCGACACTTTATTGGACAAAACTGGATCCCGCCAACGGCGCAGCCCATGTTTTGAGCACGTCGCATCTGACGATTGGGACGACGCAAGGAGCCGTGACTGGCCCTTTGATTATTGGCAATGAAAATCGCGCCGCCGCGGGCGAAACCTTCCAGGGCAGCATCGATGAAGTGCGCATCAGCAAAGTGGCGCGCGCTTCCGGCGAGATGCAGTTCTTTTCGCCACTGGTGAGCATCACCGCCAATCCGGTCAGCCAGAACGTGGATTACAACCAACCGGTGAATTTCACGGTCGGCGCCTCGAGCCAGACCCCGCTGGGTTATCAATGGCGCTACAATTCCAACAACATCGTGGGCGCCACGAACAGTTCCTACACCATCACGAACGTCGCCGCGAGCGATGCCGGGTATTACGACTGCATCGTCACCAACACCGCCGGGTTCTCGTCCATAAGCACCGAAGCGCATCTGGTGGTTGGCGCGGCGAATTTCCTCGCGGATCGCTACAGCTTCACGAGCGACACCACCGACAGCATCGGCGGCCAGACCGGCACGAACTTCGGCAATGCCACGGTGACCGGAGGCAAACTTGTGCTCGATGGCTCGACGGGCACTTACATGCAACTGCCCGGAAATCTTTTCAACAGCACCAACGCCACCGCGTTGACGATTGAGTTCTGGGCCAACTTCGGCTCGAATCCAAACAACGTCTACGCGTTTGCTTTCGGCACCACGAATTTCGTCATCGGCCAGGGCATCATTGGTTTCAATTTTGCCGATTATTCGCCGCATAACAGCGGCGGCCAGACGGCAGCCGCCACGCCAGGCGATCCCCAGTTTGGGCAAAGCGTGAATGCGACCGGCAATCTCGACGGGCGCGACGTCCACGTCGCCGTCGTGCTCGATCCCCCCAACAAAGTGCTCTCGCTCTACACCAACGGCGTGCTGGAAGCGGTGAACACGAATTTCACCGTCAACATTTCGAGTCTCAACGATCAATTCTCTCTCATCGGCGCGTCGCTCTACGCGGCCGATCCGTTTCTCAACGCGAGCATCGATGAATTGCGCATCTTCAAGGGTGCGCTGTCGCCCATCACCATCAAGCAAAGCCAGGATCAGGGCCCGGACACGCTGCTCGCCGACGGTCCGGCTAAATTCGTTTTGCAGCCCACCAACACTTCGGTGCCGGTGGGCCAAACCGCGACCTTCACCGCGGCGGCTGTTGGTTATCTGCCCATCACTTATCAATGGGTGAAAAACGGCCTCCCTGTTCCCAATGAAACCAACGCGACTTATTCCTTCGCCACTGTTCTCGGCGACAACAATTCCACCGTCCAGGTTTTCGCCACGAACACAATTGGCGTGACCACCTACGTGACGAACAGCGATACCGTCACCCTCAGCGTCTTCGTCCCGCCCACCGTCGCGTGGCTGGACGCGTCCGACGGCGGCGCCAATAACTTCTGGGACACCACTTCCATCAATTGGACCAATACCGCCGGCGGCGGACCACTGGCGTTTGCGCAAAATGATTTAACCGTCTTCGACAGCCGCGGTGCCGGTTCACCGAACGTCGACGTCCAGCAACCCGTTTCACCCGCCGCCATCCAGGTGAACGCAACGACGGATTATACTCTCATCTCCAGTTCGGGCACCGGTTCCTTGAACGGCCAGGGCAGCATCACCAAACTCAATTCCGGCAGATTGATCATTGATGTCTCGAACAACCTGTCCGGGCCCGTGACGATTTCCGCCGGCACCGTGCAAGTCGGCAATAACGACGCGACCGGTTCGCTCGGCAGCGGCGCTGTGACCAACAACAGCGGTCTCTCCATCAGCCGTTCGGACGCCGCCTTGAACGTCGGCAACGCCATTCACGGCACCGGCGGCGTGAGTTTCGACGGCTCCGGTTCCGTCACCTTGTCCGGCAATAGCGATTACACCGGCGCTTCCGCCGTGAATTCGGGAATCGTGTTCCTCACCAGCAGCAACGGCTTCGGCAGCGCGAGCAGCGGCACGACCATCGCCGGCCTGGCGCAGGTCTACATCACCGCCAATGTCGATGTCGCGGAAGGTTTCACGCTCAATGGAGCCGGCGATGGCAACGGCGCTCTCCGCAAGGGCGGCGCGGGAGTGACGACCGAATCCGCTCCGCTCACGCTGGCGTCGGATTCCACCATCGGCGTGGATGGCGGCGCGACGCTGAATGTGTCCAACACCATTGGCGGCGGCTTCGCTTTGACGGCGGCCGGCAGCGGCACGCTCGCGCTGTTCAACAATAACTCGTTCAGCGGATTCAACCTTAACGGCGCGATTGTCAACGTCGGCGCGCAAGGCGCGCTCGGCAGCGGGCCGGTCACGGTCTCCGGCGCCGGCCGATTTGTGCTGGCCGACGGCATGACCTTCACCAACGCCGTCACCGCGAACACGGTTTCACCCGGCGCGGTTACCGGCTTGATCATGGTGAACGACAACAGCAATAACATCGTCACCACCGTGACCGGCCCGCTCACGTTCAACAGCACCGCGGTGAACGGAAATAATTTCTACGGCCCGCTGACCTCCGGCTTGCTGAATATCACCGGCCCGGTCACGAACACCGCGACCGCCACGGTGGGAACGCGCGATGGCTTCGTGCGTTTCTCCGGTGGCGGCGATTACACCTCATTCACCGAAAACCAGGGCACCACGTCCATCGGCGCAAACGACGGCCTTGGCACCAACGCCGTCCTCAGCCAGGGCGTTTCCGGCCCGTCCGTGTTCGATTTGAACGGCTTCAATCAAACGCTCGCCGGCCTCGCTGACGGCGGGGTGAATCCGGAAGTGGTCACGAACACATCCTCCACCACCGGCACGCTCACGTTGAGCCTCACGAGCGGCACGGTTTACGGCGGTTCGCTCGGCGGCAATCTTTCGCTCGTCATCAACGGCAGTGGTACGCAGCAATTGACCGGCACGAACAGTTCCCTCGCGAGCACCACCATCAAATCGGGATTGTTGCAGCTTTCCAATCCTTCATTCGGCGTGGGGTCCACCGTGACGATTGCGAACGGCGCGCTCTTGCAAATGGATTTCACGACGACAAACATCATCAACAAACTAGTGTTGAACGGCGTCTCGCAACCGCCTGGTTTCTACAATAGTTCCACCAGCCCGTCGTTTATCCTCGGCACCGGCACATTGCAGGTATCCACCGTCAACCCGACGCCGACGAATATCGTCGCCACGGTGAACGGCAACCAACTCACGCTCTCCTGGCCCGCTGACCATACCGGCTGGCGCTTGCAAGCGCAGACTAATCCGCCCGGCGTCGGCCTCGGACCGAACTGGTCGGATGTGTCCGGCTCCGCCAACGTGAACACGGAGCCGATCACGATCAACCCGACCAACGGCTCGGTGTTCTTCCGCATGATCTATCCGTAATCGATTGCTGGAATCACGCGCGGGGTGAGCCACTTCACCCCGCGCCTTTTGAAATGGTTTTGCCGAATGATTTGTCTGCCCTCTCCGCCTCCAGTAACGTTCGTCGTGCTCAAGCGGCTTTGGTTTCTTCCCTTCGCTCTGGCAGTTTTGTTTTCGAGCGTTTGCGCTCAGGCCGCGTTGCAACCTTACTCCGCCGATGTCAACACGCTGCACCTCTGGCATTTTGATGAATTAGCGCCACCGTTCGCGGACTCCCTCGCCGATGGCACAAACTTGACCTATCTCACCGGCGGCGCGAGTGCCGGCATTGAAGGTCCCGCCATTCCCTTCTCCAACTCGCTCAACTTCGGCACGCTCGACACCTCGAACGCCGTTCTTTTTCCGGCCGGTTCCGGCAACGCCGGCACGCCCGTTCCCTTCGCCTTTGCCGGCTCCGATGGCGCGTTCACGTTCGAAGCGCTCGTGCAAATCGGATTCAACCCCACAAATTTCGTGCGCAACCAGCCGTGCCAAATCTTAAACGGCGACGCCAACAATGCCGGCGGCGGCTCGCGCGTGTTCCAATTGCGTTTGCTGCCCGTCGGCTTCATCGGCGGCGGCGGCGATACGAATTTCGTCCGCATTGAATTCATCAACGGCACCACCACCGTCGCAATCGCTCCCATTCCCACCAACGGCCCGGACGCAATTGCCTCCAACAATTGGTATCACATCGCCGTCACTTACAACGGCAGCCCGAACACCGCCAGCAACCTGCTCTTCTATTGGACGCTCGTGGACAGCAGCCGCCCGGCGGCCAATTTGATTTACAGCGCCACGATGGCTTCCGCCCTGCCGGGAGTCAGCAGTGCCACCACGATTTTCAGCGTCGGCAACAGCGCCCGCAATCCCGGCGGCGGCGCCGGACCCGCCGTTGCCAATTTTCTCGGCAACATCGACGAAGTCCGCATCAGCAGCGTGGCGCGCGCGGCCAACGAATTCGTTTTCCAAAATATTTCCGTCACCGCCAGCAGCTATCAGCCGGGCACAGCGAATTATCCCACGAACACGCTCGACGGAAATTTAGCCACCCGCTGGTCCGCCGAGGGCGATGGCCAATATCTTACCTACGATCTCGGCCGCATCGAGCTGGTGCAATCCATCGACCTCGCATTTTATCAGCCCTCCGGCGTTCGCTCGAATTGGTTCGATGTGCTCCTCTCCAATGACGGCGTGGCTTGGCGCAACACGTTGACCAACGCCGTCGGCACCAATGCCGCGCTCGCGAATTTCGCTTTCACCGCTTGGCCCGCCCGTTACGTGCGCGTGGTGGGCCATCTCAATTCGCAAAACGATTTCAACAGCATCACCGAGGCCGCCATTCACTATTCCACGCCCGTCGATGCCGATAACGACGGCCTGCCGGACGTGTGGGAATTGTATTACTTTGGCAATTTGACGGACACTCCCGCGGATGATCCCGACGGCGATTCCCAACCCAACGCCTACGAGTTTTTGCACGGCACCGATCCGACCGTGCCCAATGTTTCCGGCGACAGCGACAACGACGGCTTGCCCGATGCGTGGGAAATGGCGAATTTCGGCACGCTGAGTTTCGACGCGAACGACGATCCCGACCGCGACGGCTTCAGCAATTTGCAGGAATATCTCGCCGGCTCTAACCCAATGGACGCCAATTCCATCCCCAGCGACATCAACGGCAACAATCTTCCCGACGCGTGGGAAACGAACGCCGTGGGCGGCTTCGTGGCTTCCGCATACGACGATGCCGACGGCGACGGTTACAACAACCTCGCCGAAATGGTTTGGGGCACGAATCCCACCAACGCCGCTTCGCATCCCTCCTTCGTCTCTCCGCGCGTCGCGCTGCTGAATGATTCCATCATCGCGACCAACGCCTGCCTCATGCCGCTCGGTTCGACTTACGGTCGCGCCATCAACGGCATTTCCTTCCAGACGCGCATCCTCGCCAATTTCGACGGCTACGAATACACCGCGTGGTATGATTCTACCGGCTCCGGCAGCACCACCACGCAAACGGTCTGGCTCGCGCGCCGCACGGTCACCAACACCGCGGCTGGCGCCTGGGAAAAATTCAACACCGGTTCCACCTTCGTCAATGGCAAGGCGGGTTGGGACGCGCACGATGTCATTTCGCTCGGCATTTCACCCGTCGACGGCACGTTGCACTTCGCCTGGGACATGCACGGAAACACCTTGCGTTATCGCCACTCCGTTCTGGGCCTGTGCACGACGAACAAATCCGCCTGGGGCAACGCCGGCATGATGAACCCCGAACAAAACTGGCTCGTGAACGCCTCGTCGCCCGTCTTGAACGTGACCTATCCCATGTTCATCAACAATCCGTCGGGCACATTAATTTTTGAATATCGCATCGGCAGCACTTCCGCCGGCGATCATTATCTCAATACCTATATTCCCGGCGGCAACTGGACCGCCGGCATCAAATTCTCCGCCAAGGAAGGCGCCTACACAGGGATGCTCGCCACCGGCAGCATCGGTTCCTCCACGTCTCGGAATGCCTACGAAAACAATTTCGATTTCAGCCCGGGCGGCGTATTGCATCACACGTGGACCTATCGCGAAGCCGCCGATGCCGCGAATCACGACCTCGATTACGCCTATAGCCCGGACAACGGCGTGACGTGGTTCAACAACGGCGGCACAAACATCGCCGACACCACCCTCGGCCAATCCATCAACGTCAATTCCCCCGGCATCATTTTCAAAGTGCTCGACAGCCGCCAGCGGCTCATCAATCAACAGGCGCAATGCGTCGACAACGATGGCCGCGTGCACGTGCTGGCCTTGCATCGCCGTGCCGAGCCCGATGCCGCGTGGGTTTCCGGCGATTCTGTCTTCTCCGTTGTCGACACCGCGTATTTCCACTACTTCCGCGACCCCGTCACGCATATGTGGTCGCAACGGCGCATTCCCTGGACGGTTTTCCCCGTCGGCTCGCGGCCGAAACTCGGCTACGACGCGCAGGGAAATCTCTACGGCGTTTATCTCTCGTACGCATCCACCAACACCGACGTCACACCTGGCTACGCCAACGGCCGGCTGGTCATCGCCACCGCGTCCAAAGCCTCGCAATACACCGACTGGCAGGTCGCCTGCGCCTTGCCCAATGATTTAAACGGCGAACCGCTCATCGATCAAACACGCCTGCTCGCCGACAATATCCTTTCCGTTTTCATCCAGGAAAATTCCGCCGCCGCGGGCGTCGTCGGCACGCCGCTGCATGTCTTTGATTTTGCCGTGAACATCGCCCCCGCGAACACCAATTCCGTATCGTTGAATTTCCTGGGCACCGACGCGGCAGTCGCGTTCAACTCCTCAGCCGGGCACACGTATCAGTTGCAGGTCGCTCCGAGCCTCACCTCGCCGGCCTGGACAAACATCGGCTCAATCCTCAGCGGCATTGACGGCATGATGGCTTTGGCCGATCCCAACGCCCGGCAATCACCGCAGCGATTCTATCGCGTAATCGCCGATCCCTGAAGCGCGATTGGTAAAGAGGAAAAACGGATTCTACCAGCCCTGACACATTTGGAACTGTGAATAGCCGTGAACAACCCCGGCTTGCCGCCAGACTTCCACCCATTAACCTTATCTCAAATGGCGACGCAGACAGATTGGTTCAATCAAATAGATCGAGTTGTTGATCGGTTCCCGCAACAAACGGTAAAACGCGGACGGTCGTATTTCCATGGCGGACGTGTGCTGAAGCTGAATTGCATCAAACCTGAACAGCATTACCAGGCCGTCGTGCAAGGCGGAGATAATTATCAAGTGGACCTGATGTTTGATGGCGATTGGGAGGTAAGTTGTTCCTGTCCCATCGGTATCGACTGCAAACACGGCGTGGCGGCTCTGCTCAAGCTGCGAGAGCAAGCGAGAGGCAAAGCCGTTTCCCACGTGGCCGAAGGGCGCACGCCCAGTCAGTTTCTCCACTCAAAACAAAACGCCCTCTCCATCAGGGAGTCTCCGCCATCTCCACTCCTGGAAAAATTAAGTCAAGCGTTGGGCGGGCGCAAACTCCGCCGAAATGAATCAAACTTCGTTCAGCGGGTGCGGACGTGTTGGAATCGGGCCAACCCCGACGGCATCAACGAATCAGACTTGCTCTCACTGGCCGAATCCGGGAACGCGCTGGTTTCTTATTTTCATTGGAAACCAATTCCGCTCTGGGCAAAACGTCCGCCAGACGACTTCCATTTCTGGCTGCACGCGGCGTGGGAATTGCGGCGTCGAAAAATCCCCTGGCCGGCGTTCATGGACGACATCACAGACCTCCGCTTGATCGAGCCGGCGATGCGGAAATGGGAGCGCGACAAGGAAATTGAAGCATGGAAAATGCGGTTTCAAATGCTCGAACAATCGCCTCCCCCGCAATCACATGCCGGCCAGTTGGAATTGCGCCTGGTCATTTTTCCCGACGAAGCACGGTTGCAATGGCGTCTCGATGCCGGTGGCAATTTCGCCGAATTCAAGCAAACTCACGCAAAAAACCTCGGGTCACATTTTGATCACGGCACCCTTTCCATTGCACCGGCCTCACTGCCGCTGTGGAGTTTGGCTTACAAACCCTGGTCTTACGAAAAATGGTGGACCTTTCGTTACACCGACTCCACGGC
>Ga0134128_10008521_pt1 | contig 12344 bp, 9 predicted proteins | sample KB31754_FD_96462 | JGI IMG/M metagenome (GOLD analysis project Ga0134128, IMG submission 96462) | Terrestrial soil microbial communities with excess Nitrogen fertilizer from Kellogg Biological Station, Michigan, USA - KB3-175-4 | ecosystem: Environmental > Terrestrial > Soil > Unclassified ...
CTCCAGATTCTTCTTCTGCACGGCGTTGGCTTCGTTCAGCGCGGCCAGCGTCTTGTCGACGCCGTCCTTGAAGGCGGCGTTGGAGGCGGCGGTGAAGGTGTCGACGGTCGACTTGACGGTTTCTGCGGCGGCCATGGGACTGGGCTCCTGGCGGGGGTTGGCGGCGGTCTGGGTAGGATTGGACCAAAGGGTCCTTGAACACATCGCCGTTATCTCATGCTGCAGTGCAGCGGTCAACCACTTTTTGTGCAGTGCACAATGACGTTTTCAAGACAGTTCCCACGGCTTAGCTCCCGTGGCGCTCCTGCCTCGCCGCAGTGCGACATTTTCGCGGTTCAACTCCTGTTTACTGTAAGGCAAGGCTCTTGCTGTCATGGTACGCGAATTGCTGGGTCGGCCACGGCCGTTCCAAGCCACTGATTCGACGGACGAAGCATGATCGCCACGCACGCCCGCCGCCTGTTCCTCGCGTTAGGTCTGGCTGCAGCAACCGCCCTCGGAACCTCCGCTCCCCCGGCGAGCGCGCAGATACCGATCTTCCAGAACCTGCTGGCCGCGTCGCAGACCAAGTACGCCGCCATCGTGGTCGATGCGAAGTCGGGCGAGATCCTCTACGCCAAGCACGCCGACAGCCCGCGCTACCCCGCCTCGATCACCAAGGTGATGACGCTCTACCTCACCTATGAGGCGCTCGCGGCTGGCAAGCTGCACCTGGATGACCGGGTGGTGTTCTCGCCGCACGCCTCGGCCCAGGCGCCGTCGAAGCTGGGCGTCCGGCCCGGCGACTCGATCAGCGTGCAGGAAGCCATCGAGGCGATGTGCACGCTCTCCGCCAACGACGCCGCCGTCGCCATGGGCGAGAAGCTGGCCGGCACCGAGAGTCGCTTCGCCGCGCTGATGACCCTGCGCGCCCAGGAGCTGGGCATGCAGAACACCCATTTCGCCAACGCCAACGGCCTGCCCGACAGCCGCAACATCTCCTCGGCGCGCGATATCGCCATCCTGTCGCGGGCGGTGATGCGGGACTACCCGCAATACTACCACTACTTCAGCCTGGAGGAGTTCGACTTCCGCGGCCGCCACGTGGTCAACCACAACCACCTGCTGGGCCCGGGCGTGGACGGGCTGAAGACCGGCTTCACCAACGCCTCGGGCTTCAACATCGCCATCTCCGGCGTGCGCGACAACCGCCGCCTGATCGTCGTGGTGATGGGCGGGCCGACGCGGGTCTCGCGCGACCAGAACGCCGAGGATCTGCTGCTCACCGGCTTCGACGTCGAGCGCCGCCGCGCCATGGGCGAGAAGATCGTGGTGGCCCAGAACATGTTCGAGCCCACCGAGCTGGGCGGGCCGGTGGTGCGCCCGCCGGCCGAGCAGGGCGACGGCGACCAGGACGCGCTGAAGATCCAGCTCACCGGCGCGCCGGCCGCCAAGGCGCCGCGGATCGCCGTCGAGCCGCGGATCACCAGGGCCCACTGGGCCGTGCAGGTGGGCGAGTTCCGCTCCAAGAAGGAGGCGCACCGCCAGATCGCCTTTGTCGAGAAGAAGTTCAGCCGCCACGTCGGCGGCGCCCGCGGCCAGGCCGAAAAGGTCGGCCGCCGCTACAAGGCCGTGTTCACCGGCCTCGCCGAAAACGACGCCCGCGAAGCCTGCCAGGCCATGAAGTCGAAGCGCCTGGCCTGCATGGTGGTCGCCCCGGCGTAGACGTCAGTCTCTCTCCAGCAGCCGGTCCCGCGCCGCGTTGAGCTGGGCGGCGAGCCCGGAGGTGCCGCCGGTGTCGGGGTGAGCCCTGCGGATCAGGCGCTTGTGGGCGGCGCGGACCTCGGCGGGGGTGGCGTCGGGCCCGACGCCCAGGATCGAGCCCGCTTCGGCGAGGCTCATGCGTCGGCTGGCGGCCTCCGGCCGGGCGGCGGCGGGGGCGTTGCGGCGCGCCGCCAGCGCCAGCCAGACAGCGACGACGCCGAGCGCCGCGGCGGGGATCCAGGCGTCGCGCACCGCCAGCAGGGCTGCGCCCGCCAGGGCGGCCACCGAAAAGGCCCCTGCGCCGATCCGCCATTCGCGGCGCTTCAGCGCCTGGCCGCCGCCACGACCCGCCCAGACCAGGATCAGGATCGCCAGCGCGGCCAGCGCAACCAGCGGCAAGCGCCCTACTCCGCCGCGATCTGATCGCCGTCGGTGAAACCGGTCAGCCCCAGCGCCGCCATCAGCGCGCGCAGCTCCTGGCGCGCGGCCACATGCTGCAGCGACATCGCCACCGGCCGCACGCCCAGGGAGAGGTCGGCCACCGTCAGCCCGAACGGGAACAGCTCGCGGTAGATCACCCGATCGCGCAGGCCCGGCCCCACGCGGAAGCCCACCTTGCGCGACAACGCCTCGACCCGCTCGTCCAGCCGGCGGCGGTTGCGCGCCTCGGTAGGGGCCAGCCGGTTCCTGAGCACCACCCAGTCGATCATCTTCCGGTCGCGGGCGGCGCGCGCCTTGCGGCTCTCCCAGACGGTCTCGGAATAGAGGCTGTGGCGCTTCAGCTCCAGCGTCACGGGATCGACCACGCCCAGCATGTCGAAGTCGACGAAGCTGTCGTTCATCGGGGTCACGATCAGGTCGGCCAGGCCGTGCGCCACCCGGCTGATCTGGGTGTCGCTGCCGGGCGTGTCGACGAGGATGAAGTCGGCCTCCTCGCGGGCCGCGGCGAAGGCGTCCTGGAACCGTTGCAGCACCTCGGCCTCGCCCAGGCCCGCCAGGCCCGCGCCCAGCCGGTCGTCAAGCGGCATCGGCGCCGCGGCCATGTTGGCCGCCAGCCAGGCGCGCCGGTTGGCGAAGAAGTGGCCCATCGTCTGCTGGCGAAGATCGAGGTCTAGGGCCGCGACCCGCGCCCCGCCGTGCATCAGGGCGATCGCCGTGTGGATGGCGATGGTGGACTTGCCTGCCCCGCCCTTCTCGTTGCCCACCACGATGACGCTGGCCTGAGCCATGCCGTTCAACTCCGCCTCCAGGGAATCGGCGTGCGCCGACGCTCGTCCCTTGGTGCGCGCGGGCCGGAGTCGCGTCAACCGAGCCGCGCCCGGGCGGCCCCGGCGCGGCGAGGCCCTGGCGGCGCGGCATTTTGGCGTTCGGACGACCCGGCGGTCAGCACGGTGCAGTGGATCGCGGTCCTGAGCCTCCTTCTGATCTTGCATTCCCCCTACGTTCAGCGAATGGGGCTCAAGGCCTGACGGTTGAGAGTCAGTCCAGCCGCTTCCAGACTTCCGACAGCGGGCGCCCGTTCGAGAGCGTGCCCCTCTGCGTGAAGGTGTCGCCGTCCAGCTCGACCGTGAACGCCTGATCCTCACCGATGAGCTCGGCAAGGCGGCCGGTCGCGAACTCCATGTGCTCGGTGTAGGCGTCACCCTCGAGGACGCAGGAGCCCCCGGCCGCATAGCTCGGCTCGCCGCTCGCCTCGTCGTAGGCGGCGAACATGAAGCGGCCGTCCGAGATGATCTTGATGTCGCGCACACCGTTCGGCAGCGGCTGGCCGGATTGCAGCATCCAGGCGCCATCCAACGGACCGTGCACCGCGGGCTCCTTCCTGTGGGACAGGCCGGAAACGCCGGGTCGGCCGATGCGGTTGCCGCGCGCCATGGACGCACGCCACGGCCTTCGTCATAAGCCGCAGCCATGGCGGCCGCCCTTGCCACCGTCCGCACCGTCGCGGCGCTACGCGCCCAGGTCGCCGCCTGGCGGGCGGCGGGCGAGCGGATCGCGCTTGCGCCAACCATGGGCGCGCTGCACGAAGGCCACCTGTCGCTGGTGCGGCTGGCGCGCCGACGGGCCGGTCGCGTGGTCGCCAGCGTCTTCGTCAACCCGACCCAGTTCGCCCCGCACGAGGACTTCGCCGCCTACCCGCGCAACGAGGCGGCCGACGCCGCCCTGCTGGCCGAGGCCGGCTGCGACCTGCTCTATGCGCCCGCGCCCGAGGAGATCTATCCGCCGGGCTTCGCCACGACGGTCACGGTGTCCGGCGTCTCGCAGCCGCTGGAGGGCGAGGCGCGGCCGACCCACTTCGCCGGCGTCGCGACGGTGGTCGCCAAGCTCCTGATCCAGGCCGCGCCCGACGTCGCGGTGTTCGGCGAGAAGGACTACCAGCAGCTGCAGGTCATCCGTCGGCTGGCCGCCGATCTCGACCTGCCGGTGGAGATCGTGGGCGCGGCCATCGTGCGGGACCCGGACGGCCTCGCGCTCTCCTCCCGCAACGCCTACCTGACGCCGGCCGAACGGCCGGTCGCCGCCCAGCTCAACCGTACCCTGGACGCGGTCGCAGCCCAGCTGCGCGCAGGCGCTGCCGTGGTGGAGGCCGAAGCCGGCGCGCGCCAGGCGCTGCTGACAGCCGGGTTCGCGCGCGTGGACTACGTCGAGGTCCGCGCGCCGGACGACCTTTCGCGACTCGGGCCGGGCCCGCTGGAGCGTCCGGGACGCATCCTTGCGGCCGCCGTGGTCGGCCGTACGCGCCTGATCGACAACCGCCCGGTCTAGCCCGAGCCGACCTTCGCTGTGGCGGGATGTCGCACGGCTCCGTTTGCCGTGCGAACCCGCGCGCGGGGCGGCATTTGGCGCCGCCGGTCCGCATGGCAAAGCTACAAGTTACAAGAAATGCGCAGGTTGGGATTTCGCATCCAGCTTGACTTATCCACAGTCAAGCTTGTTCTTATTCGAGCTCTACGATGACAACATACCTTTGCCGTAGTGAAAGCTTAGCCGCTGCGACATCTTGCCTGCACCGTCCATTAAGCTTCCGACCGTATGGTCCAGCCCCGACGCAGCCAGGGGGCGTGCGCCGAGTCGGGGATCATCGCCATGCGCTCAGCCAGGACCGCAGGAACGTGCGCCGCGCGCCCGTTCGCGCAGCCTCTGGCTGGCCGCCTCGCGCGCCGCGCGGAGCTTGACGGCGGGCAGCTTGACGGCGCCCGGGTTCCTTCCGGCGCGGTCGACCCGCAACTTCCTACCGGAACACCTCGCGGCCTGATCGGCGTCGCGCCGAGCGCGATCGCCGCGCGCCGGCCGGATCGCGCGACCAAGGCGCTGCGCCCGGCCCGGCCAGAGTCGGTTCGCCGACCTTGCTTCCACCCCCCGCAGGCGGCGAGCGCCCTTGCAACGCCCGGCGGCCAGCGGCCGCGCCTTACCCACAGGACTTCTCCATGCCGTACCTGAAGTACGACGGCACGCCGGCCGTCGACACCGCCGCGCCGGTGGCCAATTTCTACGGCGCGTCGGGCGTGCTGGAGAGCTTCACGGGCACGTCGCAGGCCGAGGGGTTCTGGGGCGCGGGCCCCGACACCATGGCCGGCGGGGCCGGCGACGACACCTATTACCTGCAGGCGAACGGCGACAAGATCGTCGAGATGGCCGGCGGCGGCGTCGACAAGATCGTCGCCTGGCAGAACGTCGACCTGGCCAACTACCAGAACATCGAGAACCTGGAGGTCGACGGCGACAAGACCTACGGCGCGGGCGATTCCAACGACAACATCATCATGGGCGGCGCGGGTTCGCAGCAGCTCTACGGCGGCGGCGGCCAGGACGTGCTGGTGGGCGGCGCCGGCGCCGACACCTTCATCATCGTCAAGGGCCAGGGCAACGACGTCATCGCCGACTTCCACGTCTCGGAGGGCGACGTCGTCCGGCTGAGCTCGGACTACGCCACCTTCGCCCAGGTGCAGTCGCACCTCTCGCAGGCCGGCGCCGACGTGAAGCTGGACCTGGGCGGCGCGGACGGCCTGATCTTCCGCAACATGACGGTGGCCCAGCTCACCGCGGCCAACTTCGAGCTCCCGCTCGACACCTCGAAGCTGGGCGCCATGACCTTCCACGACGACTTCAACGGGCCGCTGTCGCTGTGGGACCCCACCAACAATCCCACGGGCACGTGGCGGCCGGACTTCGGCTACCAGGGCGTCAACGGGGTCGGCAGCTACACCGAGGTCGGCAACGCCGAGCAGGAGATCTACACCTCGCCCTACTTCCGGGGCGCGCCCGGGAACTCACCGCTCAACCCGTTCACCTCGAACGCCGACGGCACGCTGACCATCACCGCCGCGCCGTCCGCGGACCCGAACATCTTCGGCTACCACTACACCTCGGGAATGATCTCGACGGCCGCGAGCTTCGCCCAGACCTACGGCTACTTCGAGATGCGGGCCTCGCTCCCGTCCACGGCCGGCGCCTGGCCCGCCTTCTGGCTAATCCCGGCCGACGGCTCGTGGCCGCCCGAGCTGGACGTCATGGAGACGCTGAGCTCCGACGTGCACGCCGACTACACCACCTGGCACTCGGGACTGGGCGGCGTGAACACCTCCAACGGCATCTCGTCGTTCATTCCCGACACCACCAGCGGCTTCCACACCTACGGCGTGCTTTGGACCAAGACCGATCTGGTCTGGTACGTCGACGGGGTCGAGGTGTTCCACCAGGCCACCCCGGCCGACATGAACAAGCCGATGTTCATGATCGCCAACCTGGCGCTGGGCGGCTGGGCGGGCGCGATCGACAACTCGGCCATGCCGGCCCAGATGAAGATCGACTACATCCACGCCTACGGCCTGGCCGACGGCTCCTCCACCGTTGTCGACTCCCCCACCGCCGGCCTTGCGGCGACCGCGCCGGTCGCCAGCCCGCCCCCGCCGCCGGTGTCTCCGCCGCCGCCGCCCCCACCGCCTCCGCCGCCCAGCGGCCAGCTGATCCAGTCCAGCGGCTATGGCTCGACGGTCGTCGGCACTGCGGGCGCCGACACCATCGTCAGCTACCAGGGCCACGAGACGCTCACCGGCGGGGCCGGCGCCGACACCTTCGAGTGGACGAAGATGCCGACCAACTCCTGGAGCCGGATCACCGACTTCCAGACCAGCTTCGACAAGCTCGACCTCACCGCGCTGCTCAAGAACTATCACGGCGCCGATCCGGTCGCCGACGGCTACGTGACCTTCGCCTCGGACAGCCATGGCGGCACGATCGTGATGGTGGATACGGACGGCCCGGGCGGCCCCGCCAAGCCCAAGGACATCGCCATCCTCGACCACGTCTCGCCCACCGGCCTGACCGCCGCGCAGGTGTTCGGCGGGATCCCGGCGGCGCAGGCGCCGGTGGTCTCGCCTCCGCCGCCCGTCTCTCCGCCCCCGCCGCCGATCTCTCCCCCGCCTCCGCCGGCGCAGTCGGTCCCGGCGAGCGGCGTCGTGCTCACCTCGACCACCAACTTCCCAGGCAGCACCCTGGTGGGCGGGGCCGGCGACGACACGCTGAACGCCGGCCAGGGCTCGGACACCATGACCGGCGGAGCCGGGGCGGACACCTTCGCCTGGGCCAAGAATCCCTGGTCGCCCGGCCAGGTCACCGATTTCCAGGTGGGCGTCGACAAGCTCAACGTCTCGGCGATCTACGCCAACGGCTACCACGGCGCCGATCCGGTCGCCGACGGCTACGCCATGTTCGTCACCGACAGCCACGGCGGGACCGCCGTGCTGATCGACCCCGACGGCCCGACCGGCGCGGCGGCCTTCAACTACGTCGCCGACCTGGTGGGCGTCTCCCCGACCGGCCTGACCTCGGCCCAGGTGTTCGGCGCGGCCGCCGTCACGGTCTCCCCGACGTCCACCGCGCCCATAACGACCGCAACGCCCGGCCAGGTCTACACCTCGGCCACCAACTTCCCGGGCAGCGTGATGACCGGCGGGGCGGGCGACGACACCTTCAACGCCGGCCAGGGCTCCGACACCATGACCGGCGGCGCGGGCGCGGACCACTTCGTGTTCGCCAAGCTCCCCTGGTCGCCGGCCGAGATCACCGACTTCGCGCACGGCCAGGACGTGATCGACCTGCGCGCGCTGTTCGCCGGCACGGGCTACTCGGGCTCCGACCCGGTGGCCGACCACCAGCTCACCCTGATCGCCGACGGCGTCGGCGGGACCAAGGTCCTGATGGGAAGCAACTACTTCCTGCACCTCGACAACGTCGCCCCGACCGCCCTTACCGGCGTCGACTGGCTGACCCACTAGGCGGGGCGGACCGAGGTCGGCGTCACCAGACGCCGGCCTCGCGCAGCCTGCGGGCGAGCTCGGTGGGGATCTGCGCGAAGCCCGCGTCCTGCGGCAGGTCGGGCGGGGCGTCCTTGGGCTCCAGGTAGCGCCAGCCCTGGAATGCCCGCCGGGGCGTCGGCGCCACGCGCACCGGCGTCGGGTCCAGCGTCACCTCGCAGCGGGCGGTGACGCCGTGGCCCACGGTGTCGACCGCCAGGATCGCCTGGCGGCACAGGATCACGCCCTTGAACACCCGGTAGAGCGAGCCGCCGCCGGTCAGCTCCGCGGCCCGCTTGGGCGTCTGGCGCGTGCGCATGATCCAAGGCCCGTTCGGCTCGCGCGAGCGCTGCCATTCCAGCAGGTCCTCGACGGTCGCCGCCCCGACGCACAGCTTGATCATGTGAAGCGCCATGAGCCCCTGCGTTAAGCCGGGTTCGCAGGTTTGCAAAGAGTCCATCCCTCCCCTTCAGGGCAGCGGAGGGACTAGACGGCCCAGCCCGGCTTGCGGCGCTCGAGGAAGGCGCGGACGCCCTCCTGGCCCTCGTCGCCGGCCCGGGCGGCGGCGATGCGCCGCGCGGTCTCGCGCAGCAGGCCATCGTCGATCTCGCGGCCCCAGACGTGGTCCACCAGCCGCTTGGCCTCGCCCACCGCGCCGGGCGCGCACGCCTGCATCTCGCCGGCGATCCGCGCCTGGGCCGCGCGCAGGCCCGCCGCGCCCTCGACCACTTCGTCCACCAGCCCGAAACGCAGCGCCTCCTCGGCGGAAAACGCCCGGCCGGTGGCGAACAGCGCCCGCGCCCGCCGCGGCCCGACGGCGGCCACCACGTAGGGGCTGACGGTGGCCGGCGTCAGTCCCAGCTTGACTTCGGAGAAGCTGAACTTCGCATCCGCCGTGGCCACGGCCATGTCGCAGGCCGCCGCCAGGCCGACGCCGCCGCCGAACGCCGCGCCCTCGACCAGCGCCACCGTCAGCGGCGGCAGGTCCCAGAGCGCCTTCAGCATGCGGGCGAGCGCCATGGCGTCCTCGCGGTTCTCGCCCTCGGTGGCCTGGGCGGCGGCGCGCATCCAGTCGAGGTCGGCGCCGGCGCTGAACGCGCCGCCCGCGCCCCGCAGGAACACCACGCGCACGCCCTCGGCGCCCTGCAGGTCCTCGAACGCCTCGGCCAGCGCCGAGATCAGGCCGGCGTCGAAGGCGTTCTTCCGCGCCGGCCGGTTCATGGTCACGGTCACCGCGCCAGACGCCGTGGCGTCGATGTGCACGAGCCCGGAGGTGGGCGAGACGTCCGGCAGCTCGACCAGCGGGTCGGTGGCGAGGTCGGAGATCGGGTCCGGGGGAACCAGGTCGTGCGGGGACGGATCGGCCATGAGAGCGCTCCTTGCGAGCTTGAGAACGCCACAGTCGCGGCTTCGGCGCCGAAGGCATCGAAGCCAATAGCGGCGACTCTCCCCTGCCGCTAGGCTCGTTCGTCGTGGCCAAGCTGCCGCCCATCCCCGAGGGTTCCGCCCTCGCTCGCCTCTTCACCCAGCCGCGCGTGCAGGACGCCGCTGCCTGGTTCTCGCTGCCGGGCGGCCAGACCCTGTTCAAGGCCGGCGACACCTCCGGCGAGCTCTACGTCCTGCGGGTCGGCCGGCTGGGCGCGATCCGCCGCGAGCCCGGCCACGAGATCCAGTTCCTGGGCGTCATCCGCCCCGGCGAGCCGGCCGGCGAGATGAGCCTGATCGCCGGCGCGCCGCACTCGGCCGACGTCGTGGCCCTGCGCGATTCCGAGATCATCGCGGTGCCCAAGGACGCCTTCTTCGAAGCCTGCGAGGCCGAGCCCGAGGTGATGATCGAGCTCGCCAAGCTGATGATGCTTCGGAGCCGCCAGGCGGTCAGCAAGTCGGGGGTGGGCGAGCCCAGCGTGTTCGGCTTCCTGCCGCTGGGCGCGGCCGGCCAGCTGCGGCCGCTGGTGGAGCGCATCGGCCTGGAGATCGCCCGGCTGGGCTACAGCGTCACCACCATCGGGGTCGAGGCCCAGACGGCCCCCACCGAATGGTTCTCCGACGTCGAGAAGACCCATGACTTCGTGCTCTACGTTGGCGAGAGCGCCGACGCCGGCTGGCTGCCGGTGGTGGCCCGCCAGGTGGACCGCCTGTTCCGGGTCGGCCGCGGCGACCGCAAGCCGCCGCGCACCGCCGAGCCCGCCGCCTCGCCGCTGGAGGCCCAGGGCCTCGTCGACCTGATCCTGCTGCAGGCGAGCGACATCGAGCGGCCCTCAGGCGCCACGGCCTGGATGGAGGCCGTCGAGCCGGCCCGCCTGTTCCACGTGCGCCGCGACGACGCCGCCGACGAGGCGCGCATCGCCCGCATCCTGACGGGCCAGTCGGTGGGCCTGGTGCTGTCCGGCGGCGGCGCGCGGGCCTACGCCCACATCGGCGCCATCCGGGCGCTGCGCGAGGCCGGCGTGCCGATCGACTTCGTGGGCGGCGTCTCGATGGGGGCGATCATCGCGGCCGGCGTGGCCATGGGCTGGCCGCAGCCGGAGCTCGAGCGGCGCATCCGCGAGGCCTTCGTCGAGACCAGCCCGCTGGACGACATCGCCATCCCGATCCTGGCCATGACCCACGGCATGAAGGTCAACGAGCGGCTGGCCCACCACTTCAAGGACACCCAGATCACCGACCTGTGGCTGCCGTTCTTCTGCCTGTCGTCGAACCTCACGACCGGGGCCTACCACATGCACCGCACCGGGCTGCTGCGCGCGGCGCTGCGGGCCACCATCTCGCTGCCCGGCATCCTGCCGCCCGCCACGGACCAGAACAACGTGCTGGTGGACGGCGCGGTGATGAAGAACTTCCCGGCCGACGTCATGCGGGCGAGCCAGCTGGGGCCCATCGTGGGGGTCGACGTCACGTCCGGGCGCAGCATCACCGCCGACGACGTGGCCCGCCCGGCCTCGGCCTGGCGCTGGCTGTGGTCGGGCCAGTGGCGGCGCGGCCCGCCGATCGTCTCGCTGCTGATGCGCGCGGCCACCGTCACCACCTCGCGCGACCTGGCCGCGGCCCACGAGGCCACCGACCTCCTGGTCACCCCCGACGTCTCCAAGGTCGAAATCCGCGACTTCTCGGCCTACGATCCCGCCGTCGCCGAGGGCTACCGCGCCACCGTCGAAGCGCTGGCCACGCTCCAGCGCCCGGTCCAGGAACTCCGCCGCCGCCCCAGCCTGGCGGAGCGGGACGCGGCGCGATCGGGGCATTCGGGGGACATGATATCGATCCCCAGCTCTGCCGCAGTCAAACCCGCCGTGGGATAAGCGGATACGTATCGTGTCCCCGATCCCGAGCTAGAGCTTCTACAGTAGAGATGGGACATGACGCCTCAGGGCGTCAGCGGGCTCTTGCCTGCACTTCGCGCATGCTCACATACCGAGGTTACAAGCGCTCTGATGCGCCACGATGTTATCGGTGACCTCATGAAAATCTTTGCCCTGACGGCCGCTGCGGCCGCGCTCCTGGCGTCCGGCTCGGCTCAGGCAGCCTGCAAGCTGGCCAGCTTCGACCTGCCGGTGACGATGGACGGCGAGCGCGCCCTGGTGACCGCCAAGATCGCCGGCCAGCCCATCAAGCTGATCCTGGACTCCGGCGCCTTTTTCAGCGCGCTGGACGCGAAGTTCATCGCCGGCCGGAAGCTGCAGTCGGAGGCCTTCACGCCCACGGGCTCCCACCTGCACGCCGACGCCGAGATCGCCACCTCTGGCATCGCCGGGAAGGCGCGGCAGACCGGCCTCGCCACGACCAGCATCGAGTTCGGTGGGACCACCTTCCCGGGCCTCCAGTTCCTCACCGCGCCTGGGCTCGACCATGACGCCGCGGGCCTGCTCGGGCAGAACTTCCTGCATCAGGCCGACGACGAATACGACTTCAAGGACGGCGTGGTGCGGGTGGTCAAGCCCAGCGACTGCGGGCATACGGACCTGGCCTACTGGGTGAAGTCCGGCGCGGCCTATTCCATCCTGCCGCTGGAGCCGACCGACCGCGTTTACGCCCAGACCAAGGCCACCATCTTCATCAACGGCGAGAAGATGCGCGCCATCTTCGACACCGGCGCGCCGACCTCGTTCATCACCGCCCGCGACGCCGCCCGCGCCGGGGTGAAAACCACCGATCCGGGGGTGAAGCCCGCCGGCTCGGTCCAGGGCCTGGACGGCGAGGTGAAGGCCTGGGTGGCCCCGTTCGCGAGCATCAAGATCGGCGACGAGGAGATCAAGAACACCCAGCTCACGATCGGCGACTCCAAGGCGGAGGACTTCGACGTGCTGATCA
>Ga0134128_10008522_pt1 | contig 12344 bp, 7 predicted proteins | sample KB31754_FD_96462 | JGI IMG/M metagenome (GOLD analysis project Ga0134128, IMG submission 96462) | Terrestrial soil microbial communities with excess Nitrogen fertilizer from Kellogg Biological Station, Michigan, USA - KB3-175-4 | ecosystem: Environmental > Terrestrial > Soil > Unclassified ...
ATCGCCGCCTTCGCCGATATCGGCATGTTCATCGACCAGCCGGTGAAAACCTATTCCTCGGGCATGTATGTGCGGCTGGCCTTCGCCGTGGCGATCAATGTCGATCCGGATATTCTGGTCGTCGATGAGGCGTTGTCGGTGGGCGACGAAGCGTTCCAGCGCAAATGCTTCGCCCGCATCGAGGATATCCGCGACAAGGGCGGCACCATCCTCTTCGTCAGCCACAGCGCCCAGACCATCGTCCAGCTCTGCGACAGGGCGATACTTATGGACAGCGGTGAGGTCATCCTTGATGGGCGGCCGAAGATGGTTGTTGGACAGTATCAGCGATTGACGAATGCGAACGCCGATAGGGCGCTAGAGCTGCGGCAAAGTATTATTGCAATGCGCCGTATGAGTCAGTCGGCCGAGCCCGCGCTGGCAGGCCCGGGCAAAATGGATATGTCGGGCGATCCACCGGTTGACTTGGCTCCGCTGCTCGTGGAGCCCGGCGATGAGCAATCCGCGGCCAACGGCTTTGACCCGGATCTTGTTTCTCGGTCGATGGTTGTTCTGGATGAACGCGGTGCCCGCATCGAACGCGTTTCGCTTCTTACCATCGCCGGGCACGAGGTAAACATCCTCTCTCTCGGCAAGCGGTATCGGCTGACGATTGATGTAAGTTTTTTCTCCGAAGCTGCGGACGTAGCATTTGGGATGGCAATAAAGACCACGACCGGCCTGATCATAGCCGGCGCCAACAATGTCACAGCAAGGACTGGGCGCCTACCACATGCCAGCGCGCGCAGTCATCTTCGCGCCTACTTCGAATTCACCTGCGTTTTGCTTCCCGGGACCTATTTCGCCGGGGCATCTGTGTTCGGCAAAACGGAAGCCTCCGACACTCTTATGCATAGAATCGTCGACGCTGTGGCGTTCAAGGTTGCGCCCGAGCCCGATCTGTTGGCTGCGGGTTTTGTAGATTTGGCTCCTATCTTTCAGGTTGATGAATGAGGTTCGTCGACGCCCCGGTCGTCCGCCAAAGAAGCCAATATGACTGAGGCGGAGCACCCTTCGTCAGCTATCAGGATGTGGCACTTCCTGCGGGTCAACAACATCGGGGACGCGGTCGGACCAGACCTGGTCTCCCATCTCGCCGGTCGCCCGACCCTCTATTCATCGGATGCAACGCGGCCACGACTATTCGCAATTGGAAGCATATTGGGGAGCGTCGACGCCAACGCCCTCGTTTGGGGCTCGGGCCTGATGGACCCAGACCAAAGCCCATCGCAACTCGCAGCCTCTAACGTCTTTGCCCTCCGAGGCAAGCCGACTTACGCGAGGCTCCGCGAAGTCGGCATCAACGTGCCCGATGTACCGCTTGGCGACCCGGGCATTCTGGTTCCCGCACTATTCGATACAAGCGGCCCCAAGCGATATCGATTGGGCGTCATCGCGCACTATGCCGACCGGCAGCATCCAACCGTCCAACGCCTGCGTAACAAGGAAGGCGTGCTCGACATCGACGTTCGTCAGCGGCCCGAAGTTTTTTTCCGAGCGCTCGGCTCATGCGAGGCAATCGTGAGTTCAAGCCTGCATGGGCTGATCTTCGCCGAAGCCCTCGGCATCCCCAATCTCTGGATCAAGCTTTCCGATCGAGTAGTGAGGACCGGCTTCAAGTTTCGCGACTGGTTTTCCCTCACCGCCAAGCCTCAACTTGCCCCCTACGAGCCTGCACCTGCGGATTCTGCCAGGGAGTTGATCGAGCGAGCCACCACTCATGACTGCACGATTGATCGCAGGGCGCTTGCCGGCAGTTTCCCAACGAGCCGCCTTGAGGAACTCTCAGAGTCCCTAGATCGCACGTTCGTCTCACTGTCTCTGTCACGCCGCCGACCGCTGCCGATCTTCGTCATCTCATATAACCGGGCCGCTTTTCTCCGACGGTCCATCGCTTCCTATCGGCGTATGGAAAAGCCCGTTGAGATTATCGTGCACGACAATGGATCAGATGATCCAGAAACGTTGAGGGCGCTGGAAGACATTCAGCGTGCCGGGGGCATCGTTTACAACAATCCACCCATTCGCCACCCCGACGAGCTCAACGGCGTCAACCATTCGATCAGCGACTATTTCAAGAACTGGTCGGAGCCCTCGCGCTACGTGGTGACGGACTGTGATATTGATTTGTCGATAGCCGACACGTCGGCACTAGACGTCTATGATGAACTATTGGACCGATATACTGCGGTCCAATGCGTTGGCCCGATGTTGCGCATTCGGGATATTCCGCGAAACTATCCGCTGTTCAGGCGCGTCACGGCCAGCCACATCGACCAGTTCTGGCATAGGCGACCGGAGTGGGTCGACCTCAGCCAAGGTCGAGTCGCCACGATTGAAGCTCCGATCGACACGACGTTTGCCTTGCACCGGGCAGGCGAGCCGTTCCACAGGCTCGAATCGGCGCGGCGCGTCTATTACCCTTTTGAGGCACAGCACCTCGACTGGTATGTCGGCCCCCAAAAGCATCGGCGGTCGGTCTATTTTTCGACCTCTTCGAGCGAAATCTCCCATTGGAACAATCGAGAGGGGCGGGAGCTCGCCGAACGAGAACGGCCTAAACTCGGGGCCATCATCTATACCGACCGAAATGGAGCCGGAGAGCTTGTCGAAAAAACATTCTATCCGGACCGGCCAAGGCCATTTTGGCGCCGACTGACGGAGCGAGGGTAGGGCGCGATCCCCAAGTCTCGCCTTCTCCTTCACTGAGTGGAGGGGTGGTCGCCCAAAAACACGGTGTCATTCCCGCGAAGGCGGGAATCCAGTATTCCAGCACCGTGCGGCTCTTACCCTTGTGGTGCAACACCGAACGCCACCGGGTACTGGATTCCCGCCTTCGCGGGAATGACAGTGTAGTTGAATGTGGGTTGTGCCTCATGCTCAAAACCTCATGGTGAGCTTGTCGAACCACGAGGTTTCGTGCGTGTGGCCCATGGTTCGACAAGCTCACCATGAGGGGTGGTGAGGGGCGCCGAACACAGCCCTAAACACGGTGTCACCCCGGCGAAGGCCGGGGTCCATCCTGATGACGCGCCACAACGTCAGCGGTCGCGGCGAGGCATCAGGATGGATACCGGCCTCCGCCGGTATGACCGCGTGCGTAGGAACGCTCCACCTCGCCACCTTGCCCGCCCGCTCATCATGTCGGACTATTTCCATTCGGGCATGGGAAACGTCCGGAAACACTTTGCGGCGGAGCGGCGTTTCGGCTAAGCGTAGCTGTATTGGGGACGCCGGGGGGTCGAACCTTTATGGATCGAGCTGTGGCTTTGGACACGGGCGCTACTGGTTGCGCCGACAAGATTTTCTGCTGATGGAAATACTCGGACCGGCAGAGCTGCCTGAGTTCGCCCGGCTTGTGCTCGATCATGCGGCAACGTGCTCGGCCGCGCTGCGGACCTCGCACAGCCTCAAAGGGCTTGCCGTCGAGGCGTATGTGCATAGCCCGGCCTACCGCGATTTCTGCAAGCGCGCGCTGGTCAACGACGAAAGCTATGCCAACGAGCAGCAGCAGCAGGTCTGCGTGTCCCTGCTCGATGGGAGCCGCGTGCCGGAACTTGGCCGCCGGCGCTGGGCCGCCGATCGGTTCGGGCCCTTCGAGCTGTCGGATACGCTGGAGCGCCACGGGCTGTTGGGTGGCTTTAATGCCGATCGGGGGTTGTGGCAGTTCTACGATCCATCCGACCGCCGCGGCGTGCAGCTCACCATGCCGTTCGATCCGCAGCCGCTCAGGGATGAAGCGTTTCCGCTGCAGCACTTCCTGCAATGGGCCTATCAGCCGCTCGGCCTCAGGCTGCTCCGTGCCGGCTCGCTCGGCCGCGATGGACGAGGCCTGCTGCTTGCCGGGTGTACCGGGCCGATCAGGTCGGCGCTCGTGCTGGCCGGCCTCAATGCCGGGCTCAGCACTGCCGGCGACGATTTTGCCATCATCGAGAGCGGCCATCCGGAAGTCCGGGCTTTTCCCGTGGTTCGGCTGTTGAAGCAGGACGCGGCCGGGTTGGCGCATGCCGGGCTCGAACCGCAATCGCTGGGCGCCATCGGACCAAATGGGCAAGGCAAATACGAGTTCGACGTGACAGCGCTCGGCTATGACCGGCTGGCGAGTTCGCTCGACATCGGCGGGATTGTCATCCTCCGTGAAGCCCGCCAGCAGGGCGCCGCGATGATCCCGGCCGCGCCGCAGGATGCCGCACTGGCGCTGACCTCCTGCGCCTTTGCGCCGCTTGCGGGCCTGCGCGATGAAGCGCGGTTCATCGCCGATATCGCGAGTGCGGTGCCGGCATACTGGCTCGACATCGGGGACGATGTGAACTCGGCGGCGGCCGCCATTGAGCGGCACCTGGCGGCTTTGCATTAGCCAGGAGCCCGCGCATACATTTGGACGGCGGGGCTTGACGCCGCGGGTGGTTCGGCGGGAAGGCTAAGGCAGGGGACATTCTTCCCCGCCCGAGGTGGCTATCGGCCGCTCGCGAAAGAGCCATCATGTCCAATAGTGCCGGCGCCTCGACGCGCCCCTACATCGTTGCTTCGATCATGCTGGCGAATTTCATGGTGGCGGTTGAAGCCACCATCGTCGCCACCGCCATGCCGCATATCGTCGGCGATCTCGGCGGCTTCACCTATTATAGCTGGGTGTTTTCGGCGTTCCTGCTGACGCAGTCGGCGACGACGGTCGTTTACGGCAAGCTTTCCGACGTGTTCGGCCGCAAGCCGATGCTGCTCGTCGGCATCGCGCTGTTCGTCATCGGCTCGCTGCTCTGCGGGTTCGCCAATTCGATGGTAGCCCTCATCGGGTTCCGCCTGTTGCAGGGGCTGGGGGCGGGGGCCATCCAGCCGGTCACCTCGACAATCGTCGGCGACCTCTACTCGCTTGAGGAGCGGCCGCGCATCCAGGGTTTCATGTCGACGGTCTGGGCGGTTTCGGCGGTGATCGGCCCCCTGGCGGGCGGCATCATCGTCGAGCATCTGGCGTGGTCGTGGATTTTCTGGATCAACGTGCCCGTCGGTATCCTGACGGCGATCGGCTTCATTGTTTTTCTCAAGGAGAAGGTCGAGCACCGCAAGCCGAAGATCGACTATGCCGGCTCGGTGCTGTTCTCGATCGCCATTGTGGCACTGCTCGTCATCCTCACCGAGACAAGCGCCGGGCCGGTGGCGCTGGGCGGTCTGGCGCTGCTGTTCCTCATCGCCGGCGGCTTGTTCGTGCTGCAGGAGCGGCGGGCGCCCGAACCGATCATTTCCATTGCGCTCTGGGCGCAGCGGCTGATTGCGACCAGCAATGCCGCGACGCTGTTTGCCGGCATGGTGTTCATCGGCGTCACCACTGTCCTGCCGCTTTATGTGCAGGGCGTGATGGGCCGTTCGACCATCGTCGCGGGATTCACGCTGACGGCGCTGATCGTCGGCTGGCCGATCGCCGTGATGCTGGCCGGCCGGCTCTTCAGGGCCTTCGGCATCCGGGCGACGCTGCGCGCCGGCAGCCTGCTGCTGCCGATCGGCGCGTTGTTTCTGCTGCCGCTGGCGCCGGACGGGCAGCCGGTGGTTGCCGGTATCGGGGCGTTCCTCATGGGTTTTGGCATGGGACTGATCAGCATGACGACCGTGCTTCTGGTGCAGGAGAGCGTCGAGTGGTCGATGCGCGGGGCGGCTACTTCCTCGATCATGTTTGCCCGCAGCCTTGGCAACACGCTCGGTGCGACGGTGCTGGGCGCGGTGCTCAATGTCGGCATCGTCTATTTCGGCAGCGGCGCCCTGGCTGCCAATGTCCGTGATGTGCTGAGCAAGCCGACCGGTCTTGCCGATCTCGCCTCAAACCCCGCGGTGCGCGGCGTTTTCGACCAATCCCTGCACTGGACGTTTCTTGCGGTGGTAGCGCTCGCCGTGCTGGCGGCAATCTCGACCTGGCTGGTGCCGGTGACGCACAGTTTTGGCGGCAAGGCTTCGGCCAAGACCATCGAAGACGCGGCGGTGCCGGTCGGTGACATCGAGATCTGAGCGGCGTTTTCTACCCACTTCCTTTAGTACGGAGCAGCATCTTGATCCCCGCCAAGCAAGAAATCGTCATGGGCACGGGCAGCCTCGGCGTGTCGAACACGCGCGAGGAGGCCTACCGGCTGCTCGACGCCTATATCGACCTCGGCGGCGGGGTCATCGACACCGCGGCGGTCTATTCGGACTGGGTGCCGGGCGAATCGCACCGCAGCGAGACGATCATCGGCGAGTGGCTCAAACGCTCCGGCAAGCGGCCGATGATCGTCACCAAGGGCGGGCATCCGCCGGTTGCCAACGTGCATTCGGCGCGGCTCGACCGTGCCTCTGTCCGGTCGGATTGCGAGATCAGCCTCAAGGCGCTTGGCATCGAACGGATCGACCTTTATTTCCTGCACCGCGACGACCTGGCACGCCCGGTCGCCGATATCATCGAAACGCTGGTCGGCTTGCTCAACGAGGGCAAGATTGCCGCGATCGGGGTCAGCAACTGGACGCCTGCGCGCATCGCCGAGGCGCGGGCAACCGGCATTGCGCCCATCGCCAGCAGCCAGCCGCTCGGCAACGTGTTGGCGAATGTCATGGACCCGCTCGAGGACGACACGACGCTCATCATCGATGCTGCGGCATTCCGCGATGCCGAGGCCAACGATATGAGCCTGATGCTATTCACCGCGCAGGCGCAGGGCACGCTGAGCAAGCGCGCGCAGGGAGTGGCGCCCAAGAGCGCGCCTTACCGCACTGCCGCCAGCCTCAAGGCCGCTGATGAGCTGATCGCCATTGCCCGCGAGATCGGCGTTGAGCCGACCAATGTCGGTGTCGCCTTCATGCTGCAGTTTTCGCCGCGCTTCCTGCCGATCATCGGCCCGGCCAGCGTCGAGCGGCTGAAGTCGTCGCTGCAGGCGCGTGAGGTGAAGCTCGAGCCGGCGGTGATGGAGCGGATCGCCAGGATTACCGGGTTCGACGCCTATCGCCGCTAGCGGTGGTCTAGCCCTTCACTGCGCCCGCCGTGAGCCCGGCAACGATCTGCCGGTTGAAGAAGATATAAACGATCAGCGGCGGGATGGTGATCAGGAGGATGTTCATGAAGAGTAGGTTGTAGGACGTGTTGAACTGGCTCTGGAAGTTGAACAGGGTCAGTTGCAGCGTGACATTCTTGTTGCCGGGCAGGTAGTAGAGCGGGTTGGTGAAATCGTTGAAGATCGCCACCGACTGGGTGACGATGAGCGTCACGACGACCGGCCGCAGCAGCGGCAGCACGATGCCGAAGAACAGCCGGAGCGGGCCGGCGCCATCGATGACGGCCGCCTCGTCAAGCTCGCGCGGCACCGTGGAAATGAACGAACGGAACAGCAGCACGCTGAAACTGAGCCCGTAGGCGACTTCGATGAGCACGAGGCCGTGCAGGGTCTTGAACAGGCCGAGCCCCTGCAGCACCCAGATCGTCGGCACCACCGCCGGCGGGATGATGAGGCCGGCGAGCACCAGAAAATTGACGAGCCCGGTCCACCGCGACGGCCGGCGCTGCAGGATGAACCCGACCATGGCGCCAAGGATGACGAGCAGCGTCACGCTGGCGACGGTCAGGATGATCGAGTTGATGAAGGCTGTCACCAGCATGTAGTCGCGGGTCGACAGCACCTCGGTGAGATTGTCCCAGAAATGCCAGGTCGTAGGGAGCGCGAAGCTGCGGTCGGAGGCTTCGCGCTGGTCCTTCAGCGCGTTGACGACAATGAACGCGAACGGCACGATAAAGACCACGATCGAGACGATGATCGCAGCGATACCGCCGATGACATGGATGGGGTGGCGCCGCGTCATGCGTCGACCTGCCGGCGGTTGAGGAACCACGAGAGCGGCACGATGACGATCGACACCACCACGAACAGCACCACGTTGCCTGCGGTGGAGAGCCCGTAGAACCCGGCCTGATACTGCTTGTAGATCACCGACGCGATCACGTCGGAGGTGAAGCCCGGGCCGCCCCTGGTCATCGCCCAGATCAGGTCGAACGAACGCAACCCGCCGATGAGGCTGAGGATCACCACCGTGGTCGTTGCCGGCATCACCAGCGGCAGCGTGATGTTCCAGAAGCGGTCCCAGCCCGTCGCGCCGTCGATGGCCGCGGCCTCGTAATAGTCCTGCGGGATCGACACGAGCCCCGCCATGTAGATCACGGTCGCGAGCCCGACGCCCTTCCACACATCGACCAGTGCCACCGAGATCAGCGCCAGGTGCGGGTCGGTGAGCCAGCCGGGTCCGGGGATATGGAACAGCGCCAGCGTCGTGTTGATGACGCCTGCGGTCGGATGCATCATCGCCGTGAAGGTGATGCCGACGCCCACGGTCGACACCAGCACCGGAAAGAACACCACCGAGCGCAGATAGCCGCGCGCGATGATCTGGCTGGTGAGCAGCATGCCCAGCAGCAACCCGAGCACGACCTTCAGGCCAGAGGTCATCACGCCGTAGATCAGCGTATTGATCAGGCCCTGGTAGAGATTTTGCTCGTGGAAGAACTGGACGAAGTTCGCGAGCCCGATGAACGTCGCGCTCTGGAAGTTCCACCGCGTCAGGCTGAAGAACAGCGAGGCGACCGTCGGGGAGAGATAGAACACGCCGAAGACGATCGCCGCCGGCAGGTAAAACCAGTGCGGATAAGGCGAAGGCGCGCGGCGGACCTTGGCACTGGCCGGTGTTGAAACGGCGCTCTCCACCGCAGCAGCCATCCGTTTCTCCTTCACGATGACTGCGCCCGGCATCGCGCCGGACGCAGTCAGGATCAATCAGTCGGCGATCACCAGCCCGGCAGGCCGAGTTGCTGCGCCTGCTTCTTCACGTCGTCATCATACTGCGCCGCGCCGTCCGCCGGCGAGGTGATGCCCGATCCGACCGCGACGGTGATCTGCTCGAGCGACGGGCCCTTCACCGGTGACAGGAACTCGAGCGCGGGTGCGTTGGTGTCACCCGACTGGAAGTACGACTGCAGGTCCGACACCGATGGTGGCACGTCGGCGGGCAGGGTGCAGCCCTTGATGAGGTAGGGGCCGGTGCCACCACCCGCCTTGTTCAGCGAGTCGCAACCCGCCTTGCTGGCCACGAACGCCACGAACTTCTTGGCCGCGTCGAGGTGGTCCTTGTTGCTCGACGGGATGTAGAGGGCGGCCGGCTCCCATACCGTTACGCCGTTCTTGGACGCATCGGTGCCGGGCGTCGCGAAGAAGCCGACGTCCTTGAGGTTGTCGGGCGCCAGCGTCTGGATCGAGCTGATGGCGAAAGTCAGCATCGGGTATTGCGCACCCTTGCCGGTCGCCACGTCCTTGACGCCGTCTTCGAACTTGGCGGCCGCATAGTCGGCATTGAGGTAGCCGGCCTTGAGCACGTCGGCCTGATGCTGGAACCCGGCCATCGCCGCCGGCGTTGTCGCGTACTTCGCCTTGTTGGCGGTGTAGTCCGCCGCGAAGGTCGGGTCGGCCGCCTGCACGTTGAAGTAGTCGGACAGCACGAAGAGCTGGCTGGTCCAGGTGTCGCCAAAGGTCTGGATCACCGGCACGTCGCCAGCGGCCTTGATCTTGGCGTTGTTGGCCATGAAGTCGGCCCAGGTCTTGGGCACAGACAGGCCAAGCTTCTTGTAGATCGGGATATTATAGAGGATGCCGCCGCCCATCGCCGCACCGAACGGCGCACCACGCACGGTGCCGTCGGTCGCCGTCACCACCTGCTTGAACGAGGGCAGGATATTGGCTTCCCACGGCTCGTTGCTGAGGTCGACCAGGTTCTGCACCGGGTTGATCTGCTGGAACAGCGAGCCCGAGTTGTAGTTGAACACGTCATCCATGTCGCCGGTGGCGAGCTTGGTCTTGATGAGGTTGTCACCGTCGGCACCGCCCGGACGCTGCTCGATCTCGATCTTGATGTCCGGATTGGCTGCCTCGAAATCGGTCTTGAGCTGGTTGGCCCACGCCACCGTGCTCGGCGCGTTGTCGATAAGGAACGACAGGGTGGTCGTGTCGGCAAAGCCCGGCGTGGTGGCGAGAGCTGTCGACAGGCCCAGGCCTGCCAGGGCCAGCGCCAGATTTCGCCTCGAAATCCATAAGGTCATTCTAGTCCTCCCGGTTGGGGCCGTAAGCCGGCCTTGATTGATGCGGTTCCTGCTGGGCGCCTCCTCAAGCGTCCGGTCAGTTGAGCTTGAAGGTAATGACGTGGTTGCCCGAGCCGATTTTGGCCGCGCCGGCCAGCGGCTTGCCGTCCACGGCCACGGCCGAGTAGCGCTTCGACAGCGCCAGCGTGCCGGTCGAGCCTTCGGGCACGGTGATCGTGTACGTCACGTTCTTGCCCGCGACGGTCCAGCCCGTTTCGATGCGGCCGGCGGCGGAGTCATGGTGCGCCTTTACCGGCGAGAGTTCGGGAATGATCGTCGGCTCGAAGACGATGTTCTTGAAGCCCGGCGCCGCGGCATCCGGCCGGAAGCCGGCTACGGCCTCGAACAACCACTGGCAGACCGCGCCATAAGCATAGTGGTTGTAGGAGTTCATCGCGGGGTCGAACGGCAGGCCGTCTTCCTTGATGGCGTCCCAGCGTTCCCAGATGGTCGTCGCGCCGGTCTTCACCTGATAGAGCCAGCCCGGCACTTCCTCCTGCAGGAACACCGCAGCGGCGAGTTCCGGTTCGCCGATCTTGATGAGCGCCGGCAGCAGGGCGGGTGTGCCGATGAACCCGGTGCCGATGCGGCCGTCCGAGCGGGCGATGGTCGCCTTGAAATACTTCGCCGCGGCCGGCAGCAGTTCGGCCGGGATGAGGTCGTTGACGATCGCCAGGGCGTAGGAGGTCTGGTCGTCGTAAACGAGCCGGCCCGAGGGCGCGATGAACTCGCGGGCAAAGGCTTTCTTCACCTCGGCGGCGCGTGTCTCCATCCGTTCGGCGATCGCCGTATTGCCGAGCACCCGCGCGGCTTTGGCTGTCAGCACCGACGAGATGTAGAGATAGATCGTCGCCGCAGCGTCGTCGCCGATGGTCGGCAGCGGTTTTTCGCTCGGCCCCTTGGGCTGCAGCCAGTCGCCGAAAGTTGCGCCGCGCCCCTCGCGAGCGCGTGGCGGCATGACGATCGGGCCGTCGCTGATCGACCAGACGAAATCGACCCACTTGACCATCGCAGGCAGCGTTTCGTCGAGTACCGCCTTGTCGCCGTAGTGCTCATAGAGCACCATCGGGATGACGCAGATGGCGTCGCCCCAGCCGGTGGAGCCGGCGAAAAAACCGACCTTGTCGGGATGGAGCCGCGTCGGGTCGGGGGAGACGTGGGGAATCTGCCCGTCCGGCCGCTGATCGGCCATGACGTCACGCAGATATTTGCGGAGGAAGCCTTCGCTGTCGTTGAGATAGCAGGCGGTCGGCGCGAACACCTGCGCGTCGCCGGTCCAGCCCAGGCGCTCGTCGCGTTGCGGACAATCGGTCGGCACTTCGATAAAGTTCGAGCGCAACGACCAGACGGTGTTCTCGACCAGGCGGTTGACCAGTTTGTTGCCGCTGGTGAAGCCAGCTGTGACGGTCTGCGCCGAGCTTACCGGGATCAATTCGACCGAGGTGACGGTTGCCTCGTCCTCGATGGTGATCCTGGCGTAGCGGAAGCCGAAGAAAGTGAAGAACGGCCTGTAGCTCTCTTCGCCGTCGCCCTTGAGGGTGTATTCGACCCGCGCCGCCGCCGAGCGATAGTTGGCGTTGTCGAGATTGCGCTCGCCATCGAGGATTTCGGCGTGCTCGACGATGATCTTTGCGCCGGCCTTGCCGCGAACGCTGAAGGCGACATAGCCAGCGGTGTTCTGGCCGAAATCATAAATTTTTCGGCCCTGCGCATCCGCCCAGGACTCGCGTGGCTCCAGCGGGGAAAGCTCGCGCACGGGAGCGGTCTCGTGGGCGATCAGGGTTTTGGGATCGAAGTCTGAGACTGCCGCGCTGCCCTGATCGGCCGGCTGACCTTCCCGCCGGGCGTCAAAAATCTCGCCGAAATAGATGCCGCTCTTGAGGATGGGCAGGCCACCGCTCTGCCAGCTCGGATCCGTGACGAGGAGCGGTTTGCCGGCCGTATCGTAAAGCTCGGCGATGGCGCCGATTTCACTGCCCCAGGTATTGTAGAGCGGATGCTTGGTCCACATCATCTGCGAGCGCAGCCAGCCATCGCCCAGCCAGATGTCGATGACGTTTTCGCCCTGCTTCAGCAGCGCCCCGACATCGTAGCTCTGATAGGACAGGCGCTGGTCGTAAACCGTCCAGCCGGGAGTGAGCACATCCTCGCCGACGCGCCGGCCGTTGATGAAGCA
>Ga0134128_10008524_pt1 | contig 12343 bp, 11 predicted proteins | sample KB31754_FD_96462 | JGI IMG/M metagenome (GOLD analysis project Ga0134128, IMG submission 96462) | Terrestrial soil microbial communities with excess Nitrogen fertilizer from Kellogg Biological Station, Michigan, USA - KB3-175-4 | ecosystem: Environmental > Terrestrial > Soil > Unclassified ...
AGCGCTGGTTCACGACCGGGCTGAAGGACGGCAGGATATCATCCTGCAATACCTTCGCAGCGACTTCGCTCTAGGGAAACTAAAATGTCCGGTATCGATGAGAACCGACAGTTCGTGCCGCTGAAGATCGCGGTGCTTACGGTGTCCGATACTCGCGAAGTTGGTGACGACAAATCGGGCGCGACGCTGATCGAACGCATTCGCGCTGCCGGGCATGTGGTGGCCGAGCGCTCGATCGTAAAAGACGAGGTGAAAGCCATCCGCCAGCGCGTCAAGGCCTGGATCGCCGACAAGTTCATCGATGTCGTCATCACGACAGGTGGCACCGGATTTACCGGGCGTGACGTAACGCCGGAGGCTATCGAGCCGTTGTTCGAGAAGAAGATGGACGGCTTTGCGACGATGTTTCTGCTGGTGAGCGAAAAGAAAATCGGAACTTCGGCAATCCAGACCCGCGCCACGGCCGGCGTCGCCAATGCCACTTACATCTTCTGCCTGCCGGGTTCGCCCGGCGCATGCAAGGACGCCTGGGACGAAATCCTGGTGCACCAGCTCGACTACCGTTATCGGCCCTGCAATTTCGTGGAGATCTTGCCGCGTCTCGACGAACACTTGCGGCGGCCGAAATCAAAGGGCGCAACGGCGTAGCTCGCCGGGCAGGACGTGTGCTCTAGGCACGTGCCCGGTTATTTATAATTCGAGGTCCCAGAATTCGGCGATCACGTCTTTTCCCCAGGTGTGCCGCGGTTCGCTCGACGTTAGTCGAAAACCGGCGGTTTCGTAAATGTGCCGCGCAGCGGAGAGCACGCTGTGCGTCCAAAGGGTGATCCTCGTGTAGCCGGCGGCGCGTGCAAAACGGACGCACTCATCGACCAGCTTTGCGCCGAGACCCAGGCCGCGTGCTTTCGGGTCAACCAGCAACAGCCGCAGACGGGCGACGTCAGGTTGCTCGTCTTTCACAATCATGACACAACCGGCATTCGCGCCGGCAACTTCCGCAATCCAGCAGCGTTCTTTACTGGAATCGAAATTATTGACGAAATCGGCGACGATTTGCGCACACAAACCTTCGAACGGCTCGCCCCATCCGTATTCCTGCAAGTAAAGCTCGGCGTGGCGGGATACGATCCAGCCAAAATCGCCAGGACGCGGATCATGCAATCGGTACGAAAGTAACGCATCGGTTTTGGTTGCGGCTGTTCCGGACAGCAGCATTTCGATCGAGTCCATAGCCGCGACGATTTGGACTTGCTGTGCGCTGTCGAGCTTCTCCAGCATTGCCGCGGCATGCCTTTGGGAACGCTCTTCCATTGGCGCGAATAATTTGCGGCCGCGCGCCGTCAAGGTCAGATGGCTCTGCCTCGCGTCACTGATCGAGGTTTTGCGACTGATTAGGCCGCGCTTCTCAAAATTACGAAGAAGGCGGCTCAGGTAGCCTGCGTCTAGGTCAAGGATGCGGGCGATATCACTGGCGGTGAGCGCGTCAGCATGCGCGAGTTCGTAGAGCACTCGCATTTCGCCCAGCGAGTAGGGGCCGTCGAGATAAGTCTTGCGAAGGACGCCGATCTGCCGCGTGTAGAAACGATTGAAGCGACGGACAGCTGTTACGGTTGAGGGCCTAACCATGTCCCGCGCAGCGTCGGGAATATAGTTGACAAAGTCAAGTATATGCTAGGCCACCCGGCTGATTGCAACTGGAAGCATGGCCAGCCGCCTGCGGCCGAGCCGTCGCAGCAGGTCGCGCTCGGCGTCCGCGGCAGCGGAATGTCCCTCGACTGCCAGGTAGAATCCCCGCGCGATCAACAGCCCCTGTTCGGGGTCCGGAGCACCGCCGAAGGCGGAGCGAAAGAGCGCAGCGATTTCGCCAAGGCCGGGGCGAAGGCCGTCAGAAGCCATGACCGGACGGAAAACCGCAGCTCGAGCCGCACCTTCGAGTGGGCTGGTTATCCGGATGAAGTGATCGGCTGCATCGATCCAGCCGGGCTGTGGCACCATGCCGGCTCTGAGGAACAGCAGCCACGGGCTTCGGGCCTCTCCGGCCGCCTCTTTTAGCCGCGCACCAACCGGTTTGGCCGAACTCAGGTAGCGGCAGCCGGTGATGTCAGCCACTTCCGCCGTCGCGTCCTTCGAGGAAGCGTCGGCAACGACGACCTCGGCCAACAGGCCGCTTGCGGCCGCCGGAACCAGTGCCGAAAGGGTCGGCACAAGGGTTCGCTCGGATTCCTTAGTAGCAATGATCGCACTCAGCATGGAACCGTGGCCGCTCTATACCGTTGCCACTATATCATGTGGCGTCCCGCGTCTGCCCCACGAGATCGGGGTTGCCGCGTGCAACTTGTGTGCAGCCTATTTGACGCCGCAGCTGCCGCAAACTGAGCTGGGATCAATTCTGTTCTTGTTATGTTCACATCAGCCAGCTAAGGTGAATTCATGGCTCGATCAAACGCAGCCCGAAGGCGTCCGCCGGTGAAGGAGCTGCCCTCCGCACCGGCGGGCCCCTATGAAGACGTCAGCGAGCTACTTGGGGTCGTTGTCGATCATGAGCGCCGCCGCGGTCGTGGGGCGCAAAGCAATGCCTCCGGTCGATACGAACCGCTCGCGCGGGTCGCTTTCGACGATGGATGGCGGACCCTCGACGAGCTGCCGCCCTTTAAAACCACTGTCACGGTCGACTCCACCCGCAAAATTATTACGCGGAATGAGTCGCCGGATATCGGCTTCGATCGTTCCATCAATCCGTACCGCGGCTGCGAACACGGCTGCATTTATTGTTTTGCGAGACCGACCCACGCGTATCTCGGGCTGTCGCCCGGCCTCGACTTCGAATCCAGGCTGCTGGTGAAGCCGGAAGCTGCGAACCTGCTGGAAAAGGAACTGTCGGCACCTGGTTACGAGCCCAAGGTCATCGCAATCGGAACCAATACCGATCCCTATCAGCCGATCGAGCGCCGCTACAAGGTTATGCGCCGCATCCTCGAAGTGCTCGACCGTGCAGGTCATCCGGTCGGGATCGTCACGAAGTCGGCGCTGGTATTGCGCGACCTCGATATTCTCGCGCGCATGGCGGAGCGAGATCTGGTGAAAGTCGCGCTTTCGGTGACCACCTTGGATGCGACGCTCGCCCGCAAGATGGAGCCACGGGCAGCGACGCCCATGCGCCGGTTGGAAACTTTGCGGCGCTTGAGCCAGGCCGGGGTGCCGGCGACAGTCATGGTCGCGCCGGTGATACCCGCCCTTAACGATACGGAGATCGAGCGCATTTTGGAGGCGGCGCGCACGGCCGGCGCGAAGGAGGCAGGTTATGTGCTCCTTCGTCTGCCGCTTGAGGTGCGCGACCTCTTTAGCGAATGGCTGCTGGCGAATTATCCCGACCGGCATCACCACGTATTCAAGCTGATCCGCGACATGCGTGGCGGCAAGGATTACGACGCAGCTTGGGGCACGAGGATGAAAGGCACCGGCCCTTATGCATGGATGATTGGCCGCCGCTTCGAAATGGCTTGCGAAAAGCTCGGGATCAATCTGTCGCGTACGCAGCTCACAACCGAGCATTTCCGCAAGCCACGTTCAGGTGCGCAACAGCTGGGCTTATTCGACGCATGAGTGAACCGGACGCGCTCCTGAGCCTGGTGACATTGGGCGTTGCGAACCTCAAGCGCAGCATCGTTTTTTACGAGGCGTTGGGTTTTCGCCGGAAAGGCGAGGCATTCGACAGTATCGGTTTTTTCCAGGCCGGCGCCTGTGCGATCGCCGTGTGGCCGTCTGACGAACTTGCCAAGGATGCGAATGTTGCATTCGAAAATATGGCTGAGACGTTCAGGGGCTTCGCGCTTGCCTGGAATTGCCGCTCGAAATCGGATGTCGATACGGTCATCAAGAAGGCAAACCGCGCTGGCGCGTCTATCCGCAAGCCGGCGCAGGATGTGTTTTGGGGCGGCTATAGCGGCTATTTCTCCGATCCCGACGGTCATCTTTGGGAAGTGGCCTATAATCCGCACTTCCCGCTCAGTGACGATGGCCGTCTTCAACTGCCTGACTAGCTAAGCCATTCGCGTTCATTCCACAGGCCCTATCGATCGCGGTTGACTTGCGCGGCATGCCGCGCACTCATCGCGTCAATGACCGGGAAACCCAAATCAACTCAGCGCCTGCCTCTCGGCGAACCGGTGTTGCGGCCGACCTTCCGGCGCGAGCGACGCGCGCTCAACAAGGGTATTTTCCCGGTCGCCGGCTGCGATGAGGCCGGTCGCGGGCCGCTGGCGGGGCCGGTCGTCGCGGCGGCGGTTGTGCTTGATCCGCAGAAAATCCCGCGTGGGCTCAATGATTCCAAGAAACTCGATGCCGGCGAACGAGAGAAACTTTACGAAAAAATCTGCGCGAACGCGCAGGTGGCAGTTGCGTTCGGGGCGGTTGAGCGCATTGATCGCGACAACATCCTGCGCGCCTCACTTTGGGCGCTGGCGCGTGCGGTCAAAGCACTTCCGGTACGGCCAAAACTGGTCTTCGTGGACGGGAACCAGAAGATTGATTGCGGCTGCGACTGCGAGGCTGTCGTCTCCGGCGATGCGTTCGTCCTGTCGGTTGCGGCCGCCTCGATAGTGGCCAAGGTGACACGCGATCGGCTGATGGTGCGGCTCGGATTGGCTCATCCGGGTTACGGATTTGAGCGTCACATGGGATATAGCGTGCCGGAACATTTCGCGGCGCTCGTCCGGCTGGGCCCCACGATCCACCATCGCAAGTCGTTTGCCCCGGTCGCCGCTAGGCTCGCAACCTTGGGCGGTGCGTCTGACGAGGTCATCTCCGACTTGTTGCCTCTTTAGCCGGGCTTCTCTATTCCTGCCCGGTTCCAACCGTTTTCACCCCGCCGGGGCCAATGCATTACGTTTCCTTGCTCATTGAATTCCTGCGCGGTCGCCCGCGGGTGGTGTTCTGGACCATCGCGCTTGCGCAAGCCGCGCTGTGGACATTCGTTCCGGCGCTGTTCTACAGCACGCCGCCCGGCGAAGTGCCGATGCTGCTCGCCATCGGCCACGAATTTGTACTCGGAAGCTATCTCGGACCGCCGCTGGCTTTTTGGCTCGGCGAATTGGCTTTCCGCCTGGCCGGCGTATTCGGCTTTTACGTTCTCGCGCAAGCCTGCGTCGTCGGGACCTATTGGGCTATTTTCACGCTTGGGCAGGCGATCGTCGGAATCAGGCACGCGGTGCTTGGCGTGCTCCTGATGGTCGGCATTGCAGCCTTCACCGTGCCCAGCCCTGATTTCGGCCCTGCAGTACTCGCCGCGCCGCTATGGGCGCTCGCGCTACTCTGCTACTGGCGCGCGGTTGGCGAGAGACGCCGCGGCTACTGGTTCCTGCTCGCGCTCGATCTCGGCCTGTTGATACTTGCGAGCTACACAGGATTGATCCTGCTTGCGCTCGTCATTGTGTTCACGCCGTCGACCGCGCGGGGACGTGCCGCAATCTGGCACCCTGAACCATGGATCGCGCTGCTGCTCTTATGCATTGTCGTCTTTCCGCACGTGCTCTGGTTCGGCGGCAATCGCTCTCTGGTAATGGAAGGCATCGACGAAAGCATAGCGGCAGCCGGGCGGTTGTCGCCGGGCGTTTGGCTCTGCTTTGTGCTGCTACTCACGCATCTCGGCCTTGCGCTGCTCATCATTCTGGCAAGCGGCTGGCCGCGCCAACCGCGAGAGCGTGCCCCCGAGATCGAGCGCAATCCGGTCGAGCCCTTCGCTCGGATTTTCGTCTATGCCTTTGCGGTAACGCCGGCATTAATCGCCATTGCCATCGTCTTTGCGAGCCGGCGGCTTGGACCACTCGATCGTATCGCGCCGCTGGTTGTGCTCTCGGGACTGGCGGTGGTGGTTGCTGCCGGCGACAAGATTTTGCTTTACCGCGAGAGGCTGGTCTCTTCGGCCTGGGCCGGCCTGTTGATAGCTCCGCCGGCGCTGGTCGCGCTTGCCACACTCATATTACCATGGGTGGTCGGCATTGACCTGAGCATTACCCAGCCCGCCGGCGCGGAAGGTCAATTTTACGCCGATATCTTTCAGCGCCGCACAGGCAAACCTCTCGCCTATGTCACGGGGGATCCGAGGCTCGCGCCGCTGATCGCGCTCGCAGCGCCAAGTCGTCCGCACGTTTATTTTGCCTGGGCACCGCAACGAAGCCCGTGGACGAGCCCGGCGGACTTCCGCGCGCGCGGAGGCATCCTGGTATGGCCGGCCGCTGATAACACGGGCACACCACCCGCAACGCTCAAGACCCAGTTTCCCGATTTGGTAGCTGAAGTACCTCGATCGTTTCCGCGCAGCGTGCAGGGCGTGCTTCCCCTGATCCGCCTCGGTTGGTCGATGGTGCGTCCGCCTACGCCTTGATAGCGCCCGTCAGTGATAACTCTCGCCTTCGCGCACTTTCCCGCGGAACAGCCAGTAGATGAATCCGACGTAACCGAAAATGATCGGCAGCAGCAACAGCGTGCCGAGCAGCATGAATATCTGGCTGGCAGGCGCTGCGGCAGTGTCCCATACGGTGAGCGACGGCGGCACCAGATATGGAAAATTTGAAATCACCAGGCCGAGAAATCCGAGCAGGAAAAGCGTGATCGCTGCCAGAAACGGCGGTACTTCACGTCCTGTGTCGATCCAGCGCCAGGTAAAATAGGCGGTGACTGCGGTGATTCCAGGTACCGGCCACAAGAAGTAGAAGTTGGGCAACGAGAACCAGCGCGCGCCGACGCGCGGCTCCGCGAACGGCGTCCACAGGCTTACGGCGGTCATGAAGGCGAGTACAGCGACGAGCAGAATTTTTGCTTGACCGCGCGCCCGTACCGCGACCGGCCCTTCGGTCTTCATTGCGAGCCAAGTAGCGCCGAGCAATCCATAACCCGCAATCAGCGAAAGGCCGCAAAGAAATGCGAATGGCGTTGCCCAGTCGAATGAGCCGCCACTAAAGCCGCCATCGCGTACCTGGATTCCCTGAATCAACCCGCCCAGAATGATGCCTTGTGCGAACGCGGCAAGTGCCGATCCGGCGGTGAACGCTACATTGAGCCAGGTCTTGCTGCGTGAGACGGTTCGGAATTCAAAAGCCACGCCGCGGAATACAAGCGCTAACAGCATGACGATCACCGGGAGATAAAGCGCCGGCATGACGATCGCGTAGGCTTTCGGGAACGCGACAAACATGCCGCCGCCGCCCAATACCAGCCAGGTCTCGTTGCCGTCCCAAAACGGTGCGATCGAGCGCATCATCTGATCTCGCTCGCTCTCGCTACGCGAAAATGGAAACAGAATTCCGACGCCGAGGTCGAAGCCGTCGAGGATCACATACAGGACGACTGCGGTGCCAATCAGCGCGGCCCAAATCACCGGCAAGTACCATTCCATGGTCGCCTCCCTGCAGCTTGCAGGACCTCTATGTGTGTCCCACCGCTGAGCGTCCCGCGTCATGCGCGGCGGAAATCGGGCTGGCTGAAAAATGTCCGGTTTCCGCTGCTGCCGGTCCCAATGGACCCTGCGCAATCAGCCGGTTGATGTAATAGATGCCGAACGAGAACACGACGCCGTACGCAATGACAAACAGCGCTAGCGTACCTGCGATCGTTGCAGCAGGCACCGGCGAGGTAGCGTTGGCCGTGCGCAGCACGCCTTGGACGATCCAAGGCTGACGGCCGCTTTCGGTCACGATCCAGCCGGCGACGACAGCAACGAACCCGATCCACCAGAATTGCGCCATGGCGCGCAAATACCAGTGCGTATCGAACAGCGTTCCGCGCCACCATAGGAACGCACCGAAGAGTGCCGCGCCGATCATAAAGAAGCCGATAGCGATCATGATGCGGAACCCGAAGAACACGACTGCGACCGGAGGGCGCTCGCTCGCAGGCACGCTGTTCAGGCCGGGAAACAGCCCGTTCATCCGATGCGTAAGAATAAGCGAGGCGGCTTTGGGAATTGAAATTTCAAAATGATTTGTCTCTGCTTTTTCATCGGGCCACGCGAAAATGTGGAAGTCGCCGGGCTTGCTGCCGTCCCAGTGCGCTTCCATTGCGGCGATCTTGATTGGCTGGTGATCGAGCGTGTTAAGCCCGTGCTGGTCTCCGAGAATCAGCTGCAACGGTGCAAGGACGGCCGTAAGACCGATCGCCATGCGCAGCATGATGCGGCCTTCCTCGACGTGCCGGCCGGCGACCAGGTAGCGCGCGCCCACCGCCAGCACGACAAATCCCGTGGTGAGGTACGCAGCGTTGAGCATATGCGCGAGACGATATGGGAAGCTTGGATTGAAAATGACGGCGAGCCAGTCGATGGGGTAGGCGACGCCGTCGCGCACCTCATAGCCGCTCGGCGTCTGCATCCAGCTATTGGCGGACAGGATCCAGAATGCCGAAATGGCTGTACCAACGGCGACGATTGCCGCCGAGAGTACGTAGAGCCAGGGCGGCACGCGATCGAATCCGAAGAGTAGAACGCCGAGAAAAGTTGCTTCCAGGAAAAACGCGCTCAGAACTTCGTAACCGATCAAGGGGCCGATCACGTTACCGGCGAAGACCGAAAAGCGGCTCCAATTTGTGCCGAACTGATAGGAGAGCACGATCCCCGAGACGACACCCATGGCAAAAGAGACCGCGAAAATCTTCGTCCAGAAACGCATGAGCTGGTGGTAGCGATCATTGCCGCTGCGCAGCCAGATCGCGCCGAGCGTGGCGATATAGGCCGAAAGCCCGATCGTGAAGCTCGGGAAAATAATGTGGAAGATGATCGTAAACGCAAATTGCAAACGGGCCAGCAGGACGGGATCAAAATCCATGACAAGCTCCGAGCGGGCGCCCCCCGGCAATTATATTCGCGGGTTATTAATCGCGGCGAGCCTAATGCGTTCCGGCGCTGCGATAAATCGAAGCGGCGCGACCCAGGTCCGAAGTATCCACAAGGCCCTAAACGCTTCTGACGAGCGGGATGGCACCGCGTTAGGCTGGCCGCCGGCATGAGTGGGGGTCGATATGATCAAGCGGGTCAGGCGCGCATCGGCAACGAAGACAGGCGAGCCGTATCTCGCGTCGGCGGCGGAACGCTTTTTCGGACTATCACAGCAAGGCACTGATATCCGCACGGAATTTGTCTCCGGCGTCACGACCTTTTTGACGATGGTCTACATCGTATTCGTCAACCCGATCATTCTCGGCAAGGCCGGAATGGACCCGGGGGCGGTTTTCGTCGCCACCTGCGTAGCCGCAGCAGTGAGCACGATGGTGATGGCGCTCTACGCCAACTATCCGATCGCGCTCGCTCCCGGCATGGGGATCAATGCCTTTTTCGCTTTTACAGTGGTGCTCACGCTCAAATACACATGGCAACAGGCACTCGCCGCCGTATTTTGCTCGGGCGTGCTGTTCTTCCTGATTTCCGTCTTCAGGATTCGGCAATACGTCATCGAATCCATCCCCCAAAACCTCAAGCTTGCCGTATCCGCGGGGGTCGGTCTGTTTCTGGGGATCATCGCGCTTGAGGAGGCCAAAGTCGTGGTCGCTCATCCGGCGACATTGGTCACGCTCGGCGATCTGACAAACCCGCAGGCGGTTTTGATGTTGCTCGGATTTGTGCTCATTGCGGGCCTAAATTACCGACGCATCCTGGGCAGCACGTTGATCGGAATACTCATCGTCACGGCGATCGGCTTGCCGTTCGGGCTTGCCCAATTCAACGGTATTGTTTCGATCCCGCCGTCGCTCGCTCCGACGCTTTTCCAGCTCGACTTCTCGCGACTTGGCGAGATCACCTTTCTCATCGTCGTGTTCTCGATTCTTTTCATCGACGTGTTTGACAATGCCGGAACATTGATCGGGGTCACTCATCGCACCGGCCTGATGAAGAACGGCAAACTCGCGCGCATGAAAGAGGCGCTCATCTCCGACAGTTTCGCAGCGATGTTCGGCGCGGTGATCGGGACATCGACGACCACAAGCTATATCGAGAGTGCGGCCGGGGTTTCCGCTGGAGGACGCACTGGGCTGACCGCCGCCTTTGTCAGTGTCTTCTTCCTGCTTACACTGTTCTTTGCGCCGCTTGCGGGAATGATCCCGGCCTATGCTTCAGCGGCGGCGTTGCTCTACGTCGCCTGCGTGATGACACGTGGTCTCGCCGAAATCGATTGGGATGACATCACTGAGTATGCGCCCGCTGTGGTGACGGCGATTACCATGCCACTTACATACTCGATCGCCACGGGCATCGGGCTCGGGTTCATCACATACACTCTCGCCAAGCTGATTTCGGGAAAGGCGCGCGAAGCCTCGCCGGCGGTAATCGTGCTGGCGGTGCTGTTTGCCATCAAGTTCGCGGTGGCCGGTTGAATCGAGCCTCGTCGCGGCAGCCATCGCAGCCGGCACGATTCTGATCGCCTACTGCTGGTCGAGGGCTTTCCTGATCGCGAGAAAATCGCGCCAGACGAAGCGCTTCTGCAGCGGGCTGCGCAACAGGAAGGCCGGATGGAACGTCGGCATGGCGCGTATCTCGCGTTTGCCGGTCTGAAACGAGAACCAGCGGCCGCGCGTCTTGGTGATCCCTTCCTTTATTCCGAGCAATGCCTGCGCTGATGGCCCGCCAAGGCAAACGAGGACGTCCGGGTCGACGAGTTCGATCTGGCGAAGGATGAAGGGCAGGCAAATTTGCGATTCCTGTGGTGTCGGCGTGCGATTGCCAGGCGGCCGCCAGGGAACGATATTGGCGATATAAACCGCCGACCGGTCTAGCCCGATTGCCGCCAGCATGCGGTCAAGCAGCTTGCCGGAGCGGCCGACGAAAGGCAGGCCATCGATATCTTCATCGCGGCCGGGAGCCTCACCCACGAACATCAGGCGGGCCGCTGGATTTCCATCCGCGAATACGAGTTGCGTCGCGGTTGCCTTGAGCGCGCAGCCTTCAAATTTGTTGAGGATTGCGCGCAATTCGTCCAGCGATTTTGCATTTTTGGCCGCGTCGCGCGCAGCCATGGCGGCTTCATCGGGGGCGGGTGGTGTGGCCGCCGCCGGGCCGCTTCCCTGCTCCGGCGCCGGTGGCGTTCGCGCAGGAACCGCACGAGCGATCACCTGCGGCTTCTCGTCCGCAAATCGGTTGATCGGTTCCTCGCCCACAAGCGCATCGACACCCGTTTCAATGTAGAAATCGAGCAGGTCGCGCGCCGCCTTTTCGCGAATGGGCACCATTCATTGCACACTAGCATGACAAGGCGCGAGATGCCCGCGATTGCCGCCCGGTGTGCAAAAGTAGACAATGTACCCAGGAGAGATTCATGGTCGAGCTACCCGCCCGCGAGGCGATGGAATTCGACGTCTTGGTTGTCGGCGCCGGGCCGTCCGGTCTCGCCAGCGCGATCCGGCTCAAGCAGATCAACGCTGAGATCTCCATCGTAGTGGTAGAGAAAGGCTCTGAAGTCGGCGCGCATATTCTTTCCGGCGCGGTGATCGACCCGGTTGGCCTCGATCGACTCCTGCCGGAGTGGCGCTCCGAAGACTCGCCGATGAAGACCGCCGTCACCGACGACCGCTTCTATTATCTCACGACGGGCGGCGCGCTGCGGCTGCCAAATTTTATGATGCCCCCGCTGATGAACAATCACGGCAACTACATCGTCTCGCTGGGGACAGTATGCCGCTGGCTTGCCGCCAAAGCCGAAGCGCTCGGCGTTGAAATCTATCCGGGCTTCGCTGCAACCGAAGTCCTGTACGACACGAACGGCGCGGTTTGCGGCGTCGCGACCGGCGATATGGGAGTTGCCAAGGACGGCAAACCCAAAGACAGCTTCACCCGCGGCATGGAACTGCGCGCGAAATACACGCTGTTCGCCGAAGGTGCGCGCGGCAACCTCGGCAAGCAGTTGATCGCGAAGTTCGCACTTGCCGAAAATCGCGAGCCGCAAAAATTCGGCCTCGGCTTGAAAGAGCTCTGGCAAGTCAGCCCCGAAAAGCACCGCAAAGGGCTGGTACAGCACAGCTTCGGCTGGCCGCTCGACAACTCGACCGGAGGAGGCTCATTCCTCTACCACTACGACGACAATCTGGTGTCGGTCGGCTTCGTGCAGCATCTCAATTACACGAATCCCTACCTTTCTCCTTTCGAAGAATTTCAGCGCTTCAAGACCCATCCGCTGGTTCGCGATACGTTTTCCGGCGGTAAGCGTCTCGCCTATGGCGCACGTGCGCTGACCGAGGGCGGATATCAGTCGGTACCGAAATTGTCATTTCCGGGCGGGGTTCTGGTTGGCTGCGATGCCGGATTTATGAACGTGCCTCGCATCAAGGGAAGCCACAACGCGATACTGTCGGGGATGATGGCGGC
>Ga0134128_10008526_pt1 | contig 12343 bp, 8 predicted proteins | sample KB31754_FD_96462 | JGI IMG/M metagenome (GOLD analysis project Ga0134128, IMG submission 96462) | Terrestrial soil microbial communities with excess Nitrogen fertilizer from Kellogg Biological Station, Michigan, USA - KB3-175-4 | ecosystem: Environmental > Terrestrial > Soil > Unclassified ...
ACACCAGACGATCGTTCACGACCCTGAGCCTAGTGGGTGAGCGGTCACGGCCGCCTCATGCTGCAGGAACGGCTCGAGAAGCTCCGGCACCGCATGCTGCGCCACAGCCAACCCCTCCGCGGTCATGACGTCTATCACAGCGTAACCGCCGTGCCCCGCGGCGGTGGTCGCGGTCAGCGTTACCAGACCGGCCCGGCGCTGGAACAACGACTGCGACACCGTCCAGCCGATCACTCCACTGCGCAGCAAGGCAACGGTCCAACGCACCCCGGCGCCGTGCTGGGTGACGAGATAGCGGCCGGTCAGGGCGTGTCCAAGGTTGCGGTAGGCGTCCACGGCGAGCAGTGCGGTCACCGGAAGCAGACCCAGCGCGGCCCACGCCGCCCACGCCGGCGCTGGACCGAACAACAGCCCCGCGGCGACCGCCAAGACGGGTAGCGCTGCGCGAACCAGCCTGCGGCGCAGCGCCACCAGCGGATGCCTGCGCAGCATTGTTGCGGTGGGACAGGGCAACTCGGCTAGGACCGCACCGGCTACTCGGTGCGCCTCGCTTCTGGGGGCGGGTGGTAACAGGCTTCCCCGGCCATGGCCTCGACGACCCCCCAGTCCGGTTGCCACCGCAACTGTCCGGGCACCTCGCCCGATCCGCAGCAGCGGCGATTCGACGATCGCGATGCCGCGCAAGCGGCGTTCCTCCAGCGACACCGACCGGCTGGTGAGCAGTCCGCGGCGGATCCGCAAGGTGCCGCTGGCCTCGCGCACCAGGCGGAAACCCCACCATGCCTCAACGTAGATGAGCACTGAGCCGCCCAGCGCGACGACCAGAACCAGCACGGCGAGCACGGTGATGCCCAGCCACAGCGGTGCCGTGGTCAGCCGCTCACCGACTCCACCGACGTCGACGGCGTCAGCGCCGATATCGTTGAGGAGCTGCGCGAACGCCCCGGCGACGGCGCCCAACGCCACCAGGCTGGACACCGTGAGCGGCGCAAATCGCAGCCATGACCATGACAGCGCCGCCAACTCGACCGCTGCCGGCGTGACTGTATCGCCCCTGCGATGGGCATACGACGGATCCAGCAGCCGTTGCCGCACCCGGTCGGCTTCGCTGGAGGAGATCGCATCAAGGGTCAATTCGCGGGACTCGCCGTCGGTACGCTCCCCGGTCCCGATCTTGAGCACCGACAGCCCGAATAGCCGGTGTGCGAGTCCGGCCGTGACATCCACACTGCGAATCCGGTCCCGCGGAACCGACCGGGCGGTGCGGAACAGCAAACCCGAACGCAGCTCGACGCGTTCGCTGGTGATCCGGTAGCGGGTGGTGAACCACCGCAGTGTGCCGACGAGCAGCACGAGCAGCACGCCGGCCAGCAACCCGTAGACTCGCGCGCCGAAGTCCCGCTCGATGCCGACGATCAGGATTAGCGCGATGACGGGCAGGAATCCGGCAAGCTGGCGCAGCGGAGTCACCGCGAGCATCCGAGGGTCCAGGCGTTGCCACTCGGGCTCGCGAGGCGGGATCACGTGGCATCCCCGGGGGTGGCCTGAGTCGTCGCGGTCAGTTGCGCGACGAGTTCGTCGGCCACCGCGCGATCCAGCCCGGTCAACCGCAGCGCGCCGGCCGCGGACGCCGTGGTGACAGTAACGGTGGCCAGCCCGAACATCTGTTGCAGCGGACCCCGTTCCGTGTCGACAGTCTGGATCCGGGACATCGGTGCCACGCGCCATTCCTGGTTGATCCACCCTTGAGACGTGTAGACGGCATCCTCGGTGGTCTCCCAGCGGTGCACGCGGAACCGCCATCTGGGCATCACCAGCAGGTAAGCCAGGCCGATGGCGACGGCTGCGACGGTGGTGGGCACCAGCCACGCCCGCGCATCGGCCCAGACGCTCACAGCGATTCCCAGAGGGATCAACACGACCGCCACCTCGAGTGTGGCCTGAGTGGTCCACCAGGCGATGGCGCGAGGACTCACCCGGTGCCGCGGCGGACGTAACCGCAGCGGCTCGCTGATCCCAGGCTCCATCGGCAGGCTGCTCATATCTGGGTTTCGTTGCGGCCCACCGCTTCCAGGAAGCGCTGCGGAACGCCGGGAATCCGCGCGGGCTGTCCTTGTGCCAGCACCAGTGCGGCATAGGTCATCCGGGCGGCCTCCTCGAGGTTGACCGCTCGCTTGTGCGCCAGCTCCACCGAGTCGGCCAGTACCGAGCAGCCGTGATGATCGAGTATCAGGGCATTGATTCCACCGGCGACGGCGTCCGCGGCAGCGGTCGCAAGTTCGTTGCTGCCGGGCGCGGCGAAGCCGACGGTCGCGATCTCGCGGAGGTAATACGCATGGTCGGTGGTGATCAGCGCGATGTCGTAGCCCAGTGCGGTGAGTAGCACGCTGGTCTGGGGGTGTAGGTGAACGATGGCGTTGACGTCCGGACGCCTGAGGTAGGTCTCGGTATGCAGCCGCCACTCACTGGACGGACCCGGGTGGCCGGCCCGAACTTGTCCGCCGGCAAGATCGATCAGCGAGAATTCGGTGAGTCTGAGCCGATCGAGCCAGCTGCCCGCCGCGGTGATCCAGCACCTGTCAGAGCCCGGAGCTCGGGCCGACAGGTTGCCGCCCGATCCGGCCACCAGCCCGACGCGGACCGCCTCCGCGCCGACGTGCGCGAGCTGGTTACGCAGGCCGTCTCCGGGATCGCTCACGGCATCGAGCCTAGCTAGGCAGAGCAGTTATGGTTCGCGCTGCCACGGACAGTAACAGGATGTCCACAGTGAGACCTCTATCGGATAATAAATTGACGGTCAGCCTGAGGTGCCGGCTGGCAATTCGCGTACGGAGAGCCAACAGAAAGGGTGAGAGGTAGCCCATGAGCGTAGGGCACGCTCAGCTATGCTAAGCGCGGTCGGGTGCGCACAACCGTTTCCTCACAGTCGTCTTGAATGCCTGGGCAATTCCAACGACTTCCTGGTTTGGCCGGATTATCTGGTACTGCCGGGTCCTCCGAAGGTCGGACCCGGATGGCCGACAGCGACAAGAAAGGTCCCATGATGCTGCAGCACGGCACAGGCACCCGGGAGCTAGGCCGGGTCGGGCTATGTTCCGCTTTCGTTTCGTCGATCTTGGTCCTGGCCGGGTCGACCTCGGCGGCGGCACACGAGATCGGTCCCATGTACCAGGACCAAAATGGTCACTTCACTGTCCAACTGACCCCTAGAGAGGTTCCTGAGGGCGGTGACCAGAACGGGCAAGGTTCCGCTGAACTCAACCTCAGCGAGGCAGGTAAGCAAGCCTGTTTTTCCACCAACTGGAATGGACTCAAGGGCCAGGTCACCGCTTTCCACTTGCATGAAGCATCGCAAGGTAACGAGGGGCCACCCTTGATTCATTTCTTCGACGACCAAAACTTCCCGGGCGCGGACGGCAAGGCGTCGGGTTGTGTCCCGGCCACTCAAGACCAGATCCACGCGGTCATCGCTAACCCGGCGAAGTACTACCTGAATCTCCACTCGACAGCGTTCACCGCCGGGGCGCTCCGCGGGCAGCTGAAGTAGTCGTGTGATCCGCCCTGGGTCCGCCGAGCGCGGCTGGCCCGGGCGTTGTTATGCGCGGTTAGTCGCGCTGGGCCAGCCGGCTCTGCGCCTGTCGCCGAGCGGCTCGGCGGCTGACAAGTGATACGGATAGTTACGGTGCGTTACTCAACGTAACTGTCAGCACCGCATCGTCAACCTTGTCGAGTGGTCGCTCGGGCAGATTCGCTGTGTTCGGTTGCACTTTGTATACCGATTGCCAGCAGATGGCCGCGATAACAAGCCCCGATCGGGACGTAACGGAGTCCCACCGGACGACGACAGATAGATTGTCAATTCGCCATTCGCACTGGACTGAGCGGAGCCGACTTGAAGCTGTTGGCGAAGCGGCCGACTCTAGGGGTTTCCGGGTTTTTGCTCGCTTTCGCCTGAGCGTTCGCGTGACGGTTCACCGAACGTTGCAGACACGTGCGTCGGGCTTATTACGCCGAATCACGGCGACAAGCTCGTGGATGGCCGGCGCGGACAAGAAAGGTCCCACAGATGCAGCACAGCGCAGGACTCCGGAAAATCGGGCGGGTTGGAGCGTGCCTGGCATTCGCCTCGTCAATCTTGGTGTTCGCCGGGCCTGCCTCAGCATCGGCGCAGGAGTTCACCACGGCCTACTACCACGGCCATGAGCAGTTCCTCGTGCAGCTCGACGGCGACGAGCTCGAAGATGGCGGAGACCACAACGGGCGAGGTGTCGCTGGCCTCGATTTCGACGCAGAACAAGAGCGAGTGTGCTACTACATCAGCTGGGACCGGCTCGACGGTGCGGTGACCGCCTTCCATCTCCACAACGCCCCTCGTCGCCACGACGGCGGACATTGGATTGATTTCTTCAACGACGCACACTTCGACGGCGACCACAACACCGTTACCAGTTGCGTTCACGCCAGCCGGGACAAGATCTACGCCGTGCTGGATGATCCGTCCGATTTCTACCTCAACCTGCACACCACCGCGCACAAAGAAGGAGCGATCCGCGGGCAACTCGACTGAGGACATAACGCGGCGTCCCGCGGGTGGCATGACGCGGGGGCATGGCCTCGATCCGTCCCCGCGTCAACTCTGCATCAATTGATCTCTCCCGGCCGACAACCGGGCCAGCATCCCCTCGCAGCTACGCACCACCACACGCGCTCGGTCACTTGCAGCGCGATCGGACAGCGGGCTCTCGGCGCGGCGCTGCCACCGGGCCAGTGCGGCGATCACAGCCTCCCGGAGTTGCCCGGGATCCGTGTCGGGTTCGAGCCCGAGCCGGTTGGGGATCGCTGCGCCGTGCGCACCGAGCAGCCGCTCTGCATCGGAGCGGGCATCCGGTGGCAACGCCACGTGGGGCGCGCGCAGCTCGGCAAGCAGTCGCAACTCACGGAACTCGTGTGCACCGGCCAGTATTCGCTCGACGTCACCCGCCAGATGGTGAGCTTCTGGACGAGGTTGCTCCCGCAGGATGCGCTCGACCAGGAGCAGCGCCGAACGGGCCTTGAGCACGTCGCGGCGTTCGGTGAACTGGGTGGCCAGCACGGTGCGCAGTTCGTCGAGGCCGCTACGCCGCACCAGCTCCTCGGCCAGCCCAGCCGGCTCACGATGGCCCTGGCGGATCAGCGTGGTCGCCAGCCGTAACCCGAACAGCCCGAACCGCTCTACCAACGCGCTGCGCAACTGTGCCGACAACGTGGGGTGTGCCTGCGCGGCGAACCGGTCCGCCGAGAGCAGCAGGGAATCCAGCTCGGACCGTGGCATCTGGGCCAACTCGCTCAGCGCGCTGAATTCGACCTGCCGCAGCGTCCGAGCGGTCTGGGCGAGGAGACCGGTCACTGCCACCACTGTCTGACACAGCCGGCGAACCTTCGGCTCGGAGCGGTAGCGGCGGGCGACCTGCCGCGCCGATACCATCGCATCGAGCCGGCCGGCTCCGATCTCATCGGCCCGGGACAGCACCGCCACGGTGTTGACCACCGCGGCGGGAGCGCCGCCCTGGTCGTAGAACGATTCCAGGAACCGCACGTCGGTCGCGTGCAGGTGTCGCATCAGATAGATGACGGCGTCCGCTTCGGAGGGCTGATCGTCGGGCGCCAGCAGTGCGATGGATCGAGCGGACACATGCGTGGACAGCGACGCGATACCCGGCGTGTCGATCAGCGTGGTGGTCCGCAAGCTGCGGGAGGGCCAGTCGACGAGCAATCGATCGACGTCGTCGGGTGCGCTACCCCGGAGGTCGAACTCCAAGCGACCATCGGTCCGGGTCAGCGGCAGCTGGCGGGGCGATCCCGCGCGTGGGATCAAGGTGATACGTGGGCTTGCGGCGTCTCGGTACCACGTGACGACGCGGGTGCACTCGCCGGCGTCGGTCGGCGCGATCTGTTCTCCCACCAGAGCGTTGAGCAGCGTCGACTTGCCGGCTTTGACCTTGCCGGCGATAGCCACCCGAAGCGGTTCGTCGAGCCGATCGATGTGATCTCGTAGCTGGGCTGCCGCGCTGGCGTTATCGCGGTACACCTCAAGTGACCGCCGTAACACGGCCCGGACCGCCGCGCCGATCCTGGGCGTCGCCTGGTTCGACGAGTTCACGACCCGGTTCCCGGGCTCGTCATCAGGGCGCGCGCCTGCTGGCGCAGCGTGTCGATCTGTGCCAGCTCGGTCTTGATCCGCTGGATCCGCTGCTGCCGGCCGGACGCCTCCGTGTTGGCGGCCTTCTCCGCGGCCTGGATCGACTCCGACAGCGAGCGGTGCAGCTCAGTGGCCACGTCGGTGAAATGGTCTCGCAGTAGCCGTTGGACTTCGCGCAAGCGATCTCGCAGTTCCTTGCTGACATGGAAGCTGACCTCGTCGACCTGTTTGCGCACCAGCATCTGGGCTTCTGCCTGATGACGTTTGAGTCGGTTGTGCTTGTCCTCGCGGAGCGTCCTGCCCCCGAGCAGCAACCCGGCAACCATCGCGTAGGGATTGAGGAACGACGCCGTCAATCCAGTGAGCGTGGTCAACATGCCGAACATCAACATGCCGCCGTAGGAACCCCGCATTCCGGTGAGCAACTTGCCGAAAAGCTTCGGATCGTCGACCTTGGGCGCTGCCAGCTCAGGTACCGCGTCCAGAGTGGTCGCCGCGTCCCCCAGCCGCAGCTCAGGGAGTAGTTCACCGCCATCTTCGGCGAAGTGGTCGGCGACCTGGTGCGCGACCCACTGTGCACGCTGGTTGGCCCACACGAAATTGTCGGACGTGGCCGCGGCGAGCTGCTCGGTGAGCCACTCGGTGAACTGCTCCCAGATCGCGCTCGGGTCGGCCTGCTCCAGGGCGGCCTCGCCAGTGCGAAGAACCTGGCGTAACCGATCCCGCAGGTCGTGCTCGATGTCGGCGTAGAGGTCCGCGATGCCGTCGCTGAGGGTCTGCTGCCATCGCGATGAGCGAAGATGCAAATCCTCCGCACGAGCCCGGGCAGCCTTCAGCTCGGCCATCAGCGCCATGTTGTCTTCGGGATTCTGCAAGGCCTGTAACTCGGCGCGTAATGACACCGCAAGGTGGTCGGTGACCGTGAACACATCGTGCGCCACGCTGCGGCGGCTCAACCGGTCGGCATTGGCCACCGCGCCCAGCAGATACGCCACCAGCGCTGGGAACCCGGACTCTTCATGCAGCTGCTTGTCGTCGGTGTGGATCGCGTGCAGGCGCAGCGTCGAGGACACCGCGAGCAAGTCCGCCGCCACCTTGGCGCCCGCGAGATGGACGCGGTCCAGCTCGGCGATGCGGCGCCACTGCGGGTAAAGGTCGATCTTGGTGAGTACACAGGCGACGTTGGGACATAGTTTCATCGCCTGCCGCAGAAAATTGATCTCGGGTTCGGAGTACTCCTGGGAGGAGTCGGAGACCAGTAGCACGGCGTCGGCTGTCGGTAGCGCCGCCACGGTGCTCGTCGTGTGCACCGAACTCAGGCCACCGACGCCAGTGGTGTCGACCAGGACCAACCCGTCGGCCAGGATCTGCCGGGGAATGCCGACCTCCGCCCGCAAGAGGCCTTGCCGATTGGCCGGGTTACCTGCCTCGGACACGTGCGCGGCGAGTTCGGGCAGCGGCACCTCGACCCGGGTCAGGTGTGCGTCGTCGCCGTCATCGCTGCTGCCGGTGCTTCGCACCAGCGTCACCACAGGGGTCCTGGAGTAACGGACCTCAGTGGGTACCGCGGTGGAGACATCGTCGTCCACCGGGCAGACCGGGGCATCAACAAGGGCGTTGACGAGCAAACTCTTGCCTTGCTTGAACTCGCCGATCACGAGCACCCGCACGGTGGGATCGAGCAGGCGCCGGCGAGTGTGCCCGAGCCGCTGCGCCAGGTCGTTCCGGCCGCCCGCCTCGGTCAAGCCGATAGCCCGGTCAACGACGTCCAGGCCGGCCGGCCCTACTGTGCTCACTTGGTCGCCCTCTCTGGATCGCGGTCACGCAACCAGCTCCGTCCTCCCGGGGCAGGGGATGGCGGAGCTGGCGTGGTGCTTGGCCCTGCGGAGGCTACTCCCACGAACTGGGCGTGGCGGTCAGCCCTTGAGGCTCACACCGGGTTACCGTCACCCCGTTCAGGGGAACCGATTAGCGGGTTCGACCGCGTCGGCGCCGGGGCGGGTGCTGGGCGGCATCTTCCGGGCCCATAGGGTCCCCGCCACGTCAGCACTCGGGTTGCCCAGTGCTGATCGTCACTCACCGTGTCGCTAACGGTGCGCCTTGTGTTGGCGATAGGCAGGCCAGGCCCGTCGGCTCACGCGTGGTTTCAGGGTTGCGGGCGGTCGGGATGAGGAGGGTATGGCCGATGGGCTACTGGCTGGGGATTGACGTGGGTAGCACGGTTACGGCGGCAGCGGTGTGCAAGGCAGCGGGGCCCGCTGAGCCGGTGGCGCTGGGTAGCAACTCGGTAGTGGTGCCCTCGGTGGTTGATCTGGGCGAGCCCGGCCGGCTGGTGGTAGGCGAGGCCGCGCAACAGCGGGCGGTGACCGATCCGGATCGGGTAGTGCGCGCTTTCACCGGGCGTATCGGTGATGAGGTGCCGCTGGTCATCGGGGGACAGGCATACACCGCGGCGCAGCTCACCGCAATGCTGGCTGGTTGGGTGGTCGACCAGGTCACCGCCCAGCAGGGCGGCCCTGCCGACGGCATCGTCATGACGCACCCGGCCACCTGGGGCGACTACAAGCGTTCGGTGCTGGCTGCGGCGCTGGCAGCCGCGGGGTTGGCCCAGGTGCGGTTGTGCCCCGAGCCGGAAGCCGCCGCGGCCGGCTACGCCGGTCCCGGGCGCACCCTGGCGGTCTACGACCTGGGTGGCACCACCTTCGACGCCACCGTGATCCGGGCCGGCGGCGCTGGTGCGTTCACCGTGCTGGGCTCCCCGCAAAGCCTGGAACACCTCGGCGCAGCGGACTTCGATGACGCGGTGTTCGGCCACGTGCTCGCCGCGGTCCCCGGCCTGGCCGAGCTCGACGCCGACGACCCGGCCACCCTGACGGCCACCGCCGCGTTGCGCCGCCAGTGCACCAAGGCCACCCAGGCGCTATCGGCTGACACCGAGGTCACCATCCCGGTGACCGCCCCTGGTATCGAGACCCAGGTCCGGCTGCACCGCGCCGAGTTCGACGACATGATCCGCCCCCAGCTGCTGGAAACCGTCCAGGCCCTGCGCCGCGCTCTGCACACCGCCCAGCTGGACCCCCACCAGCTCGACACCGTGCTCCTGGTCGGCGGATCCTGCCGCATCCCACTGGTCGCCCAGCTCGTGTCCGCCGACCTCGACCAACCCGTCACCATCGACCCCGACCCCACCACCGCCATCGCCCGCGGCGCCGCCACCCTGGCCCGCGGCTCGGCCGTCGCCCATCCCGCCGTCGCCCACCCCGCTGCCACCCATACCGACGACACGCCCCAACCACAACCCACGCAGCCGCCCTCCGACCCGGCCCCTCCACCCCAACGGCCATCCCTGACCGCCATCCCTCTCGACGTCGAAGCCGCCGAAGCCCAAGGGCGCCGAACCAACTCGCGCAGGGTGACCCGGATCGCTCTCGCCAGCGCGCTAGCACTGCTCACCGCCGCCGGGGTGGGGTCAGTCCCCTTCTTGATCGCCCGCAGTGAGCCCAACCCTGCGGCGAACGCCGGAACCCCAGCACTCACTACACCACCGGTGCCCAGTACACCGGCGCCCGGCCCGCCGCCGGTCGCGGATCCCGCGGGCACGGTCGCCAGCGCTGGGACAGGTAGCGAGGTCAACTCCGGCACAGCCGGCTCCCATGGGGTTATCCGTACGACGTCGCCTGCAGCTTCGAACCATGTCGCTGGTGGCCCCGCCAAGCCCGATCCCGCGGCGGCCCCCGCCGCGCCTGCGCCCAGCTGGGTCACCACCTACACGTGGACCACCAGCTGGTCTAATCCCCCTCCGACCACGCCCCCTACCACCACTCCTGTCGCGCCCACCACGACGCCCCCCACGCAACCCTCGCCCCCCACGTCCACGACTACCGCACCTGCCCCGCCGACCAGTCCGCCCAAGCATCGGAAGTGACCTACGTGAATCAGGTGACGGCCCGCTCCCGACCCCGACACGGCCGCCCCGACGTTTCGTTGGCCGGCATGTTGCCTGCGCTGGCCCTGTACGAAACGGTCTGTGCTGATCCTTCGGCGCCGCTGTCGATCGGTGTCGTCGGGGCCGGAGGCTCCGGTAAGAGCGCGCTGCTGGCCGCTCTGCGAGAGGCGTACCTCGCGGCGGGTGTGACTGTGGTGGGGATGGAGGCGACCCGACCTGAGCCCATGCAGCCTGTGGATGTCATGGATGTGGCTGTCCTGGTCGACAATGCCCATCAGCTGTCAGGCAGCGACCTGGACCGGTTGTGCCGGTTCGCGCTGACTGGCGACCCGCGGATCGTCGTCGCTTACCGGCCCTGGCCGCGAACGCCTGAGTTGGACGCACTGGAAGAGGCGGTGAGCCGCCGGCAGCCACCGGTCCTGTTGGGCCGGCTGGATCGCCGCGGAACTCAGACCCGCTGCGCGGCCCTGCTCGGTCAAGCCCCGCCCGCGGCAACGGTCGACCTGCTCTGTGAGCAGACCGGTGGATCGCCGATGCTCATCGACCAGATCGTGGGCGCGCTGCAGACCGCTGGGCAGCTAGCGGGTGACCGTCCCCAGTTGCCGCCGGGAGTCATCGACCGCGTTCGCTACAACCTGGACCGGCTGCCGCGCCCGTTGCGGGCCATGCTGCTCGCGGTGGGACTGGGGGCGGCTCCCGACGCCGACGTCCTCGCTTCCGTGCTCGCGGTCGATCCGCCCATGATTGCCGACCTGTGGTCGATGGCGCAGTCCCAGGGGCTGCTGCGCAGTGACGGCCAGCTGATCCCGCTCGTGCGGCGCGCGCTGGTCACCGGTGCGGCACCGGGCACCAGGCGGGTGGTCCAGCGGCTGGTGCTCGACGTGCACCTCGAACGCGGCCGCCCAGCGCTCGATCTGGCGCAGCAACTGCTGGCCGCCGGCGCTCGCGGTGGCGATCTCGCCAAGGTGTTCCAAACGGCCGCCGACGCCGCTTTGGCCGGTTCCACGCCCGGTGCCGAAACCAGGTCTGACGCGGCAGCGAACGCCGCGCAGCTCTATGCCGATGCCGTCTCAGCCGGTGGCGATCCGGCTTCGCTGGCGCCCCGCCGAGCTGAGGCCGCGGCGCTTGCCGGCGACCTGGACAGTGCTCTGCGACTGGCTGATCAAGCATTGTCCGATCCGGGTTGTCCTGATCTCGCCAGAGCCGGCGCGGTCGCGGGCGCGGTATTGGCCCGTCGCGGTCTGCTTGCTCGCAGCGCGAAGGTCTACCGCTGGGTCGGCACCGCCCGGATGGGCTCGGCAGCACCGTTGGCCGCGCTGGCGCTGCTCGGCACCGGATCGCTGACCGAGGCCCGGGAGGTGTTGGCGGCCTCCGACGGTGATCGACCGCCGACACTGGTGGCAGGCGCAGAGGCGCTGATGGCGGGCGGAGTGCTCGAGTCGATTCTCGACTCGCCGGCGTCGGCACCCACGACGGCGCTGTCCACGCTGACCCGGGCTGCGGCACTTCTCGAACCCGGCGGCAGCGGCGTGCTGCTTCCGGACACCCCGGCTGCGCTGGCGGCCATCGTGGCGCTGCATTCCGGGGAACTCGACGTCGCAGTGTCGGTCTTGGAACGTGCGTTGCACAGCGGTGCCGGCGGATTGTCCGCGCGGGGTCGCCACCAACTCCTGCTGGCCTGGACCGCGATGGTCCGTGGCGATGCCGCGCTGGCCCGGTCCTGGGTGGACCGCGCCGTCCACGACGCGAAAACCCTCGAACCCCGAGAAGAGCTGTTCGCCGCTGCGCTGGCGGTTGGCCTGGCCCGGCGAGAAGGCGACATCCCAGTCCTGCAGGCCGCTTGGGTTGCCGCGCGGGAGGCGATTGTCCGCTACCCCGTCGACCTGTTCACTCTCTTGCCGCTGGGCGAGCTGGCCGTCGCCGCGGCCAGGTTACGCGACTTCGACAGGGTAGCGCCGCATCTGGAACAGGCCCGGATCCTGCTGGAACGCCTCGGTGACCCGCCACTGTGGTCGGTGCCGCTGCACTGGTACGGCATGCATGCCGCCAACCTGCGGGAGCAGCCCGCCGCGGTGCAGCCGCACGCGGAGGCACTGATGAAGGCTGCCCAGAGCAGCCACTACGCTGCGGTTCTCGCGGCTGCCGGTCGCGCGTGGATGCAGGTGCTGTCCGGAGACTTCGAGCCCTCCGAGGTGGAGTCCGCCGCCCGTGGATTGCAG
>Ga0134128_10008527_pt1 | contig 12340 bp, 12 predicted proteins | sample KB31754_FD_96462 | JGI IMG/M metagenome (GOLD analysis project Ga0134128, IMG submission 96462) | Terrestrial soil microbial communities with excess Nitrogen fertilizer from Kellogg Biological Station, Michigan, USA - KB3-175-4 | ecosystem: Environmental > Terrestrial > Soil > Unclassified ...
ACCCGCGCGGATGGCGCCGGTGCGGGTCAGCACCCCGGCCAGCGTCCCATCGGCGTTCGTCACGACCGCGACACCGATCGCGGACTGCTCGAGCAGATCGAAGATCTTGCGCGGCTCGGTGCCTACCGGGGCGGTGACGAAGTCGGTCATCGCGACGTCGCGCACCCGGGTGAAGCGGTCCACTCCGAGGCACGACGATTCGCTCACCAGCCCAAGGGGACGGCCTTCGAAGGCCACGACGGCGATACCGTGCGCCCGCTTGTGGATCAGCGCCGTTGCGTCGGACACCGAGTCGTCGGGCCCGAGCACCACCGGGGTGTCGAGCAACAGGTCGCGGCCCTTGACGAACTCCACCGTCTGCTCGACCGCGGTGATCGGCAGATCCTGCGGCAGGATGACGAGGCCACCCCGGCGCGCCACCGTCTCGGCCATCCGCTTCCCGGCCACCGCGGTCATGTTGGCGACGACGACCGGAATCGTGGTGCCCGAGCCGTCGCCGGTGGACAGGTCCACGTCAAACCGCGACGGCACCTCCGAGCGGTTCGGCATGATGAAGACGTCGTTGTACGTCAGGTCGTATCCGGGTCGGTGCCCGTCGAGAAACCTCATCGCAAACCAAGCCCCCTTACGCCCTCCAGTGTGGCCGGGCTACGCCGGCACTTCGGTACGATCGCCGCTCCACAGCGTGTGGAAGCGCTTGTCGGGGTCGTCATCGATGCGGCCGTAGGTGTGCGCGCCGAAAAAGTCCCGCAACCCCTGGGTCAGCGCCGCGGGCAACCGCTCGGTGCGCAGCGCGTCGTAGTAGGACAGCGCCGAGGAGAAGCCGGGGATCGGGATGCCCAGCTGGGTGGCGGTCACCACGACACGGCGCCAGCCGTCGACGGCGGCCTCGATGGCGCTGCGGAAGTAGGGCGCGACGATCAGTGTCGGCAGGTCCGGGTCTTCGTCGAAGGCGTCCTTGATCCGGTTGAGGAACTTCGCCCGGATGATGCAGCCGCCACGCCAGATGGTGGCCAGGTCGCCGGGGGAGACGCCCCAATCGTATTCGGCGCTGCCGGCCTGAATCTGGTTGAAGCCCTGCGCGTACGCGATGATCTTGGACGCATAGAGCGCCTGCCGGATGTCCTCGGTGAACTGCCTTGCATCGGTGGCCTTTTCACCGAGCTCACCCGAGGCCAGGCCGGTGGTGGCCCTGCGCTGGGTCACCGACCCCGACAACGCGCGCGCGAATACCGCCTCGGCGATGCCGGTGACCGGCACGCCGAGGTCCAGAGCCGACTTGACCGTCCAGCGGCCGGTGCCCTTTTGTTCGGCTTCGTCGAGGATCAGGTCGACGAGCGGCTTCCCGGTCTTGGCGTCGGTCTGGCGCAAGACCTGCGCGGTGATTTCGACGAGGAAGCTGTCCAGGTCGCCCGTGTTCCACTCGTCGAACACGTCGGCGATCTCACCGGCGGTCTTGCCGAGCGCGTCGCGCAGCAGTTGATAGGCCTCGCCGATCAATTGCATGTCGGAGTACTCGATGCCGTTGTGCACCATTTTGACGAAGTGCCCGGCGCCGTCGGGACCGATGTGGGTGCAGCACGGCACCCCGTCCACGTGCGCGGAGATCTCCTCGAGAAGGGGGCCCAGCGACTTGTACGACTCGGCCGGGCCGCCGGGCATGATCGACGGACCGTTGAGCGCGCCCTCCTCACCGCCGGAGATGCCGGCGCCGACGAAGTGCAGGCCGCGCTCGCGCATCGCCTTTTCCCGGCGGATGGTGTCCGTGTAAAGGGCGTTGCCGCCGTCGATGATGATGTCGCCTTCCTCCATGGCGTCGGCGAGTTCGTTGATCACGGCGTCCGTCGGGTCGCCTGCCTTGACCATGATGAGCACCCGTCGCGGCTTCTCCAGCACGTCGAGGAATTCCGCGATGGTCTCCGAACGCACGAACTTGCCGTCGTCGCCGTGTTCTTTGAGCAGCGCATCGGTTTTGGCGATCGACCGATTGTGCAGCGCCACGGTGTAACCGTGGCGGGCGAAATTGCGGGCGATGTTCGACCCCATCACGGCCAGGCCCGTGACGCCGATCTGCGCGGTGCCGGCTTTGGAACCCGCCTGGGTGTCCGACGAACTCATGTCTTCGCCTCTCAATCGGGAGAACTTTTCGGCAAAAGCTTTCGTGACACTGTGGCACAGCGCATGGACATGTGCCCGGGGTGATCGGCCGTCGCCGGCCTCAGAGGTTGAACAGGCGTTCCAGCTCGGTGAGCCACGGCACGGCGAGCGCGACGGTGGGCACCACGAATACCGCCGCCGCGGCAAGGTACGCGGCCGCCGACAACACGGCGCTGTTGCCACGCCCGCCCAGCCGGCGCACACGCAGCACCGTGCTGGGACCGCCCGCCGCGAGCGCGCCGGAGGGCGCCCGCCCCGATGCGCAGGCGACCAGCGCCCGGGCCAGGGGAGCGCGGCCGGCGGCGCGCACCGCCGCGTCGTCGGCGAGCAGCTCGACCAGAAGCTGGACGGCGCCCAGCGCGTTGGCGCTGCGGACCAGCCGCGGGAAGGCCGCGTGCACGGCGGTGAACGCCTCCAGCACGAGGTCGTGACGGGCCCGGAGGTGAGCCCGCTCGTGGGTGAGGATGGCCGCGACTTCGGCGTCGGCGAGCGCGCTCAGCGCTCCTTCGCTGACCACCACCCGGCTGCGCACACCCGGCAGGCAGTAGGCCAGCGGTTGCGGGACATCCAACACGCGAAGATCGCGCGTTCGGGTGCAGGTCTGGGAGAGCGCCGAGTCGTGGCCGACCCCGACCAGGTCGACGACCATGCGGTGATGGGCACGGCGCCTCCGATTCGCGACCGCGACCTGGGCGATGGCGACCATCAATCGGGCGCCGACGAGCACGGTCAGCGCGAAGACGCCGATGTATACCGTCCATAGCGGCCACCCGAGCCGGCCGGCGGCGCCGACGATGCTGGCCGTGGGCCGTCCGTCGGGGCCGGGCATGAGCAGCCGGGTGGCGATCGCGATGCCGGCGCTGAATGCCGACAGGACCGCGGCCAGCGCGACGGCTTGCCACAGCACCATCGCGGCGCGGGGGGCGCGCAGCGGCCAGCGCGCACGTGCCAACATGGCCGGCGCCGGGCCGGTCAGCAGCACCGCGAGAATGGTGAAAGCCAGCGCGGACACACCGCTAGTGTCCCTCAGCCCTCCGGGCCAGCGCCAGCAGATGGTGAGTTATTGCGTTGATTGGCTTCCAACTCGGCCAGTGCGCGCCGAAGCGCCTCCGCCTCGTCGGCGCCGACGCGCTCGACGAAGTGCACCAGGGCGGCCTGTCGGCCCCCGGAATCCTCGGCCTGGGATAGCGCGTCCACCATCAGGCCGGCGACCAGCTCGTCGCGGCCGTGCACGGGGGCGTACCGGTGTGCCCGGTCGTCGCGGATCTGGGAGACCAGGTTCTTCTTGGCCAACCGCTGCAGCACGGTCATGATCGTGGTGTAGGCGAGGTCGCGCTGCGCCGACAACGCCTCATGGACTTGGCGAACGGTCTGGGGCTCGGTCATGGACCACAGATGGTCCATGACGGCCCGTTCCAGGTCCCCCAGCCGTGTCAGTTTGGCCATAGTTCGTTCATCTCCTGAGCGTCGAATCCAGACTACTCCCGCTTACTACCGGCGGTCGTACGGAAAGCTGACAAATCACTGGGTCGGTCGCCGTGCGCGTCCCCGCCGCAGGCAAGTCGAACAATACCCCTTGCAAAGTTAGGGCAGCCTTCCCTATGCTGGTCGAGTCGAGCGATAACGGACCGTGTGAGAGTCCTGAGGGCTGCAGTGACCCCCGGTCTTACTCGATCGGCGAGCCCCGTGCCTTGTGCACGGGGCTCAGCCGTTTTTGGGGGATGTTCTCGGGGCCGGTTGTTCTGCCGCGAGAGCCTTCCCGCGAGCGATGGTGTAAACACAGGGACGTGCCAGAGCCGCAGGAAACGATCGTTCCGCCCCATTTCTCCGCACCCTTCGACCGCGAGATCGGCTTGCAGTTCACCGAACTCAGCCCCGACGGTGCCCGCGCCCAACTCGAGGTGACCCCCAAACTGTTGCAGCCGATGGGTCTCGTGCACGGCGGCGTTTACTGCTCGATGATCGAAAGCATGGCCAGCGTGGCCGCCTACACCTGGCTGGCCAGCCGGGGTGGCGGGAATGTCGTGGGAGTCAACAACAACACCGACTTTCTGCGTTCCATCGGTTCGGGCATGGTGTACGGCACCGTCGAGCCGATACACCGCGGCCGGCGCCAGCAATTGTGGTTGGTCACCGTCACCGACGACGACGATCGCGTGGTCGCCCGGGGCCAGGTGCGGCTGCAGAATCTCGAACTCCGCGAAGACTGATCAAAGGGGGCCACGATTCACGCGCCCAGATCATCGAATACCCCAGTCGGGGAACAGGACTCACAAACCGGTCGGGCCCGGCTAGCTGGCCCGTCTGGCGACGGGGCGCTTGGTCTCCGCAGCGAGTACCGCCAGCTGTTCGAGCCGGGTTCGGGCGAACGCCTGCTGCTCGGTGATGGTGAGTTGGCCCCGTCGGGTGCTCAGGAACGTCACCGTCCACGACAGCAGCGTGCTGACCTTGGTCTTGAACCCGACCAGGTAGACCAGGTGCAGGAGCAGCCACGCGAACCAGGCGAACAGGCCGCTGAATTCGGCCGGACCGATCTTGGCCACCGCGGAAAATCGCGACACCGTGGCCATGGAGCCTTTGTCGAAGTACTGGAACGGTTCCCGCTCGGCCGGGTCGGCGCCGTCGAGTTCGGCCTTGATCGTGTTGGCGACGTACTTGGCGCCCTGGATCGCACCCTGGGCTACGCCGGGTACGCCTTCGACGGCGGCGAGGTCGCCGACGACGAACACGTCGGGGTGACCGGGGATGGACAGGTCGGTCAGCACCTTGACCCGCCCGGCCCGGTCGAGTTCCACCGTCGATTGGTCGGCGAGGTCGCGGCCCAGCGGGCTGGCTGACACGCCGGCGGACCATACCTTGCAAGCGGATTCGATGCGCCGGACGGTGCCGTCGGAGTCCTTGACGGTGATGCCGTTGCGGTCGACGTCGATGACCATGGCGCCCAGCTGAATCTCCACGCCCATTTTCTCCAGCCGGTCGGCGGCCCGCCGACCCAGCTTGTCCCCGAAGGGCGGCAGCACGGCGGGGGCGGCGTCGAGCAGGATCACGCGCGCCTTGGTGGAGTCGATGTGGCGGAAGGAGCCTTTCAGCGTGTAGGTCGCCAATTCCGCGATCTGCCCGGCCATTTCGACACCCGTGGGGCCGGCTCCGATCACGGTGAACGTGAGCAGCTTGGCCCGTCGTTCCGGATCACGAGACCGCTCGGCCTGTTCGAACGCGCTCAGGATGCGCCCGCGTACCTCGAGGGCGTCGTCGATCGACTTCATGCCCGGGGCGAACTCGGCGAAATGGTCGTTCCCGAAATACGACTGTCCGGCCCCGGCGGCGACAATCAAGCTGTCGTAAGGGGTTTCGTAGGTATGGCCGAGCAGATCCGATACGACGAACTTGCCGGCCAAGTCGATGTGCGTGACGTCACCGAGCAAGACCTGGACGTTGCGCTGCCGGCGCAAGACGACCCGGGTGGGCGGGGCGATGTCGCCTTCGGACACGATGCCCGTCGCCACTTGGTAGAGCAACGGCTGGAAAAGGTGGTGCGTGGTGCGGGCGATCAGTTTGATATCAACGTTTGCGTGCTTGAGTTTCTTTGCAGCGTTGAGCCCGCCGAAGCCCGAGCCGATGATGACGACTTGATGGCGACGCTCCGGTCCAGCTGTCGTTCCTGGCTGGGGGCTCATTTTTCCGCTGCTCCTGACGGGCGCTTTTGGGCACGCGACTGCGCTTGCCAACCACGCTAGTCAGGCGGATACCCCGAAACCTAACTCACAACATGTGTAATCAACCACATCGCCGTTATCACGCCTGGTCGTCGACGGGCGCTGTGGCGTAGTTATCAGACCCGCTAATCACGCCCTTGTTATGGGGGCTGTCATTGGGGAGAACCTTCTCCCGCGCAGTGGTCGTGGCCTTCCTGGATCATTCCGCCGGGTGCGCGCGCCAGCGCCGCCGCCTCCGCTTCTTCGCGTGTCGGGCCCCAGCCTCCGAAGTATCTGGATTTGGCGGCGTTCAAGACGAGGGCCATGCAGCCACCCTGGCCGCTGGCCAGCAGACGACAGTCGCTGATGCTCTTGCGGCACGTATCCATGACCGCCTTCTCGGCCGCGCCCTGGTTGGCGGCGCCATCGGCGATGCTGATGTGCCCGGTGGAGTCCGATATCGCCATCGCGATCCAATTGTTGTCGGCATGCGCGACGGGAGCTGGGGCGAACGCCACGCCAACGGCGATCGCCGCCCACGCTCGATTCTTCATGGACTTCCCGGACCTTTTCTTCTGCGCTGCGCGGTCGTGGCGCAGGTAAACGCTGGTACACAAAAGTATTACCGCGACGCGACGAATCCGCGACCGCACGCGAGCGAAGTGTTTACAGGCCGACGAGCGGGCGCAGCGCTTCGCCGGCCGCCTGGACGACGCCCGGCGTGTAGATCGGCAGGTTGATGATCACGCCGTCGATTCCCGCGTCGACCACCTTGGTCTTGATCTGATCGGCGACCGAGTCCGGGGTGCCGACCACCATCCGCTGTTTCATCTCGGCGGGAATCTGGTCGAGGCTCGCGTTTTCGTCGATCAGCACAGTGGTCAGCGTGCTGGTTTCCAGGGTGGCGGGGTCACGGCCCACCTCCTCGCAAGAGCGGCGCACCACCTCCAACTTGCCGGGCAGTTCGTCGAAGCCCGCGATCACGTTGAGGTGGTCGAAATGCCGTGCGGCGAGCGGGATTGTCTTCTTTTCGCCGCTGCCGCCGATCATCAGCGGAATGTGGTCTCGGAAGCGAGGATTGGCGAACGCCTCGCTGGAGCGGTACCACTTGCCCGAGAAGCTTGCCTGCTCGCCCTTGATCATCGGCAGGATGATCTCCAGCGCCTCGTCGAGCCGGTTGAACCTGTCGGTGAACGTGCCGAATTCAAAACCCAACTGATCGTGCTCGAGCTGGAACCAGCCCGTCCCGATCCCCAGAATCGCGCGGCCCTGGCTCACCACGTCCAGCGTGGTGATGATTTTCGCCAGCAGCGTGGGGTTTCGATACGTATTGCCGGTCACCAGGGTGCCGAGCTGTACCCGTTCGGTGGCGGTGGCCAGCGCCCCCAGGGCGGTATAGGCCTCCAGCATGGGTTGATCGGGCGATCCCAACATCGGCAGTTGGTAGAAGTGGTCCATCACGAAAACCGAGTCGAATCCGGCGGATTCGGCCTCGCGGGCTTGAGCGATGACGGTGGGGAAGAGTTCGTCCACGCCGGTGCCGTAAGAAAAGTTGGGAATCTGCAGACCAAGTCGAATAGCCACGGTGATTACCGTAGCGATCGGCCGGGCCTGGGAGAAGGGTTTGCGAAGGGCGCGCGTTACGCCTCAGGCGAACTGAGCGAGCGCACCATGGCTCACGTGCAAGGTCTGACCGGTGATGTGGCGGGCCGCCGACGTGGTCAAGAACAGCGCCAAGCGGGCGACCTCCGCGGCCACCGGCGCGGGCGTGCGCGAGAGGCCGTCGTAGCCGGCCTGAGCGCTGCGCCCACTCGCGACGGCGTTGACCGTGATTCCGCGCGTGCCGAAAACGCTTGCCTGTCCGGCGGTCCAATTGGTCAGCGCCGCTTTGATTGCGGCGTCGGCGCTGCCTGCCGGCGGGTTCTCGGGTACCACGCTGATGATGGATCCGCCCGAGCGCAGGTGATCACCCACGGTTTGGACCGTCAGCACCGCCGAAAGCACCGTCGCGTCAAGGGCGTTGCGCCAGGCGTTGGCCGTATCGGCGATCGAATAGGTGCGCGGATCACCGACCTCCCAGGTGGGTGCCGGCACGTTGACGATGGTGTCCAGGTGATGGGGGAACAGCGGGCGGGCCTCTTCGAGGCTGGCCGGGTCGGTGGTGTCGCAGACGATCGCCTCGACCTCTAGTTCCTTGGCGGCGATCTCCAGATCGCTCTTGCGCGCGCCCACGAGGGTCACGTTGTGGCCGTCATCGCGGAAGCCCTCGGCCACCGTGCGACCCAGCTCCGTGTCTCCGCCGGTAACCAGTACCTCCACTGCCATGACCTCCTCTGCCTGGGGTTTCAGCGCGTTATGGCGTCAATCCCCGTACATGTTACTGGACAGTAGCTACCTGACGAAATTTTTGCGCCGCGACGCGCGGATCATTTGGGTAACTATTGGTGCGTCACTTTCTTGCGGCGATTCAGCCGCCACGCGGGCCGCATCATCGGCGGGTTAGGGTGCATCCATGCATCGGATCGGGATCCTGGCCGGTTTGGTTTCGACGATGCTGGTAGCGGGCCTGGTCGGATGCGGTTCCAAAGCACCGCCCGCGCAGTCCTCCCAGGCGTCCGGGAAAGTCATGGTCTTTGCCGCCGCGTCGCTCAAACCGGCGTTCACCCACATCACCAAGCAGTTCGAGGCCGAAAACCCGGGCGCCGGCGTCGAATTCGAGTTCGCGGGCTCGTCCGAGCTGGCGATCCAGTTGACGCAGGGCGCGACCGCCGACGTCTTCGCGTCGGCCGACACCGCGCAGATGGACACGGTCAGCAGGGCGGGCCTGCTGACCGGCGACCCGACGAACTTCGCGTCGAACACGTTGGTCATCGTCACCGCACCGGGCAATCCGAAAACGGTCGGATCCTTCGCCGACCTGGCCCGGCCCGGGCTCAACGTGGTGATCTGTCAGCAGCCGGTGCCGTGCGGGGCGGCCACGCGTCGTGTCGAGGACAGCACCGGGGTGCGTCTCAACCCGGTCAGTGAGGAACTCAGCGTGACGGACGCCCTCAACAAGGTGACCAGCGGCCAGGCCGACGCCGCGCTGGTCTACGTTACCGACGCCACGACCGCCGGAAACAAGGTCGCGACCGTGACCTTCCCGGAGGCCGCCGGCGCGGTGAACGTCTATCCCATCGCCGTGCTGAAGAAGGCGCCGCTGCCCACCCGGGCGCGGAAATTCGTCGACCTCGTGACCTCCCCGGCTGGGCAGCAGATCCTGGCCCAGGCCGGCTTCGCCAGACCCTGACCCGACCGTGCACCGGCCTACGGATCTGCCGCGGTGGGTGTATCTCCCCGCGACCGTCGGGACGATCTTCGTGGTGCTTCCCTTGCTGGCCATCGCGGTCAAGGTCGATTGGCCGCATTTCTGGTCGCTGATCACGAGCTCCTCGTCGAGGGCGGCGCTGGTGCTCAGCCTTCAGACCGCCGCCGCCAGCACGATGCTGTGCCTGGCGCTCGGCGTGCCGATGGGGCTGGTGCTGGCCCGCAGCACGGCACGGCTCGTGTGGTTGCTGCGGCCGTTGATCCTGTTGCCGTTGGTGCTGCCGCCGGTCGTGGGCGGGATTGCGTTGTTGTACGCGTTCGGGCGGCTCGGATTGCTCGGCCAATACCTGGAGGCCGCCGGTATCAGCATCGCCTTCAGCACCACCGCCGTGGTGCTGGCGCAGACCTTCGTCTCGCTGCCGTTCCTGGTGATCTCCCTCGAGGGTGCTGCGCGTACCGCGGGAGCCGATTTCGAGGTGGTGGCCGCGACGCTGGGGGCGCGGCCCAGCGCGGTCTGGTGGCGCGTCACGCTGCCGCTGCTGGTGCCCGGCCTCGTTTCGGGCGCGGTGCTGGCGTTCGCCCGCTCGCTGGGCGAGTTCGGCGCAACCCTGACCTTCGCCGGCTCGCGGCAGGGGGTCACCCGCACACTGCCGCTGGAGATCTATTTGCAGCGGGTGACGGACGCCGACGCGGCCGTGGCGTTGTCCATTCTGCTGGTGGTGGTGGCGGCCATGGTGGTGCTGGGGCTGGGCACGCGCCGGCTGACCGGAACCGACGTCAGGTAGGGCCGGACCATGAGCGAACTGCAGTTGCGCGCGGTCGTCTCCGAGCGCCATCTGGATGTGGAGTTCTCCGTGGCCGTGGGGGAGGTGCTCGCCGTGCTGGGCCCCAATGGCGCGGGCAAATCGACTGTTCTGCATGTCATAGCGGGTCTCCTTCGACCCGACCATGGGGTGGTGCGGCTGGGGGACCGGGTCTTGACCGACACCACGGCCGGGATAAACGTCCCCACCCACGACCGCCGGGTCGGGCTGCTGCTGCAAGACGCATTGTTGTTCCCGCACATGAGCGTTGCCGCCAACGTCGCTTTTGGACCGCACAGTCGTCGCGCGAGGCTGCGCTCGGCGCGCACGGCGCAGAAGGCGACGGCCTTGGGCTGGTTGCGGGAGGTGGACGCCGAGCGCTTTGCCGACCGAAAGCCGCGGCAGCTCTCCGGCGGACAAGCTCAGCGGGTCGCGATCGCGCGGGCGCTGGCAGCCGAACCCGACGTGCTGCTTCTCGATGAGCCCCTGGCCGGCCTTGACGTCGCCGCGGCGGCAGCGATCCGCGCGGTGCTACGCAAGGTCATCACCCGCATCGGCTGCGCGGCGATCCTCGTCACCCACGACCTGCTCGACGTGTTCACGTTGGCCGATCGGGTGCTGGTGCTCGAGTCCGGGACGGTCGCCGAAATCGGCCCGGTGCCCGATGTGCTCACCGCGCCCCGCAGCCATTTCGCGGCCCGCATCGCGGGAGTCAACCTGGTCAATGGAACGGTCGACCGCGACGGCTCGCTGGTCGCGCGCTCCGGCGACCGCTGGTATGCGGCCCCACGAGAACAGGGCGACCTGGTCTCGCCCGAGCAGCATGCGATCGCGGTTTTCCCGCCGACGGTGGTGGCCGTCTATCGCGATCAGCCACACGGCAGCCCCCGCAACGCCATTGAGGTCACCGTTGCCGAGATGGACATCCGCGGGTCCGCGGTGTTGGTGCGTGGCGCTCAGCAACCCGATGGGGCCCCCGGGCTCGCCGCGGAGATCACCGCCGACGCCGCTTCGGAGTTGCGGTTGACGCCGGGGGACCGGGTGTGGTTCTCCGTGAAAGCCCATGAGGTGGCGCTGTATCCGGCCGCACACTGAGCGCCGCCGGCGGACTGTCCGGGCGACGCGGGGGCACCCGGCAGGTTGCACATTGGCAACATCGGCACAACTGCGCTGCATTAGTCCGCAAAGTTCCTTGCGTCACAGCGGTAACACGGTAGGTTCGTCGCCATGAAGCAGGTGGAACCGACCTCGACCCGTCGCAAAGGACTGTGGACGGCGCTGGCGATCACCACGGTGAGCGGTGCCAGCGCACTCGCCATCGCGTTGCCGGCGACCTCGACTGCCGATCCCGAGGTCCCTACCCCCGTTGCGCCGAGCACGACCACGGCCCCGCCCGCGGTGCCGGCGCCGAATGGGCAACCGGCCCCGGTGGATCCCAACGCGGCCCCGCCCGCTCCCCCCGCACTGAACGGGGCGCCGCCGCCGGTCGACCCGAATGCGCCTCCGCCGCCGCCCGTCGACCCGAACGCACCCCCGCCGCCGCCGGTTGACCCGAACGCAGGGCGGATCAACAACGCCGTCGGCGGATTCAGCTACGTCCTGCCCGCCGGCTGGGTGGAATCCGACGCGTCCCATCTGGACTACGGCTCGGCACTGCTGAGCAAGGTGACGGGTCCACCACCGATGCCCGACCAGCCGCCGCTGGTTGCAAACGACACCCGCATCGTGATGGGCCGCCTCGACCAAAAGCTTTACGCCAGTGCGGAAGCCGACAACGCCAAGGCCGCGGTGCGGCTGGGTTCGGACATGGGTGAATTCTTCATGCCCTATCCCGGTACTCGTATCAACCAGGACAGCACCCCGCTCACCGGCGCCAATGGAAGCACCGGAAGCGGGTCGTACTACGAAGTCAAATTCAGCGATGCCTCCAAGCCGAACGGCCAGATCTGGACGGGCGTCATCGGCTCGGCCAATGGCGGGAACGCGCAACGCTGGTTCGTGGTGTGGCTCGGAACCTCGAACAACCCGGTGGACAGGGGCGCGGCCAAGGCGCTCACCGAGTCGATCCAGGCTTGGACGCCGCCGGCAGCTCCGCCACCGGCTCCGGGAGCCCCGGCGGCGCCAGGCGCGCCGACGCCGGCGCCCGCGGCTCCGGGAGCACCGGCGCCAGCACCGGTTCCGGGCCAGGCGCCGGCCGTAGAGGTCACTCCCACCGCCCCGACACCGGCGCCGCAGCAGACCCTCTCGGCCTAACTGTCTAGTGTCGTGAGTCATTAATTCTGGTGCAGTAGTTGCCGATGGATTCGAGGATTTGGTCGGCGGTCTTGAGCCATACGTAGGGGCGGGGGTTGTCGTTCCAGGTGTCGATCCAGGCGCGAA
>Ga0134128_10008528_pt1 | contig 12340 bp, 8 predicted proteins | sample KB31754_FD_96462 | JGI IMG/M metagenome (GOLD analysis project Ga0134128, IMG submission 96462) | Terrestrial soil microbial communities with excess Nitrogen fertilizer from Kellogg Biological Station, Michigan, USA - KB3-175-4 | ecosystem: Environmental > Terrestrial > Soil > Unclassified ...
CTCGAGATGATCATGCCGCAGGAAATGGGCGGCGGCGATCTGCTCGACGGCGAGGACGTCGGATCGATCGTCCGGTGGATCGGCCACGACGCATCGATTTATCCGGGCAACTCGGGCGGCCCGCTGGTGAATCTCGCCGGCGAGATCGTGGGCGTCAACGAGATCAGCTTCGGCCTCGGCGGGGCTATTCCGAGCAACCTCGCGCACCAGGTGGCGACCGCGCTCATCAAGGACGGCCACGTCACGCGCAGCTGGACCGGCATCGACCTTCAGCCCCGCATCGGCGACGACGAGCCGCGCGGTGCACTCGTCGCGTCGGTGTCGCCCGCGTCGCCCGCTGCCGTTGCCGGCATCGAGCCCGGCGATCTGCTCGTGGCGGTGAACGGCAAGCCGGTCGACGTCCGCTACGCCGAGCAGCTTCCGCCGGTCAACCAGCAGTTGTTCGGGCTGCCCATCGGCCAGCCCTCGCGCTTCACGCTGCGCCGCGCCGGCGAGGAATCGACGGTGACGGTGAAGCCCGGCGAGCGGCACGCGGTGCTCTCGAAACCCGTGGAGATGCGCGCCTGGGGGATGGTCGCCTCGAACCTCACTGACGCCATTGCCCGCGACATGGTGCGTTCCTCGACCGACGGCGTGCGGGTGGTCAGCCTGCGGTCGAGCGGCCCCGCCGATCAGGCCAAGCCGCCGCTCCGGCCGAACGACGTCATCACCGCCATCGACGGACATCCGGTCAAGGACGTCGCGGCGCTCGAGGCGGCGACCGACGCGGCGCTTCCATCGGTGGCGACGCGCAAGAAGATGCTGGTCGCCTTCGACCGCGAGTCCGATCACCTGATGACCGTGATCGAGGCCGGCGTTGTCGAGGTCGACAATCCGCCGCGCGAAGCCAAGAAGGCCTGGGTGCCCGTGGACGTGCAGGTGCTGACGCCGCCGCTCGCCGAGGGACTCGGCCTCAAGGGCAAAACGGGCGTGCGCGTGACCCGCCTGCTGGCCGGCACGGCGCTGCAGGTCGGCGACGTGATTCTCGCCATCGACGGCGATCCGATCCGCGCGTCGGCGGCGACCGACGACGACATCTTCGCGTCGACGATTCGTCGGTATCGCACGGGCGCTTCGGTGGCGCTCACGGTCTCGCGCGGCGGACAGCAGATGACGCTGCCCATCACGCTCGTCGAGACGCCGACGCAGCCGCGCGAGATGAAGCGCTACGACGACGCGATTCTCGAGTTCCGCGCGCGCGATCTGGCCGAACTGGATCGCGAAGATCCCGCCCTCGCGCACGCGACGGCCGGCGTCATCGTCGAGTCCGTGTCGGCGCGCGGCTGGGCGGCGCTCGGTCATCTGCTCGGCGGCGACCTGATTCTTGCCATCGACGGCCACTCCGTCGCGAACGTGGATGAATTGCGCGCCCGCATGACCGACATCGAGTCGCGGAAGCCTGCGTCGATCGTCTTCGAGATTCAGCGCGGCGTCGGCACGCTGTTCGTGGAGCTCCAACCGGCATGGAAATGACCGCTCGCGTCCGCGCGCGCTGCGCCCGGACGATCCCGCTGCTGTCCCTGTGCGCGGCCCTGTCCGCGACGGCCGCGCGTCCGGTCGTCGCGTCCGCCCAGGCGACGGACGATCGCGCGGCGGCCCGCGCGACGGTCGCCAGGCGATCCGACGACGTCGTCGTCGTGCTGGCGACCATCAAAGTGCGGCTCACCGTCAACGGCCGCGAGCAGACGGCGGACCAGGCGACGCAGGCGAACGCGACGATCCTCGACGCGTCGGGTCTCGCGGTGATGTCGCTGCAGCAGATCCAGCCTGATGAAGCGATGACGCGCATGTACAGCCGGCAGTCGCAGGGCGGCGCGCGCGTGGACGTCGCGACCGACATCGCCGACATGCGCATGCACCTGGCGGACGGCCGCGAAGTCCCCGCGAAGCTCGTGCTGCGCGACGAGGATCTCGACCTCGCGTTCATCCGGCCGACCGATCCGCTGCCGGCGCCGCTGCCGTTCGTCGACGCGCCGAGCGCGAAGGCCCAGATGCTCGATCAACTGACGCTCGTCCGCCGCACGGGCGAGACCACGGGCTGGGCGCCGGCCGCCGCGTTCGCAACCGTCGAGCTCGTCATCGACAAGCCGCGGACCTATTACCAGGTCGTGATCCTCGGCGGCGGGGGCCCCGGCTGCCCGCTGTTCGACGCCCAGGGCCGCTTTGTGGGCGTGCTCGTCATGCGGGACACCGGCACGCGGGGGTCCGGCGCGCTCAGCGTCCTCCCGGCCGACGACATCCGCGAGGTCGCCAGGCAGGCGCCGCCGAAGTAAGCTCTACACCGATGCGGCGCGCCGCCGTCTTCGTCCTCGCCGCCCTGACCACGTGGACCGCCCCCGGGCCTGCCCGGGCGATGGCGCCGCCGCCGGTGTCGCCCTGTGAGTTCACCGGCGTCGATCGCATCGTCGCGGTCGGCGACGCGCACGGCGACTACGATCACTTCCTCCAGGTGCTCCAGGCGGCCGGCGTCGTCGACGCAAAGAAGAAATGGAGCGGCGGGACGACGCACCTGGTGCAGACCGGGGATGTCCTCGATCGCGGCAACGACTCGCGAAAGATCCTCGACCTCCTGCGCGCGATCACGCCGCAGGCAGCCGCGGCGGGCGGCGCGGTCCACGAGCTCGTCGGCAATCACGAAGAGATGCGGATGGTCGGCGATTTCCGCTACACGTCGAAAGCCGAGTACGGCGCGTTTGCCACGTCCGAGTCCGCGTCGCTCCGGCAGCAGGTCGCCGACTCCGCCGCGCCGGAGAGCCGGACGGCGATCCTCGACTCTCCGCTGGGGATGATCGAGATGGTTCGCGCGTTCGCGCCCAACGGCGAATATGGCGCCTACCTGCGCCAGTTGCCGGCCGTCATCCGGATCAACGACATCGTCTTTCTGCACGGCGGGCTGAGTCCGGCCTACGGGAGCCGGTCGTGCGCCGAGATCAACGAGGAAGTCCGGCGGGATTTGACGGAGGACCTGGCGAAAACCCGCGCCGCGGTGACCTCGACGCTGGTCGGCAGCGCCGACGGGCCGTTGTGGTACCGTGGCCTCGCCCAGGAGCCGGACACCTTCGCCCCTGAGGTCGAGACCATCGTCGCGGCGCAGAAAGCGCGCGCGCTGGTCATCGGCCACACGGGCGCGCCGGGGTACCGCATCACGATGCGGTTCGGCGGGAAGGTCGTCCTCATTGATACGGGCATGAACCTGAAGTACGAACCTGACGGGCACCCGTCGGCGCTCGAGATCACCCGCGGCGCCTGGACCGCGATCTATCTCGACGGCCGCGTGCCGCTCGGCGCGGGCCCCGGCGGAGGCACGGCGACTCACCAGGACGAACCCGGCAACCACGGCATACGAGGACAGCGATGAACCCAGCCCTTCGCACCACTCTCGTCGGTCTGACGGTCGCAGCGATCAGCGCGGGCGCCATGATGTCGACCGCCGTCCGCGCGCAGCAGGCGCGCGGCGCGGCGGCCGGCTCCGGCACGCCGCCCGCCAAGAAGGTGAAAGGCGGCGCCCAGCCGTGGCCCGACGAGAAGACGATCGAGTCCCGGCGGGCCTCGTCGGAGAACCGCAAGCTCTTCACGTCGGCCGACGTCCTGCCGATCTCGATGACCGCCGACTTCAAGACGATCAACAACGACAAGAATCCCAACAGCACGAAGGTCTATCCCGGCACGATGACGTTCGCCGGGCCCGACGGCCAGCCGAAGACGGTCAAGGTGATGCTGCAGCCGCGCGGCCATTCGCGGCGCACCATCTGCAACTGGGTGCCGCTGCGGCTGACGTTCGTCAAAGACGAAGTCAAGGGCAGCGTCTTCGACGGCGTCGAGTCGATCAAGCTGGGCGTGCACTGCAAGAGCGAGGCCGACGACATCGTCGCGCGCGAGTACGCCGTCTACCGCATCGACAACCTGCTCACGCCGCATTCGTTCCGCGCGCGCCCGGCCAAGGCGAGCTACGTGGACGTGAAGTCCGGCAAGCCGCTCGAGACCGACAAGAACGCGATGTTCATCGAGGACGATGACGACGTCGCGCGGCGGATGAGCGGGCGCATCACCGACGCGCAGGGGCTCAACTTCGCCCGCGTCGACTACGACACGATCACGATGCAGCTGCTCTTCGAGTACATGATCTCGAACCACGACATCTCGCTCTTCGCGCAGCACAACTTCCGCGTCGTCGAGATGCCGAACGGGACGAAATATCCGGTGCCGTACGACTTCGACTACTCGGGCCTCGTCGACGCGCCGTACGCGATTCCGCCGAAGGAGTTCCACATCGACACCGTCAAGGACCGCGTGTACCGCGGCCCGTGCCGGCCGGCCGCGGACCTGGCGCCCATCCTCGACAAGTTCCGCGCCGCGAAGCCCCAGATCCTCGCGCTCTACGACACGCTGCCGAACCTGAAAAACGGCTACCGGTCCGACGCGAAGAAGTACCTCGAGGGGTTCTTCAAGATCATCGACGACCCCGGCAAGGTGAAACACGAGTTCACCGACTGCAAGAACGCCGGGATGTAGGGCGCGCCGGTGCCGGACTTCCTGAAGAACACGCTGGGCGACGGCCCGGCGGTCCTCCCGCTGACGCTCTTCCTGCGCGCGCTGTTCGCGCTCGTCCTGGGCGGCGTCATCGTGGTCGTCTACCGCAAATCACGGTCGCCCATCGAGCAGACGCCCTCGTTTCCGCCGACGCTGCTGCTCATGACGGTGCTCATCGACATCGTCACGCAGGTGATCGGCGGCAATACGGCCCGCGCGTTCAGCCTCGTCGGCGTCCTGTCGATCGTGCGCTTCCGCACCGTCGTGCGCGACACGCTCGATACCGTCTTCGTGATCTTCGCGGTCACGGTCGGCATGGCGGTCGGCGCTGACGAGGAGTGGGTCGCCATCATCGGCATCGTGGTCGTCGTCATCGCGCTGATCCTGGTGAAGTCCGCGCCGCACAACCTCGGCGGCACCCTGCCGTCGTATCAGCTCACCGTGCGCGTCAACATCGGCCAGGACGTCAGTCCGAAGCTCGACCCCGTCCTCGACGCCCACCTGCTCGATCGCCGGCTGCTGTCGATCTGCTCCGCCAAGCACGGCGCGGCGATCGATCGGTCGTTCGAAGTGCACATCCGCCGCGATCAGGATCCGGACGCGCTCATCCGCGCGATCTGCGTGATCGAGGGCGTCGTCAGCGCCGACCTCACGAGCCCGAACAGCGCCGGCGAGCATCCCCCCACGGAGCACTAGGAGATTTCTCGCATCGCCGTGATCAGACTTGCCGTCGGGATCGCCGTCCTGCTCGCCGCGACGCCCGTGTCGGCCGAGCCGGCGAAGCCGCTGGTGCTCGACCACGGCTGGCGCATCCAAGCCTCGGCGCGCGTCGGCGCCGGCGGCGAGAAAATCTCGACGCGCGCGTTCGCCGCCGACCGGTGGTACCCCGTCTCGGTGCCGTCGACCATCCTGGCCGGCCTCGTCGCCGACCAGATCTACAAGGACCCGGGCGCCGGCCTCAATCTGCGCGCGATTCCCGGCGAAACGTATCCGATCGGCCGCAACTTCGCGAACCTGCCGATGCCGCCCGACAGCCCGTTCCGCACGAGCTGGTGGTATCGCGTCGAGTTCGAGACGCCGTCCTTCGACAAGGACGACCACCTGACGCTTCACCTCGACGGCGTCAACTACCGCGCGGACGTGTGGCTGAACGGGCGGCGCGTCGCCGCGTCGACGGACGTCGTCGGCATGTTCCGGACGTTCGAGTTCGACGTGACGCCATTCGTGACACGCGGCGGCGCGAACGTGCTGGCGATCGAGGTCCAGGCGCCGGAGGCGACCGATCTCGCGTGGACCTGGGTCGACTGGAACCCGGCGCCACCCGACAAGAACATGGGGCTGTGGCGTCCGGTCTGGCTCTCGACGAGCGGCCGCGTCACCGTCCGCTACACCGCCGTGATGAGCGACGTCGACGCCTCGCTGGCCCAGGCCAGGCTGACGGCGGTCGCTGACGTGACGAATCACTCCGACACGGCCGCCGTGGCGACGCTCAAGCTGCGCGTCAGCGCGCTGCCGGCGGCGTCGCGGCCGCTCACGATGAACGTCACGCTGCCGCCGCGCGAGCATCGCGTCGTCGAGTTCACGCCCGAGGCGTATCCGGCGCTTCGCGTCTCGAAACCGAACGTCTGGTGGCCCGCCGGCATGGGCGCCTCGCCGGTCGAGCAGGCGACGATCGACGTCGAGCTCGGGGGCAGGGCGTCGGACTCCGAGACGACGACGTTCGGCATTCGGACGATCACGTCGACGCTGACGGCCAGCGGCGCGAGGCTGTTCTCGATCAACGGCAAGAGACTGCTCATTCGCGGCGCCGGGTGGGCGCCCGACCTGCTCCTGCGCGAGGATCCGGCACGCGAGGCGGCGGAGCTCGCGTACGTCCGCGACATGCACCTCAACACCGTCAGGCTCGAGGGCAAGCTCGAGGACGACCACTTCTTTGATCTCGCCGATCGCATGGGCATCCTCGTCATGGCCGGCTGGAGCTGCTGCGATCAGTGGGAGCAGTGGGCGAAGTGGACGCCCGAACATCACGCCGTCGCCGAGGCCTCCCTGCGCGACCAGATCGCGCGGCTTCGTGCGCACCCGAGCCTGCTCGTCTGGCTCAACGGCAGCGACAACCCGCCGCCGGACGACGTCGAGCGCGCCTACAACGCGATTCTGACGGACCTGCGCTGGCCGAATCCCGTCCTGTCGTCGGCGACGGCCCGCGCCACGGCCTCAGGCCCGACGGGCGTGAAGATGACCGGCCCCTACGACTGGGTGCCGCCGGTTTATTGGTACGAAGACACGACGCGCGGCGGCGCGTTCGGCTTCAACACCGAGACGAGCCCGGGACCGGCCATTCCGCCCATCGAGAGCCTGAAGCGCATGCTCCCGTCGACCCACCTCTGGCCAATCGACGACGTCTGGAATTTCCATGCGGGCGGAGGGCGCTTCACGACGATCACGACGTACCGGAACGCGCTGGCGGCGCGCTACGGCGACCCGACGGGTGTCGAGGACTTCGCCCGGAAGTCGCAGCTGGCGGCCTACGAAGGCGAACGCGCGATGTTCGAAGCCTACGGCCGCGCGAAGTACACGGCGACCGGCGTCATTCAGTGGATGCTGAACAACGCCTGGCCCTCGCTCATCTGGCATCTCTACGACTTCTATCTCCAGCCCGGCGGCGGCTACTTCGGCGCGAAAAAGGCGAACGAGCCCGTGCACGTCCAGTACTCGTACGACGACCGATCGATCGTGATCGTCAACGCAGGACCGCGCCTTACCGCCGTGACCGTGCACGCGCGCGTCCTCGGCCTCGACTCGAAGGTGATCTTCAGCCGCGACGTGACGACCGATGCGATCGCCGACGGCGTCGTCCGCGTCCTGACGCTGCCCTCGGCCGTGGCCACTTCGACGACGTACTTCCTCGCGCTGCGGCTCTCGAACGAGCAGGGCGACACGATGAGTGCCAACGTCTATTGGCTGTCGGCGAAACCCGACGTCCTGGATCACGCGCACGGCACCGGGACGATGACGCCGGTGACGTCCTACGCGGACTTCACGGACCTGGCGTCCATGCCGGCCGCGAGCGTGACGAGCGCCCTGAAGATCGATCGCCAGGGCGACGCCGAGACCGCGCACGTGACGCTGACGAACACGACGGCGCGGATCGCGTTCTTTCTGCGCCTGCAGATCACGCAGGGCCTGAAAGGCGACGAGGTGCTGCCGGTGATCTGGGAGGACAACTTCGTCACGCTGCTGCCGGGTGAGTCACGAGAGGTGTCGGCGACGTACTCGCACGCGGCGCTCGGCGGCCGGGCACCCGTGCTCTACGTCCGCGGCTGGAACGTCCGGTAGCTACGGCGCCGTCTTGGCGGGACGGCTGGCCGCGAGGTTCATCTTCGACCGGTGCGCGGCCTCGCGGTCGATCTGCGCTTTGATCGCGGGATGCCGATGCAGGATGTTCCGGAAGTCCGCCTCCTGCAGCATCAGGAGCTGACAGTACGTGCTGGCGATCACGTCGGCCGTGCGAGGCGTCTCGAGGACCAGCGCCATCTCGCCGAAGAAGTTGCCCGCCGCGAGCGGGATGCGCTGTCCGGCGGCCTGCACTTCGACGACCCCCGCGGAGATGAAATACATCGCGTCGCCGCGCTCGCCGGCGCGGATGAGCCGCTCGCCCGGCACGCAGACGCGCGGCCTGAGGAGGTGCGCGACCGCATCGAGGTCGGCCTCCGGCAGCGTCGCGAACATCGGCACGCGCGAGATGAGGCCTCGGATCTCGAGGCCGAGATCGAGCCGGGGCCTCACGTCGACGCCGGCGCGGGTCGCGTGCAGCTCGCGCTGGAGCACGCCGAAGAGCTCCGGCCCGATGAAGTGCTCCCCGAAGAGCGATCGATATTCCATGTCCTCGCGCCGCAGCCCGACGCGCGTGAGGAACCGTCGCTCGAGCAGTTCGGCATAGGCCGGGTACTGGGCGACGAGCGCCTCGAGCGCGCCGTGCGTCATCAACTGCCGGTCCTTCAGGACGTCGTGAATCGCCGGAGTGACCGTCGGACCGACGAGCGCCGCGATCTTCTCGTCGATGTACGGTGACAGCTCGTCGAGGGCGATGCGGGACACGAGCAGCCGCTCGAACCGATCGCCCAGCCGATCGACGAGCAGGCCGTCGCGCCGGAGGCGGCGGTGGAAGAACAGCGCCAGCCGGAAGCGCCACGAGAACCCGACCATGACCGCGGCGACCGCCAGATACGCGTCGCGGCCTTTCAGGCGCGTCTGGTCGACGAGCTGGTTCACGTCGGCCAGCAGCTCGTCCACGATCCGCCCCGACACGGTCCGCGCGGCGAAGTGCTCGAGCACGATCTCGCGCTCGCGCGTGGCGAGGGCGACGAGCCCCAGGCGCAGGCGATCCTGGTCCGTCACGGCCAGCACCGCCGATCGCTCCATCCGCATCGTCGACGTCGCCTTCGTGTCCGCGCCGCTGAAGCCGCGGGCGACGCCGTGGACGAGCGAGTCGGTGAAGCCGTAGCGCTCGCCGATCTCCTGGACGGCGCTCACGACGCGCTCGCGCGAGAGCGTGAGGACGTGCCGGCGCAGGGCCTGGTCGAACGGCGTGAGCCGGTCGAGCCGCAGCAGGCGGATCAACGTCCGCAGCGTCGTGCCCTGCACGAGCAGCGTGAAGAAGACGAAGCCGGTCGCCTGGACGGTGATGAAGCGCTTGATGTCGGGTGAGATCAGCTCGTTCTCGCGCACGGCGAGAGCCAGCGCCAGCGTGACCGCGCCGCGGAGGCCTCCCCAGAGGATCACCACCTTGAAGCCGGTCGACACGCGCTCGCCCAGCTTCATCGCGCTCAACGCCGGCATCAGACCGAAGAGGACGACCGCGCGCGCGACGAGCGCCGCCAGGACGAGCAGGGCCAGGACGAGGGCGTCGTTCCAGCTCGCGTTGGCCGCCATCCTCGGCACCAGCACCGAGGCCAGCACGAAGATGAGCGAGCTGGCCCAGAACGCGAGCTGCTCCCAGAGCTCGTGCAGGAACGTCCAGTCGGCGGGCGACATGCGCGGCTGGCCGATGGCGCTCGTGACGAGTCCGGCCGTGACGGCGGCCACGACGCCCGAGACGCCGAACGTGCGCTCGCCGAGGATGAAGACCAGATAGGGCAGCGCCAGCGTCAGCGTGACCTGGGCGAGCCGCAGGTCGGGAAGCCACGCCAGCAGCGCGACGAGGAGCCGCGCGCCCACCGCGCCGACGACGATGCCGCCGACGAACGCCCGCACGAACGACACGGCGACGCCCCCGGCGCCGGCGCCGTGTCCGCCGATGACGATCTCGAGGAGGACGGCGAACAGCGCGATCGCCGCCGCGTCGTTGAGGAGGCTCTCGCCTTCGACGAGCCGGGTCAGGCGCGACGGCGCGCCGACGTCGCGGAAGATCCCGATCACGGCCACCGGATCGGTCGTCGCCACGATCGCGCCGAGCATCCAGCAGGCGACGATCGACACGCCCGCCACCGGCGCGAGCGCGACGCCGATCACGAGCGTCGCGATGACGACGGCGATGACGGCGAGGAGGAGAATCGGCGCCGCGTCCTCGAAGATCTCGCGCACCTCGATCTCGAGCGCGCTCTGGAACAGCAGAATGGGCAGGAAGATGTACAGGAACGCCTCGGAGCCGATCTGCAGGTCGAAAATCCGGCCCGCCACTTCTCCGATTGGGCTCTGGGGCGCCAGGTAGGAGAGCGCCGCGGCCGTCGTGCCAATCACGAGGCCGATCACGGCGAGGAGCACCGAGGCCGAGAGCGCCAGCCGCGCCGCCAGCCGCTGGACCACGCTCACCACGATGAGCAGGACAGCGACGAGCAGCAGGACGAAATGCAATTCCATGCGTCGCGCATGATATGACAGGTACGTCGGGTGCGACGGGCACGCGAGGTGCGACCGGTGCGCGGAACACACTGACGCCGGCGATCGATCCGGATGTGCTGTGGCCACTCAACGGGGTGATGGATGTCTGACCAGGACAACGCCGAACTCGTGACGGTGTTCGAGACCACCGACGCCGCGCTGCTGCCGCTGGCGACGGCGACGCTCGAGCAGGCGGCGATCGACTACGGATTCCGCACGGCGGAGGGGCAGTTCCCGACGGTGTTCGGTCACCCGCCGGCGTTCGTGGATTTCGACGGCGCCGTCGAGGTCGTCGTGCGCGCGTCGGATGCGGCGCGGGCGCGCGAGTTGCTCGCCGACCTCGAGACGCCCGTCGACGGCGCGCCGGTCGTCGCCGCGCCGCCCGTGCCCATCACGGGCGCGCCGTCAGCCGGCGGCCTGAAGAGCGTCACGCTGACCGACACCGGCACGGGCCGCATCGTCGGCCGCATTACCGACGACCAGCTGCAGTGCCTCGTCGACCAGCTCGAGGAGGAGTCGTCCGCGGACCGCGACTACTACGTCGACTCGGCGACGATCGACCTGCTCGCGACCGCCGGCGCCGACGCCGACCTGATCGACCTGCTCAAGCGGGCCACCGCCGGCCGCGAGGGCGTCGAGCTGCGCTGGACGCGGGACTCGTAGGCCCTCTTTACCCGCGCGCGATTAGAGCCAGCCCTTCTGTCGCGCGAGGCGCGCGGCCTCGACGCGATTGCGCGCGCCGAGCTTGCTGATCGCTTCCGACAGATAGTTGCGAACGGTGCCCTCGGACAACCGCAGCGCCGTCGCGATGTCGGCGCTCGATTGCCCCTCGGCCGCGAGTCGAAGCACCTGGCGCTCGCGGTCGGTGAGCGGGTCCTCGTCGGTCCACGCGCCCGCGGCCAGATCGGGATCGATGACGCGGCCGCCGGCATGCACGCGTCGAATCGCGTCGGCCAGGCGATCGGAAGGGGCGTCCTTCAGGAGATAGCCGGCGGCGTTGGCATCGAGCGCCCGGCGGAGGAACCCAGGCCGGGCGAACGTCGTGAGGATGATCACGCGTGACGGCGCCTCCAGTCGCTTCAGCTCCGCCGCCACTTCGAGGCCGCTCATCCCCGGCATCTCGATGTCGGTCAGGACGACATCCGGCCGGCGGGCGAGCGCCTCGGCGAGCGCCGTGCGGCCGTCCCGAACCTGGCCGATGACTTCGATCCCGCTGTCCATGGCGAGGAGCGCCGCGAGCGCGCCGAGCACCATGGCCTGATCCTCGGCGATGAGGACGCGGATCACGAAGCCGCCACCGGATGCGACGCCGACAAGGCCGGGGACGCGGCCGCCACGGGAAGCGTGATGGTGACGAGCGTGCCCCGCGTGCCGTCGCGCGTGACGCGGCCGCCCAGCTCGCCGACTCGCGCGCGCATGCCGAGCAGGCCCGTGCCCTCGGCCGCGCTGCCGCCCTTGCCGTCGTCCTGAATCTCGACACGGACCTGCGTGCCGGTCGTCGTGAGCCGGATGGTGCATCGGCGGGCGTTCGCGTGGCGGATCACATTGGTGACCGCCTCGCGAATGGCGAAGACGAGGGCCTGCTCTTCGGCGAAGGTCAGCTGCACTGGCGCGATGTCACAGTCGAGCGTCGCGCCGGCGGACTCGAGCGCGGTTCGCGCGTGGCGCAGCTCGTCGGCGAGGGTCGATCCGCCGTAGCCCAGCACCGCGCGGCGCACCTCCGCCAGCGCCTCGCGCGAGATCCGCTCGACGTCGCGGATCTCCGCGAGCGATCGCTCGGGTTCGCGGCCGGCGAGCTTCGACGCGAGCTCGGCCTTCAGCGTGATCACGGACAGCGTGTGCCCCAGCAGATCGTGGAGGTCGCGCCCGATGCGCTCGCGCTCGGCGATCA
>Ga0134128_10008529_pt1 | contig 12340 bp, 15 predicted proteins | sample KB31754_FD_96462 | JGI IMG/M metagenome (GOLD analysis project Ga0134128, IMG submission 96462) | Terrestrial soil microbial communities with excess Nitrogen fertilizer from Kellogg Biological Station, Michigan, USA - KB3-175-4 | ecosystem: Environmental > Terrestrial > Soil > Unclassified ...
CACATTAGCAAATGAGCTAATTGTCTAATTTCAAATTAATAAAATGATAGAAATTAATAAAGAGTCCATCGCAAAACGCTTCATGCGCTACGTGCAAATAGATACCCAAAGCGATCCGCAAAGCGGTTTGCATCCTTCAACAGAAAAGCAAAAACATTTGAGCCAAATTCTTGTTGAAGAATTGAGACAAATTGGACTTGCAGATGCCGGGATGGATGAATACGGATATGTATATGCAACGATTCCTTCCAATTCTGAAAAAAATAATGTTCCTGTAATTTGTTTTTGCAGTCATGTAGATACGGCGCCGGATTGCAGTGGCACCAACGTAAAACCTATTCTTCATAAAAGTTATGATGGGGAAGACATTGTTTTACCGGATGATAAAACCCAAATTCTTTCGACAGTGAATCATCCCTATCTAAAGGAACATATCGGAAGTGATGTTATCACTGCGAGCGGAAAAACATTGTTGGGCGCGGACGATAAAAGTGGTGTAGCGGCTATCATGCAAGCCGCAGAATTTATGATGAATCATTCTTCTTTGAAACATGGTGAAATAAAAATATTGTTCACGCCTGATGAAGAGATAGGAGAGGGTACCGCCAAGCTTGATATGAAAAAATTAGGTGCGCAGTTTGGTTATACTTTAGACGGAGGCGAATCCGGCAGTCTTGAAGATGAAACCTTTAGTGCTGACGCGGCAACGATTGTCGTCAACGGAGTCATTTCACATCCTGGCTATGCGAAGAATAAATTGGTAAATGCCTTAAAAGTCGGCGCTGAAATTTTGCACGCCCTCCCAACCAACGAGTGGGCGCCCGAGGCAACCGAAAAGAAGGAAGGATTCGTTCATCCTGTGCGATTCGAGGGGATCGCAGAAAGAGCGACGCTTGAATTTATTATCCGTGATTTTGATGATGAAAAATTAAAGCAACATGGTGAGCGATTAAAGGAGATAAGCGAAAATGTAGTAAATCATTATCTCGGTGCTTCTGTAGAATTTTCGATTCACGAGCAGTATCGTAACATGAAAAAGATTTTAGACAAAAATCCGCAGGTGGCTTCTTACGCCGCTGAGGCTATTAACCGCGCGGGGCTTGATGTTACGACGGAAAGTATCCGTGGTGGCACCGATGGAAGCCGGCTGAGTTACATGGGACTTCCTTGTCCCAATCTTTTCACCGGTATGCAGGCAATACATTCAAAATTAGAATGGATTGGCGTAAATGATATGGCAAAAGCTGCGGAAACGATTGTGCATTTATGTATGATCTGGGAAGAGAAAACGGCTGCCACAAATGCAGGTTAAAAAATTGAGAATTCAAATTGCCCGAGGATTCCAATGAAGGAAGCGAATAATTTTTTTAACAATTAAGTTAAAGTTTCCATTTCAATTTTATCGTCCGATGCATTTATAGAATTACTTTTTACATTTGTTTCTAAACCAAGTTAAATGGATTTATTTTTTCTGCAAACAGATTCAAGTGCTATTACCCAGGCAACTGCTCCAAAAGTTCAAAATTTATGGGAGGTTCTTGTAAGTGGTGGTGTCATTATGATACCCTTGGGTATCCTGTTTATATTGGCACTTTACTTCTTTTTCGAAAGATTGATTGCGATCAATAAAGCAAATAAACTTGATGATAACTTTATGCGCATCGTTCGCGATCATATCGTCACAGGTAATGTGGCAGCGGCAAGAAGTTTCTCAAAAAATAATGACAACCCTGTTGCGCGTATCATAGATAAAGGCATTCAGCGAATAGGAAAACCTATCGACGCCATTGAAAAGAGCATGGACAATGTAGGTGCATTGGAGTTGTATAAATTAGAAAAAAATCTTTCTATTATTTCAATCATTGCGCGCATCGCTCCTCTGTTTGGTTTTCTTGGAACGATCATCGGGATGCTTGCATTATTCAAAGGAATCGCGGCCAGTACAGAATATACTCCAAACACGATTGCTGATGGTATCTATATAAAGATGATCACTTCCGCCACGGGATTGATCATAGGAATATTAGCGTATATTGGTCACAGTTACCTTGTTGCACAGATTACCCGGATTGAAAATAAGATGGAAATTGCCAGCGCGGATTTTGCTGATATTTTACAGGAACCAACGAGGTAGTGATAAGTAATACGTAATAAGTTATAAGTTGTAAGTAATAAGAAACAAGTAAAAGAGAAATGAGTATTAGAAAAAGATTTAAAAGTGAGGATACTGAACTGGATACTGGTCCGTTGAACGATATCCTTTTTATTCTAATGTTTTTCTTTTTGATCATTTCCACAATGGCCAATCCTAATGTGATCAAGGTGAGTAATCCACGGGCCAGTAGCGAAACAAAAGCGAAACAAAGTGTGATTGTGAGCATTGATAAAAACCGTGAAATTTTCCTGGGGCAGCAAAGGATTGTGTTTGATTCTCTCGAATCGAAATTGAGAAGTCAGCTTCATGTTGGGGATAGCATTAAACCAGCCGTGGTGATCAATGCAGATTCTGTAGTGAGCTGGGGCGATATTGTTCGCGTAATGCAGGTGGCTAAAAAGCTTGGTGCCACTACGTCTGCTTCTGTGGCAGGTTCAAAGTAGTCGGTTTCATTGCCCTTACCATTCTTTCCTTTCCGTAAATATCTTTTTTTATTGTTGTAATAAATCCTTCATTTTCGAAAACGGACTTTATTTGATTTGCATATTCTTCATGTACTTCCACATATATTTTTCCTTTCTGGCTTAGATGTGATTGTGCAAATTTTCCAATCTTTTTGTAAAAGATAAAAGGGTCATCGTCAGTCACAAATAAAGCAATCCCGGGTTCAAATTCCGTGACATTCTTTGCGAGGATTTCCTTCTCTTTGATCGGAATGTAGGGCGGGTTGCTAACGATAATATCGAATTGACGAAGAGAATTCCATTCCTCTTCATTTAAGAAATCAATTTGAAAAAAATCAATCTCTGCGTCAAGCTCCTTAGCATTTTTTGAAGCGACAAAAACTACTTTTTCGCTTATGTCGATTGATGTCACCAGCGAGGTTGGAATTTCTTTTTTTAATGAAACCGGGATACATCCACTGCCTGTACCAATGTCAATAATTCGGAACTTGTCTTTACATTGTACATCAAAGATCGTACTTCGCACGTCTGCAATGATCCATTCAACTAATTCTTCAGTTTCCGGTCTTGGGATAAGCACATTTTCATCCACATAAAATTTCCTTTTGTAAAACCAGGCTTCATTTAAAACATATTGAACCGGCTTGTGTTGAAGTAGCTCCGCCAGGAATCGGTTCAGCTGATGTTGATGAATTTTTGACACCTGCAATGAACTATTTCTTCTTTCCCATTTCTTCAAACCCGTTATTTTTTCAAAGACCCAATCGGTAATATTGTCTGCTTCGCGATCTTCATAAATACTTTCCAATTGATTTTTGAAATCAATATATGTCTCTTGAATTGTCATTCACGCAAACTTAATTATTTTGTGAAGCAATCAATTAAAATACAGATAATTTGACTGACGAACAATACATGTCCCGTTGCATTCAACTGGCAACAATCGGTGGCGGATGCGTTGCTCCAAATCCTATGGTTGGTGCTGTGCTTGTTTATGAGGATAAAATTATTGGCGAAGGGTTTCACAAAAAATATGGCGACGCACACGCCGAGGTAAATTGTATCAACGGCGTGCTTTCTGAGAATAAATTGCTGATTGAAAAAAGCATTATCTATGTGTCGCTTGAACCATGTAATCATTTCGGAAAAACGCCGCCTTGTTCTGATTTGATTATTAAAAATAATATCAAAAAAGTGGTGATAGGCTGTAAGGACAGTTATGAAGAAGTCGCCGGGCGCGGAATTCAAAAACTTAAGGATGCAGGCGTGGAAGTAATTGCAGGCATTTTGGAAAATCAATGTCGCGATTTAAATAAACGTTTCTTTTGTTTTCATGAAAAAAAACGCCCCTATATTATTTTGAAATGGGCGCAAAGCGCGAATGGTAAAATAGGTGCTTTGAACGATGAAAGAATATTAATCAGCAATGAATACAGCAATCGGCTCGTGCATAAATGGCGAAGCGAAGAAGCCGGGATCTTAATTGGAACTGTAACTGCGCAAAAAGATAATCCTTCATTAACAACCAGGCTCTGGCCGGGCAAAAATCCAGTCAGAATTATTATAGACAATCAGTTGAAGTTATCGTCGAAACTGAACATATTCGATCACCAGCAAACAACAATCATCTACAATAAATTAAAAAATGCAATCGAAGGCAATTTGCAATTTATAAAACTTGAGGATGACTATTTTCTGAAACAGCTTCTGTACTCTCTTTATGAAATGAATATTCTAAGCATCCTGGTTGAAGGTGGGTCAAAAACGCTGCAATCTTTTATTGATGCCGGTTTGTGGGATGAAGCAAGAATCATTACCAATGAACAAATGATCATTGAAAATGGAATTGCAGCTCCGCAAATGAAAGTGTTCCATTTAGCGCGGCAAGAAAAATATTTCAGCGATCGGATTGATTATTACAAAAGAAGGATAGAATCTTGAATCAATTGTTTCCCAGCTACCTTCTGGTGTGGCGTCCTAAAGCACATTTTTGTGGAGACACAAATTATCTAATCTTTATTTTCATCGAATACTTCACCAATGAAAAATTGTAAATCAGGAAGTTTATTTTCAATTATATCCCATACAATATCATAATCCACTCCAAAGTAATCGTGGATTAACTTATCTCTGGTTGCTGCCATCTTCTTCCATTCTATATGAGGGTATTGCCTTTTAAAATCATCGTCTAATTTTTTGGTAGCTTCTCCAATAATTTCAAGACTCCGGATAATGGCACGACTCAAGAGATCATCATTGATAACGGAGTCCTTTTTTTTGTCTCCAACTGAATTTAAAACAAAATCAATTTCATCTTTGACGTGTTTTAATAGCTCCAGATTAGATAGCCACATCTATTACCTGTTTTAAAATATTAGGGCCCAGGTATTTGCTTAATGATTGGGGAGTTACCAACTCAACCTTTCTTTTTAGAAGATCTTGGAGGAAATTGGAAAGCTCAAAATAATTATCATAAGTTTTCTTGCTATTACTAAATTCTACAAGTAGGTCAACGTCGCTGTTATGGCTCATTTCATTTTTTGCAAAAGAGCCAAACACTCCTAGTCGTTCTACCCCATAATTTCTGATTTCGTGCTTATAGGAAGTCAAAATATTTAATAGGGAAACCCGGTCATTTATTGAACTTTGCATAATCTAAATTAATATTTTTTTGCAAATTATCCCATCTCCAAAATCTCCGTTACTTCAGTCACCGGTAATTGAGCGTTTCTCATAGCAATTCCTCTAATGGCATTGTCGCTGAATTCTATAAACGCATTCTTTGAGATGTCATCATCGCCCATCATCACTGGCACGCCAATGTCCCCGCCCTCCCGAATAGATTGCACTAACGGAATTTCTCCAAGAAATGGAATGTCAAATTCATCCGCCAATTTTTTTCCACCTTCTTTTCCAAAAATATAGTATTTGTTATCCGGCAATTCTGCAGGTGTAAAATAGCTCATATTCTCCACCAGCCCAATCACAGGCACTTTTAAACCCGGTTGATTAAACATTGCGATTCCTTTTTTTGCATCAGCGAGCGCTACTAATTGCGGCGTAGTCACAACAATAACACCTGTTACCGGAACTGTTTGCACAATGGTTAAATGAATATCGCCTGTGCCTGGCGGCATATCGATAATTAAATAGTCCAGATCACCCCAATCCACATCGGACACAAATTGACGAATGGCGCTGCTCACCATCGGGCCACGCCAAACTACTGCTTGTTTTTCATCAACCAAAAGTCCAATGCTCATCAGCTTTAATCCATAACGGTCTATGGGCACAATTTTTCCTTTCCCGTCAACATCCCTCATTTGGGGTCTTTCGCCGCGGACACCAAACATAATATGGACGCTAGGTCCGTAAATATCTGCGTCCATTAATCCGACGCTGGCGCCACTTTCGGCTATCGCCAAAGCCAGGTTGGACGCGACAGTGCTTTTTCCTACTCCGCCTTTGCCACTCACGACCGCAATGATGTTTTTTACACCTTTTAAAACGTCTTTTTTATCTGTGCGAAGCGAAGTGGTATTGCTGGTGAAATTCACTACCACATTTGCATTTGCGTTTATTGAATGAATCGCATTTACACAATCATTTTTTATTTTATCTTTCAGGGGGCAAGCTGGTGTTGTAAGAACAATTGTGAAGGTTATTAAGTTTTCTTTGATGATCAGGTCTTTTACCATTTTTAGCGTTACGAGATCTTTCTTCAAATCAGGCTCCTGAACGGTTCCCAGCGCTTTCATTATGTCATTTTCAGTCATGGTTCAATTTTTTGTTAAAAACAAATTCTATCTGCAAATTTAAACATTGATATCCTTACTTTGTTTAAATAACTACCTTGCTGTTTAAAGAGTTGTTTATAAATGGTAAAAAAATGAAAAGCGAAGAGAAACAAAATGAAAAGCGTCTATGTATAAATTAAATTCGATCCGGGATCTATGAAAAAAAATATACTTTACTTTCTGTTTTTTTTGTTCGCTATTCCTGTTGCAGCCAATGCGCAATTCGAAAATTATAAGGATTCGGTGATTCAATTATATGGCGTAGTTATGTCTGCTGATAGCCTTAGGGCGCTGCCTTCTGTCAGCATTGTTGTGAAAGGGCGTAACCAGGGAACACTAACGAATGAACAGGGCGTTTTTTCCATAGTTATTCTAAAAGGAGATGAGATAGAGTTTACCAGCGTAGGTTACAAACCGAAGTTGGTAACCATTCCAAAAAATCTTGATGGCAATCAGCAAAGCATGATTCAATTGATGGTAGAGGATACGGTTTATCTGCCGGCCACGATCATAAAAAAGCGCCCGTCCAGGGAAGAATTTGAAAGAGATTTTGCAAATGTAAAAGTTCCGGACGATCAGCAGGAAGTAGCACGACAAAACCTTTCAGAGGCCAATCGCAGAGCACTGATGGCCGTTTACCCGCGTGATGGCCGTGAGGCTACCAATTATTACTTCAAGCAAAACGCGCAAAAATATTATTCCGCCGGGCAGCTTCCGCCGCAAAATATCTTCAATCCACTTGCCTGGGCAGAATTTATCAAAGCTTGGAAAAGCGGTGATTTTAAAAGTAAATAAGTTTTGTCCCGGCATCAAATGCCGGGACTTTTTGTTAGGTTGAGATAAGTCAAAATGTAGAAAATCCTGTTTTCATCCACAAATTTTATTTATGCCGATAAAAAATATAGCAGTGATTGGCGCCGGCACAATGGGAAATGGAATAGCCCATGTATTTGCTCAGAATCATTTTTTGGTCAACCTGGTTGATGTGTCGCAACCGCAACTTGACAAAGCGGTTACCGTTATCAAAAAAAACCTCGACAGACAGATCGCAAAAAATTCTATTACAGAAGAAGAAAAAGCGAAAACGGTTAATAACATTTCCACTTTTACTTCCATTGCAGAAGGCTTAAAAAATGTTGACCTTATTATTGAAGCGGCCACCGAAGATCTCGATCTTAAGTTAAAGATATTTAAGGAAATGGATCAGCACGCACCGGCCGATTGCATCCTCGCTTCTAATACTTCATCGATCTCCATCACAAAGATTGCGTCGGCTACCCAAAGGCCTTCGAAGGTGATCGGCATGCATTTTATGAACCCGGTTCCGGTGATGAAACTGGTTGAAATTATAAATGGATATTCCACCGAAAAAAAAGTATCAAAAACTATATTTGAGCTTTCCTCGCAGATAGGAAAAATTCCATGTGAAGTAAATGATTATCCCGGTTTTATCGCCAACAGAATCCTGATGCCGATGATCAACGAAGCGATTTTTAGCTTGTATGAAGGTGTGGCCGGAGTTGCAGAAATAGATACGGTGATGAAACTCGGCATGGCGCATCCGATGGGGCCTTTGCAACTAGCCGATTTTATTGGCCTTGATGTTTGCCATGCTATTTTAAAAGTTTTGCACGAGGGTTTTGGCAATCCGAAATATGCTCCCTGTCCTTTGCTTACCAATATGGTGAATGCTAATAATTGGGGTGTTAAAACCGGCGAAGGATTTTATAAATATGCACCCGGAAACAAAGACCTGGTGGTGAGTGAAAGATTTAAATAATTTTTTTCAATGATAATATTATTTCTCTTTTGTCATTGTATTCAGGATTGAGAATAATATTTTTCTATTGGGCTCAATAAATTGTTTTTGGCTCAATATCATGGCTTCTGATTGAATATATTTTGCTTCGATTAATTCTGACCGCCCGTTTTCAATCATTGTTCTCAAAGCGATTTCAGACATTTCCAAATGAAATTGGAGTCCCAATACTTTCTTATTAAAAAGAAATGCCTGGTTTTTACAAGCTTTCGAATGGGCCAAATGAATTGCATTCGGGGGTAAATCAAACGTGTCTCCGTGCCAATGAAAAACGGTTTTAGGAATTTTAATGTTTGAAAATAATGAATGTGACGAAGCGTCTGAAGTGAATTCTATAGGAAACCAGCCAATTTCTTTTTGTTCATTTGGATAAACTTTTGCGCCCAACGCCTCTGCTAATAATTGTGATCCCAGGCATATTCCGATCACAGTTTTATTGGCCGCGATAGCTTGTTTTATAAATTGCTTTTCCGCAATAAGCCAGCTATATTTTTGTTCATCATAAACACTCATTGGGCCGCCCATGATTATAAGCCAATCAAAACTGTCGGGAGTCGGCAAAACCGCATCCATGTAAAGTTTCGTAACGGAAAGCTTATGTCCGTGCACTGTTGCCCATTCTTCAATATTTCCCAGGCCTTCAAAAGAAACGTGTTGTAAATAATGAATTCGTAAATGTTTCATTTACCTCGATTGCAATTCAGATGATGCGATTTTATTTTCCGCTGCCCGAAGTTTCCTTTTTATTTGACCCGTAATGGTATGCCAAAACATCACAAAATCACTGCCCAAACTATAAAGTGGATATTGAAAAGTGGCGGGTTTATTTTTTTCGAAAAAGAAATGTCCAAACCAGGCGAAGCCATAGCCACAAAAAGGAATGATCACAAACCAAAACCATTTGCCGGTGATAATACCGAGAATCAGGCAAATGAAAATGAGCAAGGTGCCGAAAAAATGCAGGCCACGGCTTGTCGGATTTCTATGCTCAGTCAAATAATACGGATAAAAACTCCAAAAGGTTTGATATTTTTTTTCCATAATTAAATTTAAAAATTTAATTCAACCTGTGCAATTCTAAATTAAATATATCCTTAAAAGAGGACAGTACTTCGACAAGGCGGTTTTTAGGAATTCCAATAATGAGATGACAAAATAATTGCATTTCATTTTTATGAACAGTACAATTATATTGTTTAATGACTCGCATTACCTCGTTCATTTCTGTATAATTAAAATGCAAATCATAATTGATCTCGACAGATTTTTGGATCAAAGGCGTACATTGTAAAACCATAGACGCCGCTGTTTTGTAGGCATTAATAAGTCCGGGCACACCAAGCAAGGTGCCGCCAAAATAACGAACGACCACAATCAATGTATTCGTAAGCTGTTTGGAATCTATCTGGCCCAAAATAGGTTTGCCGGCTGTTCCTGAAGGTTCACCATCGTCACTTATCCTGAAGTTGTTCCCGTCGGTGCCGATCCGATATGCGAAACAATGATGAACAGCTTTAGGATGCTCTTTTTTCAACGACTGTAAATGAGTTTTAAAATCATTCACATCTATAACCGGAAATGAGTAGGCAATAAACTTACTTCCGCGATCTTTAAACTCCGCAACAGCACTTGTTTCGATTGTAAAATAATAATCCATCCGTTTATTTTTAAACTAACGGCCTAAGAAAAAACATCATTCGTTACTTTTGACCATTTAACTTACTATTGCGGCAAAGATTCATTATTTAGATTGAAAAAATTTTAGTTTTAAGATTGGGCAATAATTTTGAGTTTGGTCTGGCGTTTTTAAACTTGATAAATAAAAAAATATGGTTTTCGATAATTCGCGCGGCTTTGCACAGCAGCTTGATCAGCACGATTCATTAAAAAGCTTTCGCGACCGGTTTTATATTCCCATCGCTCATGGAAAGGACAGTATTTATTTTAATGGGAACTCATTAGGGCTTCAGCCAAAGACAGTCCAGGAACACGTTATTAATGAATTGGAGAATTGGGCAAATTATGGCGTGGAAGGTCATTTTCATGGAAGAAATCCCTGGGTTAATTATCATGATGCTTTTCCAAAAAAGTTAGCCCCAATCGTTGGTGCATTGCCCGAAGAAATTGTGGTGATGAATCAGTTAACAGTGAATTTGCACCTGCTCATGATTTCGTTTTACAGGCCTGGTGAAAAAAGATATAAAATCATTTGCGAGGAAAAAGCATTTCCTTCTGATCAATATGCAATTCAATCACAATTGGAATTACACGGATTAAATCCGGCAGATGCATTGATTGAAGTAAAGGCATCAAAAGGCGAACATTCTATCAAAAATGAAGATATAATTGCAGCCATAAAAAAGCATGGCGACGAGGTGGCTTTGGTGATCATCGGGGGCATTAATTATTATTCGGGACAGGTATTTGATATGAAAGCTATCACTGCCGCAGCGCACGAAGTGGGCGCCTTTTGCGGATTTGACCTGGCGCATGCTGTTGGAAATATAGAGCTTAAGCTTCATGACTGGAATGTGGATTTTGCATGCTGGTGTTCTTATAAATATTTAAACTCCGGCCCCGGAAGTGTGGGCGGTGCGTTTATGCATCAACGTTATATTGCTGATAAATCCATGTTGCGGTTGGCTGGTTGGTGGGGGACTGATAAGCACGAACGTTTCCAAATGAAAAAAGAATTTAACCCGATTCCTACCGCGGAAGGTTGGCAGATAAGTAACACGCAGGTCCTGAGCATGGCGCCGCACCTTGCTGCGCTTGATATTTTTGCGGAAGCGGGTTTTGAAAAAATTCTGGAGAAAGGACGAAAATTAAGCGCCTATCTCCTCTTTATTTTGAATGAAATCAATTCAGCTTCGTCGAAAAAAATCATTGAAATAATTACACCACAATTTGAAAATGAACATGGGTGCCAGGTATCGATGTTAGTGCTTGAAAATGGCAAAGAAATTTTCGAATTTTTAAATAAAAATGGCGTCATTGCTGATTGGCGCGAGCCGAATGTTATTCGCGTGGCGCCTGTGCCTCTTTACAATACTTTTGAAGAGATATATCAATTTGGAGAGATCATAAAAAAATACTTGCCGGCGACAACTAAAGAAAATATAAATGTATAAGCTTTCCCACTTTACAGAAACTGATGAAGAAAGGGTTTTTGAATTTATGCAAAAAACTACTTTTTCGCTTATCACAGGAATCTATAAAGATTGTCCGGTTGCTACACACGTTCCGCTTGACGTAAAAAGGAAGAATGGTAAAGTAATTCTTACCGGGCATATCATGAAAGGAACAGATCATCACAAAGCATTTGCAGAAAATGAAAAAGTACTGGTTATTTTTAGTGGTCCGCATTGTTATGTTAGCGCCAGTTGGTATGCGAAGAAAAATGTAGCATCAACATGGAATTACATGGATGTGCATGCCATAGGAATCATCCGTCTAACAGGCGAGGAAGAGACGAAAAAAATAATAGAAGACCTTACCAATAAATATGAAGGCCCGGAAAGTGAAGCGGCTTTCAGCAAACTTCCGGAAGAATATGTCAACCGTTTGGTAAAGGCGATTGCAGGGTTTCATATCGAAGTAGAAAGTGTAGAGAATGTTTTTAAACTGAGCCAGAATCATGATGAGGTAACCAGGAAGCAGATAATAGAAAACCTAAGGAAAACAGGTGATTATTTTGCCGCAGAAATTGCGCGGGAGATGGAGGTACAAATGAATAATAAGAAATAAAAAATTGTCGCATGACCAGAGATTATTTAATAGAACAGATCAAAAAAAAACAGACTTATTTATGTGTCGGGCTTGATACCAATATTGACAAAATTCCGGAACATCTGCAATCGCATCCCGATGCGGTTTTTGAATTCAACCGGCAGATCATCGACGCAACAAAAGACTTGTGCGTTGCTTATAAAATAAATACTGCTTTTTATGAGGCGCTTGGGGTAGCAGGTTGGCAGGCATTGGAAAAAACGGTGCAATACATTCCCTCTACCCATTTTAAAATTGCTGACGCGAAGCGCGGCGATATTGGCAATACCTCTGATCAATATGCCAAAGCATTTTTTGAAGCTATCCCGTTTGATGC
>Ga0134128_10008536_pt1 | contig 12338 bp, 5 predicted proteins | sample KB31754_FD_96462 | JGI IMG/M metagenome (GOLD analysis project Ga0134128, IMG submission 96462) | Terrestrial soil microbial communities with excess Nitrogen fertilizer from Kellogg Biological Station, Michigan, USA - KB3-175-4 | ecosystem: Environmental > Terrestrial > Soil > Unclassified ...
ACTCATCATGCCCCAGACTCCGTTTCTTACCGACATCCAGACCCTGCGCAAGCGGGCGAGGCAGCATATCGACGAAGGCTCGATAACAGCAGGTTATTCGGCGGACCGCGAGGCTGTGCTCAGGCTGCTGAACGATGCTTTGGCGACGGAGCTCGTTTGCGTACTGCGCTATCGACGCCACCACTTCATGGCGCGGGGCATTCATTCGCAGAGTGTGGCCCAGGAGTTTCTCGACCACTCGAACGAGGAACAGGGACATGCCGACGAGATCGCTGAGCGCATCGTGCAGTTGGGTGGCGCGCCCGATTTCGCTCCGGGGGGACTCACCGGCCGCAGCCACTCGGAATATGTCGAAGGCACTACTCTCGCGTCCATGATCCGCGAGGATCTGGTGGCCGAGCGGATCGCCATCGACGGCTACCGCGATATCATTCGATACCTCGCTGACGGAGACCCCACGACGCGGAGGATGATGGAGAGCATCCTCGCCAAGGAAGAGGAACACGCCGACGAGCTGGCCGATTTGCTGGTGACGTTCGTCGAGGAGTCGGACGCAGGGGGGCGGGCGACGAAGGCGAAGTGAGTGAAGGCGCTGCGCGTATTGGTGCGCAGGCCCACCGCGCCGCCCCCTTTCGCTCCTGCCATCCAGTTGCGGGTTGCCGCAGGCAGCATTGCGCTCGGAACGCTGGCCACGCTGGCGTCAGCTTTCGCGCTTTCGTGGGGAGAGAAGTTCCTGGTTCCGCTGTTGCTCGGCATCATCACCGCATACACGTTGAATCCTCTCGTCGCATGGCTCGAGTCGATCAGGATTCCGCGCGCCGTCGGGACGGTGGTCGTGATGACCGGTGTGCTCGGCGCGCTGGTGCTCGGCGCGTATTCGTTGCGGGGGGAGCTTCAAACGATCATCGGGCAGTTGCCCGAAACCGCAGCCAAGGTCTCCGCGGCAATCGAGCAGGTGCACATCGGCACGCCCGGGAACCTGCAAAAGATACAAAGCGCGGCAACCAAGGTGGAAAGGGCAACAGCACAGGCCGCGGGCGGTCCTCCCGCGACACGTGAGTCCGCGACGCACGTGGTCGTCGACCAGCCGACCTTCAAGCTTCAAAGCTTTTTGTGGGCGGGTTCGATGGGCGCCGTCGGAGTGATCGGACAGGCCGTGATGCTGGCTTTTCTGGTGTTCTTCCTGCTTCTCGGCGGTGATCAGTTCAAGCGCAAGCTGGTGCGCCTGGCCGGGCCCTCGCTGTCGAACAAGAAGACCACCGTTCGCATCCTGGACGACATCAACGGAATGATCCAGAAATACATGTTCATGCTGCTGGTGACCGACCTGCTGGTTGCGGCCCTTTCGTGGATCGCGTTTCGCTGGATCGGCCTCGACAATGCCGGCGCGTGGGCGGTCGCGGCCGGACTGCTGCATACCATTCCGTATCTTGGTCCCGGCGCCACGGCGGCGTTGACCGGCATGGCTGCATTCATGCAGTTCGAGTCGATTTCGAGGGCGCTCATCGTTTCAGGCGCCTCGCTCGCCATCGCCACCGTCGTTGGGTCATTTGTCGCTACCTTGATGGTGGGAAGAATCGCCCGCATGAATTCGGCAGCAGTATTCATCTCCTTACTGTTCTGGGGCTGGCTTTGGGGCGTCTGGGGTCTCCTGCTCAGCAGCCCCATCATCGTCATCGTCAAAGTCGTCTCGCAGCACGTGGACCGACTGCATCCGGTCGCGGAAATGCTCGGAGAATGAACCGACGTCGTGCTGGATGCATCCATTTCGACGCGCGTGTCGCGCATGCGAGGTACGGCGCGCACGCCCGCGACACCGTTTGCAATTGCGGAACAAAAAAAACCCTGACAATCGAACCGTCAGGGCCGGGTGTCAAAGCGGCGGTCGGCTGTGGTTCCGGCTCGTAGAAACCAGGGAGTCAGCCGCCGTTCCTTCAGGCGACTTTTTCCTTGTTCGCGGGTTTGCTTCCGCTCACGCCCGACATCGCCTTCGCAAGGACATCCTTCACCGCGGCCGCGGCCGCGTCACGCCCTTCGGTAATCGCTGCGGCGAACTGATCAAGGTAGTGCTGCGTCTCCTTGTTGTAGGGGGCAAAGCGCTCGCCGACCAATCTCGTCATCTCGGCCTGAGTCTTGGGCACGATCTCGAAGCAGGCGCGGGTAACTTCCAGGATTCTTCGCATGTTCGCCTGGTAGCGACCTGCCCATTCCGTCACCACGGACCCGGAATCCTTGGTGTTCAGCAGCGCTCTGAGCTGCTTGGCATTTTCGGCGAACGCTGCGTTCGCGGCATCGCTTTGCAGTTTGAAGAGCTGTTCGTTGGCCTCGGCCGTGATCGTTGCAATGCGCAACGCGGTCTCGAAGCTTGCCTGTCGGCTATCGGGAGTCTGTTGAACTGGATGATGTTGATTCGAATTCGACATGATGGACCTTTCAGAAATGAGTAATCGAGGCCATGCGGGCAATGCCCACATCGGCGTGTGCTTGGATTTCGACCGTTGCGCGGCGTCGCGCAAAAGCCGGAACCGGACGTACCGCGGGTTCTCGACCGGCTTTGGGGCATCGCGCAAGCTGTGCGGTGCCGGGGGGAGACGCCAAGGGTTGCAGATCCAACCTGGCAAAGACGGAAGGGCTGGAACTGCCCTCTCCGGAACAAGATCATCATAACACTTCCACAGCGAATCACGCGGGGCAATGCGCCGTTATTCCTCGTCCGATGCAGTTGCGATGATGGAAGACAGCGCCCTCGGTGTCGAAACGCTGCGATACGGGCAGGCGTAGCATTCGGTGGTCCAATCGGATTCTAATCGCGGCAACGATCCAGGGTAGGAATGCACTCACGTCGATACGGCTTGCGCCAGACGCACAGTGACGAAGAGCCGCCACTGCGTTCTGAATTGTTCAGTGCCGATCAGATGGAGCAGCACGGCAGGCGGCTCGCCACGCTGCACCAACTGGATCCGCGGCGGGCGGCCGACCGTCTTCTGGCTCGGTTGGCGGACAACGAAACCGTCCTCGACGAAGCCTGCGAGTTCCTGACCGCAGTGGTCAAGGCGAAGCGGCGGATTACGCCGGCCGCCGAGTGGCTGCTCGACAACTTCTATCTGATCGAAGAGCAGATTCGCACCGCGCGGCGACACCTGCCTCGCGGGTACAGCCGGGACCTGCCTCGGTTGAGCAACGGCCTCTCGAACGGGCTTCCGCGCGTATACGACATCGCTTTGGAGGCGATCTCGCACGGTGACGGCCGCGTGGATTCGGAGAGTCTCGGCAGGTTCGTGGCCGCATACCAGACGGTCACGGCGCTGGAGTTGGGCGAGCTATGGGCAATTCCGATCATGCTCCGCCTCGCGCTGATCGAGAACCTTCGACGGGTCGCGGTTCGCATGACCGCCGCCGGCGGCTCTCGTAACCGCGCTGAGGCGTGGGCGGATCAGATGACCGAGGCTGCGAGCACGGACCCGAAAAGCCTGATTCTGGTCATCGCCGACATGGCGCGATCGGACCCGCCGATGGTGGGCCCGTTCGTCGCGGAGCTTGCGCGCCGGTTGCAGGGACAGGGCCCGGCACTGGCGTTGCCGCTGACGTGGATCGAGCAGCGGCTGTCGGAGTCCGGTCAGACGATCGAGCAGTTGGTGCAGGCCGAAAACCAGCAGCAGGCGACCGATCAGGTCTCGATCAGCAACAGCATTGGGAGTCTTCGCTTCCTCGGGGCGATGGACTGGCGCGAGTTCGTCGAAGCCGCGAGCGTTGTCGACCAGGTGCTGCGCGAAGATCCGATCGGAGTCTACGGTCGCATGGATTTTGCGACGCGCGACCGCTATCGGCACGCGCTCGAGCGCATCGCAAAGCGCAGCCGACTGTCCGAAGGCGACGTCGCGCGCAGCGCAATCGACCTCGCACGCAGCGGTGGCGACGACCGCCGCGCGCATGTCGGTTATTACCTCGTCGGCCGGGGTCTGCGCCAGCTCGAAGACGCAGCCAGGGTTCATCTGTCGGGGTGGGGTGAGTTGCGGCGCCGTTGCGCAACGTCTGCACTCTCGCTCTACCTGGGCTCGATCGTGCTCCTGACAGCACTGCTTACCGGAGTCCTGCTCATGCTGGCCGAGGCCGATGGGGCGCGCGGTCAACTGCTTGCGCTGGTCGGCTTCCTGTCGGTGCTCGGGACGAGTCAGCTTGCGGTCGCGCTGGTCAATTGGCTCGCCACCCTGTCGACCACGCCGCAGGCGCTGCCGCGAATGGATCTTTCTGCCGGGATCCCGTCGGGACTGCGCACGCTGGTCGTAGTGCCGGCGATGCTCACCAACCCTCGCGACATCGAGGCACTTATCGAGAGCCTGGAAGTCCGCTTCCTCGCCAATCGGGACGACCATCTTCACTTCGGCCTGCTGACAGACTTCAGTGACGCAGATCAGGAAGCGACCCCCGCGGACACGCCACTGCTTGCGCTCGCGCGACATGGCATCGAGGCGCTGAATCGAAAATATGGACCTACGAGCGCAGTCACCGGCGGCGATATCTTCTTCCTGTTCCACCGCCCGCGACGCTGGAATCCGGAAGAGCGATTGTGGATGGGCTATGAGCGCAAGCGCGGCAAGCTCGCAGAACTGAATTCGCTGCTGCGTGAAGGATCGACCGAGTGCTTCTCGCTCATTGTCGGCGTACCCACCGTACTGGCAGAAGTGAAATATGTCATCACGCTCGACACCGATACCCAGTTACCCAGGGACGTCGCGCGACAACTCGTGGGTGCGATCGCCCATCCCCTCAACCGCGCTCGCTACGACGAGCGACTCGGACGAGTTGTCGAAGGCTATGGCATCATCCAGCCCGGCATGGCCGTGAGCCTGCGCAGCGCCAATGCGTCGCGGTATGCACGTCTTTGCGGTGGAGAGCCCGGAGTCGATCCTTACACGCGAGCGATCTCCGACGTCTACCAGGACCTGTTCGGTGAGGGATCGTACATCGGCAAGGGGATCTACGATGTCGATGCATTCCGGCAGGCACTCGGCGACCGACTCCCCGAAAACCGCATTCTCAGTCACGATCTGCTGGAAGGCTGTTATGCGCGCTCGGGGCTGATGAGCGACGTGCAGCTCTACGAGGATTACCCATCGCGCTACAGCGTCGACGTGACCCGAAGGCGCCGCTGGATCCGCGGCGACTGGCAAATCGCCACCTGGCTGCTCCCGCGCGTTCCCGGTCCCGGCGGATTGCGGTCGCGCAACCCACTGTCCACTCTGTCGCGCTGGAAGATCTTCGACAACCTGCGGCGCAGTCTCGCGCCCGAAGCGCTGATTGCGCTGCTGCTCCTTTCCTGGGCGCTTCCGATCATGTCGTGGGCGTGGACGCTCGCGGTGCTCGGGATCGTATTCATTCCGCCGCTTCTCACATCGGGTGTCGACGTATGGGCAAAGCCGCGCGAGGCGCTGCTGCTGCCGCACCTCGCGTCCACTGCGCATGCGGCCGGACGGCGCCTTGCGCGCGCGGTGTTCGTGCTCGCCTGCCTTCCCGACGAGGCATGGTTCAGTTTTCGCGGGTTGGTCCGCGCAAACTGGCGCGTGCTGGTCAGCCATCGCAAGCGTCTGGAGTGGACACCATCGAGCGAGCTCGGCAATGGAGACCCCGGCCTGCGGGCATCGTTCCGGTCGATGTGGGCCGCGCCCGTCCTTGCGTTGCTCGCGTTGTTCGGAGTGGCGCGCACGAATCCCGCTGCGCTCGCGTTAGCGCTGCCGATCCTTTGCCTGTGGTTTTCGGCTCCGATCGTCACATGGTGGGTCAGCCGGCCGATCGTGTCGCGCGACATCGCGTTCGCTCCCGGACAAATCGAGTTCCTGCGGATGCTCGCGCGCAGAACCTGGGCGTACTTCGAGACGGTCGGCGGAGTGGAAGACCACGGTCTCCCGCCCGACAACTTCCAGGAGCAGCCTGCAGAGACGACAGCGCATCGCACTTCACCGACCAACATGGGTCTCGCGCTGCTCGCGAATCTTGCGGCCTACGACTTCGGCTACCTCAGCGCGGGCGAGGTCATCGAGCGCAGCGCGAACACGCTGCGCTCGATGGCGACACTTGAACGTTATGGTAGCCACTTCTACAACTGGTACGACACCCGGAGTCTCAAGCCACTTTCAGCGTACGTGTCGACGGTGGACAGCGGCAACCTCAGTGCCCACCTGTGGACCTTGCGCCGCGGCTTGCTTGCGCTGGTGGATGACCCGATCTGGGCACCGCAGTGCATCGATGGCATTCGCGACACGCTGGAGATCGTCGCCGGCATCACGGGGGTCTCCGCCGCCGATGACAGCGGCGACATCGCAGAGCTCCGCGCGATCCTGCGGTCGCTGCGCGAGACACCGCCGGAGTCGCTCCGCTCGGCGCACGACTGCCTGGTTCGACTGAGCGTCGCCTCCGGGAGGCTCGCCAGGAAACGTGCGGATACGCCGGGTGGTGGCGCGCTGGGCACAGCGGGCGCCTGGGCCGGCAGGCTGGCGCGTCAATGCGACGCAGCACGCGATGATCTGACTTTCCTGGTACCGTGGATCGCCAACGGCGAATCGCCGGATCGGGAAGCCGATGACTCCGGTGCTGCGGCCATTCCAACCTTGCGCGAACTGGCGGCACGGTCGCCTGCCCTCCCGGTGGCCGATGCGGGCAGCGCGCGCCGCGCGCAGGAGCGCATCGACGCGATTGCGCGCCTGGCAGCGCAGGCGGGCAAATTCGCCGATGTCGACTACGATTTCCTGTACGACGCCGGGCGCCATCTGCTTTCGATCGGCTATAACGTGGGCGATCGGCAGCGCGACGCGAGCTACTACGACTTGCTGGCATCCGAGGCGCGTCTTGGCAGCTTCGTCGCCATTGCGCAGGGACGCTTGCCGCAGGAAAACTGGTTCGCGCTTGGCCGTACATTGATCGGCACTGGCGGGGCGCCGGTGCTGCTGTCCTGGAGCGGCTCGATGTTCGAGTATCTGATGCCGCTGCTGGTGATGCCGCGCTTCTCCAATACGCTCCTCGACGAGACCTACCAGGCGGCGGTACAGCGCCAGATCGAGTACGGGAAGCGCCGCGGCGTGCCCTGGGGCATCTCCGAATCCGGCTACAACACGATCGACGCCGGCCTCAACTACCAGTATCGCGCGTTCGGAGTTCCTGGCCTGGGATTGAAGCGCGGGCTCGCCGCGGACCTCGTCGTCGCACCCTATGCGTCGGCACTCGCGCTGATGGTGGCGCCCCAGGAGGCGTGCCGGAACCTGCAGCGTCTGGCCGCCGCCGGATTCGATGGTGAGTTCGGTCTGTACGAAGCGATCGACTACACGCCATCGCGGGTGCCGCGCGGACAGAGGCACGCTGTGGTCCGCTCCTTCATGGCCCACCACCAGGGAATGACGCTGCTCGCGCTCGACAATGCCGTGGCGGACGGTGCGATGCAGCGGCGCTTTGCCGCCGACCCGCTGTTCCAGGCCACGATGCTACTGCTCCACGAGCGCATTCCGAAGCCGACCGGCTATTTCACGCATGCAGCCGAGCTGACCGATCTGCGCACGTCCACCGGCGGGTTCGAGTCGCAGGTGCGGGTGATCGGCAACCCGAATACCCCAGTGCCCGAAGTGCAGCTGCTTTCGAACGGCAGATTGCACGTCATGGTGACCGCCGCAGGCGGCGGCTACAGCCGCTGGAAGGATTTCCGCGTCACGCGTTGGCGGGCGGACACCACCTGCGACGGGTGGGGCGCGTTCTGCTACATCCGCGATACGGTCAGCGGCGTCTTCTGGTCGACGGCGTATCAACCCACGCGCGCGCGCCCTGCGCACTATGAGGCAATTCTGTCCGAGGCACGCGCTGAATTTCGACGGCGCGACCATGCCATCGAGACCCATACCGAGATCACGGTATCGCCTGAGGATGACATCGAGTTGCGCCGCATCCGCCTCGTCAATCATGGCCGGACGCGCCGCAGTCTGGAGGTGACGAGCTACGCCGAGGTCGTCCTCGCGGTTGCCGGCGACGACGACCAGGCGCCGGCCTTCAGCAACCTGTTCGTGCAGACCGAGTTGCTGATGGAGCGAAACGCCATCCTCTGCACGCGGCGGCCACGGTCGACTGGCGAGAACGTTCCCTGGATGTTTCACCTGATGACTGCCCACAGTACCGCGATCGAAGCCGGCTCGTGCGAGACCGATCGAATGCAATTCGTCGGCCGTGGAAATACCGCGACCGCCCCCCGGGCGATGCTCGACCCCGGGCCACTCTCAGGCAGCGCAGGGTCGGTCCTCGATCCGGTCGTTGCGATCAGGCGGTGCGTGGCGCTCGCTGCCGGCGAATCGGCGATCGTCGACATCGTCACCGGCGTCAGCGAAACCCGCGACGGCTGTCTCAGGCTGATCGAGAAGTACCAGGATCCCCACCTCGCCGACCGCGTGTTCGACCTGGCCTGGACGCACAGCCGGGTGGTGCTGGGGCAGCTCAACGCGACCGAATCCGACGCGCAGCTCTACGGCCGGCTGGCGGGCAGTGTGCTGTACGCCAATGCGTCGTTGCGTGCCGACCACGGCACTTTGCGCGCGAACCGGCGCGGCCAGTCCGGGCTCTGGGGGTACGCGATTTCGGGGGATCTGCCGATTGTGCTGCTGCAGGTAGCGGACGTGGCCAACATCGAGCTCGTCCGTCAGTTGGTGCAGGCGCACGCGTACTGGCGCACCAAAGGTCTTGCGGTGGACCTGGTTATCTGGAACGAAGACCATTCGAGCTACCGCCAGGTGCTGCACGACAGCATCATGGGGCTGATTACCGCCGGCGTCGAAGCGCACGCGCTGGACCGCCCCGGTGGAATCTTCGTCCGGCGCACCGAGCAGATTGCCGAAGAGGACCGGATTCTGTTGCAGTCAGTCGCGCGAGTGATCATCACCGACACCAAAGGCACGCTCGCCGACCAGATGAACCGCCGCACTCCGCCGACGATCGTGGCCCCGCGCGTCGCACAGGCACCGATCGGCAAAATCGAGGCCGATGTCGGTGGAGCATTGCCCGACCGCGCCCTGCTCTTCGACAACGGGATCGGAGGCTTCACGCCGGACGGTCGGGAATACGTCATCACGCTGGGCCCGGGACAGACCACGCCCGCGCCATGGGTCAACGTCCTCGCGAATGCCCAGTTCGGCACCGTGATCTCGGAGAGCGGCCAGGCGTATACGTGGAGCGAGAATGCCCACGAGTTTCGCCTGACGCCGTGGCACAACGACCCGGTCAGCGACACTGCCGGCGAAGCCTGGTATCTGCGTGACGAAGAGAGCGGGGAGTACTGGTCGCCGACACCGCTGCCGCGACGAGGCGCGACGCCCTATGTCACGCGACACGGATTCGGCTACAGCGTATTCGAGCACGTCGAGCGCGGCATCCATTCGGAGCTCTGGGTCTATGTCGCCATCGATGCCGCGGTGAAGTTCGCGGTGCTCAAGACGCGCAACGCTTCCGGGCGCACCAGACGCCTCTCTGCGACCGGTTACGTCCAGTGGGTACTGGGCGATCTGCCGGCGAAAACAGGCATGCACGTGATGACCGAGGTCGATCGGCGGACCGGGGCCTTGCTCGCACGCAATCCCTACAACACCGAATTTGCGGGGTGCATCGCTTTTTTCGATGTCGACGACCCGCTGCGCAGCGTGACCGGTGATCGAAGCGAGTTCGTGGGGCGAAATGGCGAGCTCGGAAATCCTGCTGCGATGGATGCGTCGTCGCTTTCCGGTCGCGTAGGGCCGGCGCTCGACCCCTGCGGGGTGATTCGGGTTCCCTTCGAGTTGGCTGACGGTCAGGAGCGCGAGATTGTCTTCCGGCTCGGTGCCGGACGGACCGCAGACGAAGTGAACGCGCTGGTCCTGCGCAGCCGCGGCTCGGCTGCGGCACGCACGTCACTCGAAAATGTCTGGTCCTACTGGGCGCGCACCCTCGGCGCAGTGCAGGTCCAGACACCCGACCCTGCGCTCGACGTGCTGACCAACGGCTGGCTCGTGTACCAGGTTCTGGCTTCCCGGCTCTGGGCGCGCAGCGGCTATTACCAGTCGGCGGGTGCCTTCGGCTTTCGCGATCAGTTGCAGGATGTGATGGCACTGGTGCACGCCGAGCCGCGCGTGGCACGCGAGCACCTCGTCCGTTGCGCGGGGCGCCAGTTCCGAGAGGGTGATGTTCAGCACTGGTGGCATCCGCCTTCAGGGCGCGGCGTGCGGACGCACTGCTCGGACGACTACCTCTGGCTGGCGCTGGCGACTTGCCGTTACGTACTCGCGACCGACGACACCACGGTGCTGGACGAGTCGGTGCACTTCCTCGAAGGACGTGCGCTTGGCCCCGAGGAGGACTCGTATTACGACCTGCCGGGTCGCTCCGAGGAAGCCGCGAGCCTGTACGAGCACTGTGTGCGCGCGATTCTGCGCGCCCTGCGCTTCGGGGCACACGGGTTGCCGCTGATGGGGACGGGGGACTGGAACGACGGGATGAATCTCGTCGGCGCCGGGGGCAAGGGTGAGAGTGTCTGGCTTGGGTTCCTTCTCCATGACGTGTTGAACCAGTTCGCGGAGCTGGCCGCGCGGCGTGGCGATCATGCGTTCGTCGCGCGTTGTCACAACGAAGCGGCCAGCCTCCGGCAGAACATCGAGACGAATGGCTGGGACGGAAAGTGGTACCGCCGAGCGTATTTCGACGACGGGTCGCCACTCGGCTCGGCGGCCAATCCAGAATGCCGGATCGATTCGGTCGCGCAGAGCTGGTCGGTTCTGTCCGGGGCGGGTTCCGGTGAGCATCCGCGGCTGGCGATGGACGCCGTCGATGCACACCTGGTCCGGCGCGATGCCGGGCTGATTCAGTTGCTCGATCCGCCGTTCGATCGCTCGTCGTTGAACCCGGGTTACATCAAGGGCTATGTGCCGGGCGTGCGCGAAAATGGCGGCCAGTACACTCACGCCGCGATCTGGGTGGCCATGGCCTTCGCGGCGCTCGGCGATCGCGCGCGCAGCTCCGAACTGCTGTCCATGCTCAATCCGGTGAATCATTCGCGTACGCCGGAATCTATCGCCACCTACAAGACCGAGCCATATGTGGTGGCGGCGGACGTCTATGCACTGAGCCCCCATACGGGACGCGGCGGCTGGACCTGGTACACCGGTTCGGCCGGCTGGATGTACCGCATGATTTTGGAGTCGCTGCTGGGGTTGAGACGGCACGGCGACAGGCTGCATTTCGCGCCAGGCCTGCCGTTGGATTGGCCGCGAGTCGAACTGACGTATCGCTTTCGTGAATCGATCTATCGCATTGCGATCGTGCAGGCTTCGGATGCGGATATCGAAACCGTCGTCAGGGTCGATGGCGTTGCGCAGCCCGATCGCGCGGTGTCACTCGTCGATGATCAGGGCGAACACACCGTCGAGGTCGTCGCATCGGGCAATGTCGTCCCGGTTGCTCCCGCCCAATTGCTTCCGGATAGACGTGGAACGGGAGAATCAGACAGCCGCGTAACGCGTAGCTCCGCTTGATCAGTTCGCGCACCTGACCTGAGCTCGTTTCTCGGTCCGCTCGTTTCCGGGAAGATGGCTCCTACGACAGCGAGGAGCCGATGCGAAAGAGCCGATTCAACGACGAACAGATCGCGGCGATCCGGCGGGAGTCTGACCGCACGCCGGTCGCCGAGGCCGCGAAGAGGCACAAGGTCAGACAGCGGTCCGGAGTTCGCGAGGCACGCGATCCAGGCCACTTCCCAGGAATGATCGACTCGAAGAAGCGGACTCAGGTCATTCTTGCTTCGACGTTGCGTCGATGAACGTCGACATGGCGATTGCGCGTGGTCAGTGACGGGAACCGAGAACGCGGCTGAGCACGAACCCGGCGGCGATCGCGATGCCCAAAGACGCGAAGGGATTCGCGCGTACGTACCTACTCCAGCGGTCCAACAGGCGGGTCTGTGCGTCTCTGAGCCGGGCGCCATTGACGTTAAGCGACTCCGCGGCCTGCCCGGCAACGTTGGCCATGCTGTCAACGGCCTGATGTGCACCCGATGCCATGCGGTCGACCACCGACCGCGCAGCATCAGCGGCCTCGTCAGTGGTGTTGTGAGCTCCAGTTCCGGCTTGTTCGACGCCGCGTGCCATGGTGCCACTGGCGTCCGTGCCAATCGGCGCAAAGGATGCTGGCGTTTGCATGATCGGTTTCCTCTGTCAAGAATGACAAATTGAGACTCTGCTCCCTTTGAAATGTTCCGGGAAACAGCTTCGCTACATGCAGTCGGCGCGCAGCATGATGGAGCCCATGAGTCGCGCCCATGGTGGCGGACTCCGGGCGGGCGGGGTGCA
>Ga0134128_10008537_pt1 | contig 12335 bp, 11 predicted proteins | sample KB31754_FD_96462 | JGI IMG/M metagenome (GOLD analysis project Ga0134128, IMG submission 96462) | Terrestrial soil microbial communities with excess Nitrogen fertilizer from Kellogg Biological Station, Michigan, USA - KB3-175-4 | ecosystem: Environmental > Terrestrial > Soil > Unclassified ...
GCCGCCTCGCGCAGGCTGTCGCGCGGCACCGTGCGGGCATGCTCCCATGCCGCGGCGCGCGGTGCCACGAGGTCGCGGCGGAAGCGCGCGGCGCTGTCGAGGAGCGCGCGCTCCTCGGCGCCGAGCGAGGCGGCAAGCGGCGATGTGGCGGTCATGGGCGACCCTGTGCCGGCGCGGGTGAGGCGGGAACTGTCGCCCTGGTCACGAGACAGGTCAAGGCCGGTGCGGGAACGATCGCGCGGCGCGCGCCGTTGCCTGACCATGCGGCGTCCCAACATCAACGATCGCGGCACGATCGAGGCGATATACCCGCGCGCCGTCTTCCAGCAGGAAGCCAACGCCAACGCGCGCGCCGATGCCAGCGTGCTCAAGGGCGTGCGCATTGTCTCGGCCGCTGACGAATCGGGCGCCTTCGAGCTCGTGCGCGCCTCGCGCCATGCCGGTGAGAGCGATCCGAGCGACGGCGCGATCTTTCTCGCGCCGTCGGCGCAGCAGGCCAAGCCCGGTGCGCCCGCAGAGGCGTGGGATGACGCCTACGCGCTCTTCATCGACGAGGTCATCGCCACCGCCGCCGAGGCGGAGTTCGCGCCCTCACCCGGGCCGGGCGATGCGCGGCTGCGCGGTTTAAGGCAATAGCGCAAAAGAAAAGAATCGGGCGGGTGAGAACTCACCCGCCCGATATGTCGTGTGACGAGAGCTACTCGGCGGGACGCATTTGCGCTTGCGGTGCCGTCGTGGCCGCCGTCTGCCGCGCTCGCATCGGCTTCACCACGAAGATGGCGCAGGCGGCGACGGCGAGGTTGGCGATCGTCGCCACCACGAACACCGAATGCCAACTGCCGGTGTAGCTCTTGAGCACATTGGCCAGCGGCACCAGGAACGAGGCAGCGCCTTTGGCGGTGTAGAGCAAGCCGGCATTGGTCGTGGCGTATTTCGACCCGTAGGTGTCGGTGCAGGTCGCCGGGAACAGGCTGTAGATCTCGCCCCAGGTGAAATAGACTAGGCCGGCGGTGATGATGAAGGTGTAGGGCGAGGAACCGATGGTCCCCAGTCCCCAATACGCGACTGCGCCGCACACGAAGACGATAGCCATCGTGTTCTCGCGGCCGATATGGTCGGACACCCAGCCGAAGGTCGGGCGCGCCAGACCGTTCAGGATGTTGTCGACGATGCCGGCGGTCACCAGCACCGTCGATGTGGTGAACAGCACATAGACCGGCAGCTTGGCGATGCCGTAGTCATTGGCGATCGGTGCCACCTGCGCCGTGACGACGAGCCCGCTCGCCGCCACCAGCACGAACATGACATAGAGGACCCAGAACACCGGCGTCTTCAGCATCTCGACCGGCGTGTAATCGCGCTTGCTCTGGTTGAGCCTCGGCGCCGCCTTCGGCACTTGCCCTGCCTGGGGAGCCTTCAGTATCTGCGACAGCAGAAGGCAAACGAGGCCCTGGGTGAGGCCGAACCATAGGAAGGCGCTCTGATATCCATAGGTCTTGATGACATAGATGATCGGCGCCACCGTCGCGGCGGCGCCGGCGCCGAAGCCCGCGGCGGTGAGACCGGCAGCGAGGCCGCGCCGGTCCGGGAACCATTTGAGCGCGTTGCCGACGCAGGTGCCGTAGACGGCGCCGGCGCCGACGCCGGAGATCGCTGCGGCGAGATAGAGCATCGGCAGCGAGCTGGCGATGGAGTTGAGCCACCATGCCAACGCCACCGTGACGCCGCCGAAGGCGACGACGATGCTTGGGCCGAAGCGATCGACGAACCAGCCCTCGACCGGCACCAGCCAGGTCTCGGTGGCGACGAAGATGGTGAAAGCGATCTGGATGTCCGTGCGACCCCAGTGGAATTTGGCATCGATCGGGTCGACGAAATAGGTCCAGCCATATTGCAGGTTGGCGACCATCACCATGCAGATGATGCCTGCGAGCAACTGCACCCACCGACGGGGCGTGACGCCGCTCCCCAAAGATCCTGTCATCGACATTTCCATCCCCTAGTTTGTGTTATCTCGATCGGAGGGCCTTTTTAGGCCCGTCCATGCGCCGCGCAGTTCTCCCGCCTGGCTTTGCCTGTTACTTTATCACAGCCGGTCGGCGGCGCAATCGCGGCGCGGGAAGCCTTGCAGAAATGTCCGGGTGGCCACCGCCGCTTGCAGGACGGCGCCGGCTAGACAAGAGGCTGTAACGGGACAGCCCGGGAGATGCGATCAGTGATCGCTAGGCTATGTCTTGCCGAGACATGGCCGAAACGATTGAAAGATATCGAGTATGCCACATCCTTTTCTTCGTAATACAGGCGACCCAGCATTGTCATCTGGCCGATGACGGATCCCCTCCCTCTGTCCGGACGACTATGGAAACTCACCGGGTGAGACGACTCGACGACCGCGCACGCGGGGCCTCGGCAGCTCATGGGCGTCAGCCTATTTCGCGACGATGTGGCCGCGTGCGGTCTGCGGGTTGAAATCGCCGAAGAACTCATAGCGGCCGGGCTGCAGCGGGCCGATATAGACGGTGATCTCCTGGCCGCCGGTCACCACCTTCTCGCGATGCAACTCGGTGCTCTCGAATTCCTCGGCCGTGATATCGAGATTCTTGACGGTAAGGGAAATCTTCTTCCCGGCCGGGATCTCGATTTCGGTCGGCGTGAAGCGATGGTCCTTGATCGTCAGCGTGTACGTGCCCTCCTCGGCGCGGGCGAAGGACAGCCCGTAAAAGGCGAATACGAAGAGCACGGTCAGGCCCGGCAATGGTCGTCGCATCCTTGCTTACCTCGCTAGTTCGCCCGCCGCGCTCGAAAATGCGTCGAGCCGTTAATGCAAATGAGAACTATTTGCAGTTATAGTAACAAATATATGACGCTTTTGGGAAGTCCCTGGTTCGCCAGCAGATGGAATCGCCGCGCCAAAGCCTCTTTCGCGCGGGCGCGAAGAGCTAAAACGAGCAGCACGAGGAAGGGAATCGAAGCGAAGGGCGTCGGCTGTCGGCCTGGGTAGCTGGCGTCGCAGCTTAGAGCGCGAGCACCAAGGTGATGCCGATGCCGGCGATGGCCGCGGCGCCGATCGGCAGCATGCGTTGGCCGATGGCGCTGCGCGCCAGCAATCCGGCACCGATGCCGGCCACTTGCAGCATCATGCTGGCGGTGATGAGGCCGGCACTGTAGAGGAGAGGCGTCGCGGTCTCGGGCATCTCCGCGCCATGCGCATAGCCATGGACGAGCCCGAACAGCGCCGTTACCGCCGCGCCGACGGCGAGCGGTGGCCGCGCCGCGAGGGCAAGCAGCACGCCGAGCACGGCGACCGAGATGGCGGTGCCATCCTCGACGCCCGGCAGTATCCATCCGGCCGGGACCATGCTCACGCCGAGCGCCATGAACAGCGGAAAGACCGGTGCCAGCAGCCATAGCGCCGGGCGCGGCAACTGCGTCGCCCACAGGCCGATCGCGATCATCGCCACGCCGTGATCGAGCCCGGAGAAGGGACGCGCGAAGCCCTCGCGCCAGCCGCCGCCGATGGCGCCGCCGAAATGCGCCCAGGCCGGCGCGGCGGCGAAGATCGAGGCGAGCGCGACGGCAAGGATGCCGGCAAGCAGCAGAGGATGCCGGAGCGACGCAAGCTGCATACTTTTTACTCCATGGCGAAGGCGCTTCGGCCGTACGGCGTGCTCCAAGCAAAACCGAGGCCAATTCGGTGGCGACACGAATTGCCAAGCGTGACAGGGCCTAGCTGAAGCAGCAGCACGCGAACCCACGGCCGCGCGGCTCAGGATCTGCGCAGGGCTGCCGCAATTTTGGACAGAAGCGGCGCGTGCCTGATTTCCGGGCGCGCGAACGTTGAGAGCAGCATGCGCCGGCAAGGTCCGCTGTGCCCTCGACGGGCGGGCGCAACAGCGCCGCAACGGCCTCGACCGATCGCTGGCCCGGATCTTGCTGAAGCTGGCGCGATCGGCGTTCTTTGTTCGAAACTTCCCCGCCGCTCGCACGCCGCGCGCTCGCCCAAAGCGCGACCGACGTTAGAGCCAGGGTGAAGACGGCCGGGCCCGGCCACCCCGATCGCCGGGCCCGGTCGACCAATCTAGCGTCGGCGTGTCAGTCGCGGCGGGCGAAGGTCGTCGCGGCGAGAATGGCGAAGAGCAGCGCCAGCAGTGCCGGCAGGCCTTGCGGGTTCCACGCATCTAGTGCGGCACCGCCCAGCACCGGTCCGGCCAGCGCACCCAGCCCATAGCCGATGACGATCGCCGCATTGACGTTGACCAGCGCGGCGCCACGAAAGCGCTCGCCGGCCAAGGTGAGCGCGATCGGATAGATCGCCGTGGTGAAGCCGCCCCACAGGAACAGCAATGCGAAGAGCGCCGGCATCGCGGCGCTGGCGAGCGGCAGCAGCGCGGCGCCGACGAGGCCCGACGCGGCACACAGGCGCAGCACAAGACGGCGCTCGATCTTGTCGGAGAGCCAGCCGATCGGCACCTGCAAGGCGATGGCGCCGAAATAGATCGCCGAGACCGTGGCGGCGCCGAGCCGGTCGCCGAGCCCGATGCGCACGCCCCAGATCGGCAGCAGCGTCATCACCGCCGCTTCGTAGAGGCCGAAGAGCGCCACGGTGAAGATGAGGAGCGGCTGCTCGGCGAACACCGTGAGCGGGCCTCGCGCCGGCGGGCGACCGAGGTCGGAGGTGCCGTTGCCGGCGGCGAGCAGCGGCAGCGCAGCGGCGGCAACGATCAGGCTGGCGGCGATGAACGGCGTCCAGCCGACGATGCCGGTAACCGACAGCAGCAGCGGCCCGGCGCCGAATCCGGCCGACAGCGAGGCGACGTAGAGGCCGAGGATGCGGCCGCGCCCGGCATCGCCGGCGAGCAGGTTGATCCACGCCTCGGTCGTCGTGAAGATGCAGGAGCCGACGATGCCGAGCGCCAGGCGCAGCACGAACCATGCGGCGATGCTGTCGCTGAGCTTCATCAGCAGGAAGAGCGCGATGTCGAGGGCGATGCAGCCGAGCAGGAAACGGCGGATGCCGATGCGGCCGACGGCGCCGGGCGTCAGCAATGGCCCGACGATGACGCCGATGAAGGTCGAGGCGGCGCTGAGCCCATTGAGGGTGGCGTCGGTGCCGCGCGCCTCCAGCACCAGCGACAGCAGCGGCCCGCCCAGTCCGATGCCGACGCCGAATACGGTCACGCTCGAGATCGCCGCCGCGAGGTTCCAGCGCCGCTCGGCCGCGCTCGGCAGCGGGGGAGCGCTCTCGACGGGCAGGCTCATGGCGCGACTTTAGCAATCCCGTGGCGCTACCGCGAGCGCGTCGGCTATCCTCGCGGTCGCGCCAGACTGAGCGGGAGGACGCCATGGCCGGGCCTGTGCTCTACGAGGTCGAGGATCGCATCGCCACCGTCACGCTGAACCGGCCAGACCGGCTCAACGCCTTCAATGCGGCGATGGGGACCGGCCTGCGCCAAGCGATGGAGAGCGCGGCGCGCGACGCCGACGTCCGCGTCATTATCCTCACCGGCGCCGGCCGCGGCTTCTGTGCCGGTGCCGATATGGAGCGCCTCTCCGGCACTGCCGCCGCTGGCGCGAGTATTGCCGCCGAGGCGCTAGCGCCGCTCGATGTCGGCGGCTCCGGGCGCGGCGATTTCCAGCACCGCTACACCTATTTCCCGGCGATCCCCAAGCCGGTCATCGCTGCCATCAACGGTCCGGCGGCGGGATTGGGCTTCGTCTTCGCCTGCTATTGCGATCTGCGCTTCGCCGGCAGCGAGGCGATCTTCACGACCGCCTTCGCCCGCCGTGGCCTCATCGCAGAATACGGCCTCGCCTGGCTGCTGCCGCGCCTGGTCGGGCCGGCGCAGGCGATGGACATGCTGCTGTCGGCGCGACGTGTCACCGCCCAGGAGGCCGAGCGGATCGGCTTCGTCAACCGCACCGTGCCGCAGGCCGAGCTGATGACTGTAGTGCGCGGCTATGCACGCGAGCTCGCCGACGCCGTCTCGCCGCGCTCGATGCGCGTGATGAAGCGCCAGGTGTGGGAAGGACTGCTCGGCGGCCTCGGCGAGGCGGTCGAGCTTGCCAATGAGGAGATGCGGGCGAGCTTTACCACCGAGGATTTCCGCGAGGGTGTCGCCCATTTCGTCGAGAAGCGCGCCGCCCGTTTTACCGGGCGGTGACCCGCTTCTCGCTCTTCAGCGGGAACTCGGCGCGGATGGTGCAGCGCTTCAGCACGTCGCGGTCCTCGCGCGGCAGGCGGTGAGCCAGCGCGAAGCGGTGCCAGCGCTGCGCCAGCGCGGCGGGCGTCAACCGCGCGCCGAGCGGCGCGATCTGAACGACATTCTCGGTGAGCGCGCGCCGCCCCAAAAAAAGCGAGCGGCCGGCGGCGGCGCTGATGCGCCGCGCTTCCTGGCGCGCTGTCTCGTCATCGACGAAAGCCGCCCAATTGACGGCGAGACAGCCGCCCGGGCGCAGCGCCCGCGTGCAATCGCGCCAAAAGCTCGGCTCGACGCCGGTGGCGCCGCTGCCGTCATAGAGATCGACGAGCACGACGTCGTAGGCAGCGATGCTGTCGGCCACCACCTCCTGCGCGTCGCCGCGATGGATCGGGCGCGAGATGTGGAAGAAGCGCCGCGCCAGGTCGATGACGGCGCTATCGCGCTCCACCACCGTCGCCGCGCACTCGGGAAGATAGGCCGCAAGATGCCGGCACATGGCGCCGCCACCAAGGCCGAGCAGCAGCGCCGCCCGCGGCTGCTCGACCACGGCGAAGGCCAGCAGCATCAGCCGCTCATAGATGAAGACGAGGCGCTCCGGCTGCAGCAGATCCATGCCGGATTGCTCGGTAAGCCGCCCATCGCGGCCGATCGCACCGAGGATGCGGGTAAGCCTGGCGCCATGCATGAAATCGACGACGAAGAGCGAGGAGGCGAAGCGCGGGGTGCGCCGCACCTGCTGGATGCGGCAATCCTCGCCGTACTGATCGATGATGCGCTCGCGCAACATGGGCCCGAAGGTACGCGACAGCGCGGGCGGTTGTGCTAGAAATTTGTCGTTTCGTCGGCAAATCATGTTCAGCATCGAGGCGGCAGTATGATGGCATGGTCGACGGCCAGTCGCATGGTGTTCGCCAGTCTAGTCGTCGCGTTCGTCGCGACCGTACGGCCGGCAGTCGGCGCCGAGCCCTCGCCCGACGCCCGTCGGCCTATCGTGAAATCCGAGCTTCGCGTCATCGTTCGATCCGCCGGCTATGTCGATGCCCTCCGCCGGCAAGCCGGCGAGCGCCCCGCACCGCAGCCCATCGCTCGACCGCTCGCCGGCGATCTCTGGCTCATCTGCGTCATCGATCGGCCACGGCAAATCAACATGCTGACCGACCGCGATCTCGATACGCTCGGGCTTTCCCAGGACGAGGCGATCGCGCTCGGCACGCAGAACGTGGCGGCAGCGCTGCCGCCGGGAAGCGCAGTCATTACCCCACTATGGCCGCGCAACGGGATCGGTTACGTCACCGGACATTTCTATGAGTCGAGCCGCCTGCTCTTGCACGAGGACTGGTCGGCGCTCTCTCAGCAGATGAGCGGGCACTTGGTTGTCGCTGTGCCTGTGCCGGAAGGCGTTCTGTATATTGAGGGCAAGGGTCCCGCCGACCTTGCTGCCCTCGCGCGGGTGGCAGAGGCGACAGCCAAGGACGATCCGCGAAAGATCTCGACACAGCTTCTCCGTTGGGTGCCGGACGGCTGGGAAGTGGTCAACCCTTAACGCGGCTTCTGACCGTGCCGGACCAGCGTGTGCTTGCCGCGGTGCCAGTAGAGCGACGGCACGGCCGGGGCGGCGCCGCGCCAGGCGTCGACGGCACAGGCCAGCATGAAGCGCGTCACGTTTTGCATCTCGCCCGGCGGCTCCTCGGCGATGGGATGCCATTGCAGGTCGTCGAGCTCCTCGCAGGGCACGAGCCGGCCCATGGCATGGGCGCCGTCGGCGACGAAGAAGCGGGCGTGGAAGCGGATCGGCGACGCCGTCGGCGTGATGGCGCGGCCGACGAGGCGGAGCAGCGCCGGCGCCGGCGCTGCTCCGGCGGCACGATAGGCCTGCTCGATCGCCGACAGTGCGCCGTCGCCGTGGTCGCGCATCGGTGCTGGCTGGCCGATGACCAGCCCGGTCTCCTCGAAGGTCTCGCGCAGCGCGGCGCGCTTCAACGCCAGCAAGGCGCGGTCGGCGGCGCCCTCAGGCGCGGCCACCTCGCCTTGCCACGGGCGGGCGTCGCCGGCGGCGATGCCGCCGCCGGGAAAGACGTAACGTCCCGGCATGAAGCGCGCGCCCTTGCCGCGCCGGCCGATCAATACCTCGAGGCCGCGCGCGCCGTCGCGCAGCAAGATGAGGCTCGCGGCATCACGCGGCCGGGCGGCGGTCTTCGTCATCGCGGTCCGTGCCTGCGCCATGATGCCGATGATGCTTAGAATGATAGATGGAGCGTCAGATTGAGCGAGCCGTAGTGATCGGGCCCGGTCTGATGCACGAATTCCGGGCTGCGGTAGACGAGCGTATAAGCCAGCCGCAGATGCCACCAGAAGAAGGCGGCGCCGGCCTCGGCGTCGCCCACTGCCGGGATCTTGTCGACATGCGCGCTCGATTTGAAATCGTTGCCGTCGAGGAAGATGTTGTGCGCGACGGCGCGCGCCTCGCCGCCGACGAAGAAATAGATGCCCCAGTCGCCGGCGCTCAGGCGCTCGAGGTTGAGATACTCGGCGCCGGTGTTGTAGTCGATATGCGGCGGTCCGTAGTCGACGCGCAGATTGCGTCCGACACGCAACAAGCCACCCGCCGCGACGTAGTCGTAGACATTGCCGATGCGGGCGCTGGCCTGCGGAATCGCGTCCCAGCCCCAGCCGCCGGCGCTCTCGCCGTGGTGGCGCCATTTGCGCTCGTAATAGAGGTCGGCAGCCGGCTCATCATGGAGCTGTGCGTGCCAGCCTTGGAAGGGTGCGACATCGATCAGCAGATGGTAATGCGTCTGCTCCGCCTGCGCGAGCGAGCCGGGCCCGACGAGGCCCAAGGTGAGCTGCAGCGAATCGAAGCGGTCGATCGGCGCCTCGGTGGTACCGGGCGTGTCCTGGATCATCCCGACTCCGCCATAGAGCCAGCCGGCATAGGGCCGGTCGCGCGGGTCAGGATTGACCAGCGTCGGATCCTGTGGCGTGAACATGCTCTGGCCGAGCGGCGTGATGTTGTAGCGCCGCACCACCGACTCGCCGCCGGCCAGCGCCGCGTCCTGGCTCGGGAAAGCCGAGGTGAAGCTGCCGATCCAGTCGAACGGCGCGTTCCAGAACCGACTGTGCACATCGGGCGAAGTCAGGGTGACGCGGAAGCCGTGCGTGTAGTGGCGATCTTTGTTGTCCGGCGCCCAGAAGTCGTCTTCCTCGAGGAAGCTGGTGACCCAGGCGGAATCGACCGGATCGGCGAGCGCCGGCCGTGCCGCGCTTATCAGGCAAGCGAGGGCGAGCATCGCGCCGCCATACCGCATCATCGTCGGGCGGAGGACAGACCGAAAACGTCGCACGATCACATGACCTTGTCGGGATTGAGGGGGCGGCGCATGACGGTCAGTAACGCTGCCGCGGCCAATGCGTCTCACGTGAAGAGTGCGCGCAGCTCGCGCTTCAATATTTTGCCGTTGGCGTTGCGCGGCAGCGGCTCTTGGCGCAGCTCGATGCGCACGGGCACCTTGAACGCGGCGATCTGCCGGGCGACGTGGCGCTTCAGCTCGGCCTCGCCGATTGCCGCGCCGGGCTTAACCTGCACCACGGCGCCGACCTCCTCGCCGAGCACGCGGTGCGGGATACCGATCACCGCGGCGTCCATGATCGCCGGGTGGCTATAGAGCGCGCTCTCGACCTCGACGCAATAGACGTTCTCGCCGCCGCGGATGAGCATGTCCTTGGCGCGGTCGAGGATATAGAGGAAACCTTCCTCATCCATGCGCACCAGGTCGCCGCTGTGCAGCCATCCTTCGGTGAAGGTCGCGGCCGTCGCCTCCGGCTTGTTCCAATAGCCCTTCACCACATTGGGACCCTTGATCCACAGTTCGCCGATCTCGCCCGGCGGGACATCGGCGCCCGCGGGATCGACGACGCGCGTATCGCAGACCGGGATGACGAGTCCGGCGCTGTCGGGCTTGCGCTCATAATCCTCGGCAGCGTGCTGCGAGGTGACCGAGGACGTCTCGGTCAGGCCGTAGCCATTGCTGGGCGCGCCCTTCGGGAAGCGCTCCTTGATGCGCGCCACCAGCTCGGGCGCCGAGGGTGCGCCGCTATAAGCGATGCTCTCGACGCTCCGGAGGTCGAAGCGCGTGAAGGCAGGATGCTCTATTACCTGCCACGCCATCGCCGGAACCCCGCCGAAGCTGGTAATGCGCTCCTTCTCCATGAGCTGCATGGCGCGCTCCGGGTCCCAGCGATACATCAGCACGATCTTGTTGCCGGCATGGAGCGCCGGGCACAGCGTCGAATGGCAGCCGGTGGCGTGGAAGAACGGCACCGATAGCAGGATCGCGCGCTTGGGCGCCGTGCCAGGTGCCAGCAGCGCCTCGCCGCGGCGCAGCAGCGCGCGCCCATGCGCGAAGCCGATGCTGGTGATGTTGGTGCAGATGTTGCGATGGGTGCCGAGGGCGCCCTTGGGTTTGCCCGTAGTACCCGAGGTGTAGAAGATCGTCGCGTCGTCTTCGGGAGCGAGCTGCGCCGCCGGCAGCGTGGTCGCGGCCTCGATCTGACCCACTGCCTGCTCGAAGGCGACGAGGCTCTCCGGCAGCGGTGCCGTCGCCCGCGCGACGATCGTCGCCTTTAGGCGCAGCGTGGCGAGATGCGGCAGCAGCCGCTCCGCCCGCTCGGCATCGGCGACGAGCACGCTGGCGCCGCAATCGGCCAGGCAGTACTCGATCTCCGGCCCAGTCATCCACGCGTTGAGCGGCACGACGATGGCGCCGATCGCCGCCGCCGCCCAGAACGCCACCGACCATTCCGGGAAATTGCGCATGGCGATGGCAACCCGATCGCCCTTGGCGATCCCATAACGCTCGGTGAGCGCGCGCGCCAGCGCGGCGCAACGCAGATAGTGCTCGGCGAAGCTGAGACGCTCGTCCTCATAGACCAGGAACGGCAGATCGCCGTGGGCGCGGCTAGCCTCGAGTACGGCCCGCAGCGACCGAGGCGCGTTCTTCCACACGCGTGTGGCAAGGCCGCCTATATCCCGCTCTTCCATCTCGAACGGCGCGCCTGGCGCGGTGAGCGCCGCCACCGCGTCGGCGATCGACAATCCTCCCAACCTCGCCATCCTTACGTCGTTCGGACACGCAAGCCTAGAGAATTTGCGTTGGCGCGCCAACCGCCGAGCAAAGCCCTCTCCCGCTGCGTGGCAAGGGCTAAGGGAGCGCTTCTAGGCGCGGGCGGGTGACAGGTCGCTGTCGGGCGTGAAGAGATTGCTCTCGGCGGCGGCGCGCGTGGCGGCGTTGCCGGTGAGGGCCGCCGGCAGGCGGATGGTGAAGCAGGAGCCGCGGCCGGGCTCGCTTTCGACCAGGATCTCGCCGCCCATCAGGCGGCAGAGCTTTTGGCTCAAGGCGAGGCCGAGGCCGGTGCCGCCGTATTTGCTGGCGGTGTCCGGCTCGGCCTGAGTGAAGTTGTTGAAGAGCTTGGCGAGGTTGCCGGGGCTGATGCCGATGCCGGTGTCGCGCACGGCGATGAAGAGCCAGTCGGCCATGGGGTGGCGCTCGCGCCCAATGCTGAGGGTGATGCGGCCGTTGGCGGTGAATTTTGCGGCATTGCTCAACAAGTTGAGCAGCGCCTGGCGCAGCTTGGTGGCATCGGTGACGATGAGGCCGATATCGCCGGCGCGCTCGATGGCGAGCGTATTGCCGTTCGCCTCGACCAGCGGCCGGCAGGTCTCGGCAATCTCGTCGACGAAGCGAGCGAGCTCGATCGGCGCGGCGACCACGTCCATGCGGCCGGCCTCGATCTTGGAGAGGTCGAGCACGTCGCTCACCAGCGACAGCAGGTGGCGCCCAGCGCCGTGGATGCGGCGCAGGTCGGCGATATGCTCCTCGCGCTTGTCGCGCTCGGCATCCTCGAGCAGCAGCTCGCTGTAGCCGATCACAGCGTTGAGTGGCGTGCGCAGCTCATGGCTCATCGCGGCGAGGAATTGCGACTTGGTGCGATTGGCCTGCTCGGCCGCATCCTTGGCCTGCTGCAGCCCGCTGACCAGCGCGGCGTTCTCGAACTGGAGGCGGATGGTCTCGGCGATGCCGCCATTGACGATGCGGGCGGCGGCGAAGATCAAGACGATATACGCGAAGGCGACGCAGC
>Ga0134128_10008538_pt1 | contig 12334 bp, 11 predicted proteins | sample KB31754_FD_96462 | JGI IMG/M metagenome (GOLD analysis project Ga0134128, IMG submission 96462) | Terrestrial soil microbial communities with excess Nitrogen fertilizer from Kellogg Biological Station, Michigan, USA - KB3-175-4 | ecosystem: Environmental > Terrestrial > Soil > Unclassified ...
AACCGGCGCTGCTCGAGTCTCAGGGAGGGGGAAGTCTCGAGCGCAACCGGCACACCGGGATCACAACGCAATCGTGTGTGCCTCAATCCTCTCTGGGTTGGACGCACGAGTCGGTCCGAAGTTGAGCGGATTCACCTTTCTTTTGATTTCTAGAGATTCGCCGCCCAGGTAACATTTGTTCACCATGTATATCCCGCAAGCGTTCAACCCCAAAGATCCGGCAGCGCTCGACCGGCTGGCCGCTTACAACGCGTTCGGCACCCTGGTGTCGCAGCTTGGCGGCACCCCCTTCGCGTCGCACCTGCCCGTGTTGTATCGCCGCGCGGGCGAGCAGGTGACCCTGACCGGCCACTGGGCGCGCGCCAACCCGCAGTGGCAGGAGATAGAGGGACAGCGGGTGCTGTTCATCTTTCGCGGTCCGCATGCGTACATTTCTCCGCGCTGGTACGTCGAGCCCGAAAAGAACGTGCCCACGTGGAACTACGCAGTTGCCCACGTCTACGGGCGTTTGCGCGTCATTCAGGAAGTCGACGAGCTGGAGCGGATCGTCAACGCGCTCGCCGCGCACTACGAGGCCGGGGCGCAAGAGCCGTGGCGTTTCGAGGATACGGGCAGCGCGGGGCGCAGGAGGCTAAAGGCCATCGTGGGGTTCGAGCTGACCGCGGATCAGGTCGAGGTCAAATTGAAGCTCGGGCAGAACCATGTGGAGGGTAACGTGCGCGGAGCGGTCGCGGGGCTGCGGAGAGAGGGCTCCGCCGAATCCGCTGAGGTCGCCTCGTGGATGGAGGGTTTCCTCGACCAGCGGTGAGCGCGCGTTGATCGAGCCCGTCGAGCTCAAGCCCGAACGTCAGGCTCGAGTCGGAGCATGCGGCTCTTCAATATCGGCGGTGGCCTACATTGATGTAGGCAGTGAACCACATGTAAGCTCCGCTGCTGTGAGCGATGATGCGGCTCAGACGTTCCGAATGATCCGGAGCGCCAAAAAAGCGGGTACCTTCGACAGCCGGGCGGGAGTCCCAAAAGAATGTCCGTGCGATCCACGATCGTATCTCAGTTCGAGCAGGTCGCCTCGATGAGCGGAATCCCCTTTGTGCCACTCGCGGACGATGTGCCGCTACAGAACAGCGGCATCGATTCTCTGGGGATTGCCGTCCTCCTTACCCGTCTCGAGGACGAGTTCGGCGTCTATGCATTCACCGATGCCGAGGAGGAGTTTCCCGTCACCTTTGGTGACCTCGTGCGCCTATATGAGAGGCTGGTAAACGAGGAGAGGCTGGCGACCGAGCCTCCCCATGGCGAGCGGATCACCGGTCAGACGCCGTCGACGGGATTGACGAGTCGGTAGCCTACTCCACGAGCAGGCAGCGCCCGTGCGGTGCGCCGCCTGGTACCAGACCTGAGCGGCTTACCGTTTCCGCCGGCGAAGCATGCCGATCGAGGCAGCGGCGCCCAGAGCGAGCAGCCCTAGAGTACCGGGCTCAGGAACGGAGTGATGATGATGGCCCGAGCCGGAGCCACCCGATGCCGGGCACATGGACGGAATCCATTGACAGGTGATTCCGGCCTCTGCTGCCGGGGCGCCAATCGCCACAATCGCTGCGGCCAACAAACCCAAGGTCATCCTACGCACGACTCCCCCCTATGCTGTTTGACGATTTAGTAGTCAGTAACGTCCGGTAACTGCAAGGATCGCGCCACCTGCGCCAAATGTCTATTAGTATTGAGCGTGGCAGGATCCACGGCAAACCATATTGTAAAGCGGTTCGACGTGCGTTCGCTACTTCCCGCTGCTGCCATGCGCCTCAGCCTCCCGGCGGGTGAGAAATGCGTGCGAATACAGCGTCTTAGGCGATACCGGCCTCTGGGGTCCCCTGAAATGCAGATGTTAAATATGTCGACAGGCTTCTGCCGGCTCGAGGCGGCGCAGGCAACCGGCTCCGGGTAAGATGATCCATCGGCAATAGCACACTTTTATAGGCGAATTTACACGGATGCCTCGCAACGCTATCCGGGTTGTCTTGCTACTGCTGGCAGTCGCGGCCCTCTACTTCCCTGACATCGACGCTCTGGTCCGTTACTGGATGAAGCAGGATGTCAACGGCGGGGCGGGTGTGCTCATCGCGCTTCTGTCGGGGTTTCTGCTGGTTCGAGCCCGGGCCCGCTTCGAGGAAATTCCCGTCGGTCCGGTACCCTGGGCCGGCCTGCCGCTGATCGTCTGTGCGGCGGCGAGCCTTATCTGCTGGCGCGCCGGGATTCTGACCCTCCAGCTGTTCTTCCTGCCGTTGATTTTGTGGCTGTCACTACTCAGTGTGCTCGGCCGGCAGGCCGCGCATGTGGCGGGTTTCCCGATCGGATTCCTCTACTTCGCGTTGCCCGGCTGGGGGTTGCTGGCGCCGGCGCTTCAGCACCTGACGGCGTGGGCCATAGGGGTCATCGGCCCGGCCGTCGGGGTACCTATTGCCATGTCGGGGACGACCATTCTCCTGCCGGGGGGGATGAGCTTTAGCATCGAGCTGGCCTGCAGCGGTATCGATTTCCTTAGTGTCGGGCTCGCTGTCGCAACCTTGTACGGAGAATTCGAGCGTGCGCGGCCGCGCCGTCGTGGGCGCCTCATCGGGGGAATGCTGCTGCTGGCAATCGTCGCCAATTGGGTGCGAGTGCTTCTCATCGTCGAGATCGGCTACCGCTCGCAGATGCAGAGCGCGCTCGCGACTAGCGGCCATCTGGCGCTCGGTTGGGTCGTCTTTGCGTGCGCTCTGCTGGTTTTCGTCTGGCTGGCGGGTCGCAGCTCAGCCGTCGTACCCGATGCGCCCGCACTCGGCGTGCGCGCGAGCGCGCGCCAACCGCGCGGCGGGGCCATGCACTATGGCATAGCCATCATAGGGCTGCTCGCCATGCCTGCACTCGCGTACGGCAGGTTGCTGATGATAGGCCCGCGCACATACGCTGCCGCACTCGAACTGCCCCCGGCTCGTGCACCCTGGCAGGGTCCCGCGGATTCAGTGGACCCGCTTTGGCAACCGACCTACGTCGGCGCTCAGATCGAGCAACGGGCGCGGTATGAGAGCGCAGATGGCCGTGCCGTAGATGTCCTGGCCATCGGATTTCCGCAGCAATCTCCAGGCGCACAAATACTCAACGAGAAGAACTCTCTGCTCGGGAATCGCGGTCTGGCCGCTCAGGCGATCACGCTCGCTCAAGGCGCGGACATTCCGCACAGTGAAGTCATTGCCCTGGATCCCCGCGGCCGGCGCTCGCTTATCTGGTCCGTCATCGATATCGGCGGTCACCTGTTCGGCGAGCCGCTCGCGTCTCAACTGTGGTACGGCGCGCGGTCTTTCGTCAGCACGCCGTACTCGGCGCTCTTTGCGCTTAGGGCTCAGTGCGGCGGCTCGTGCAATTCTGCGCGCGCCGTGCTCGCCGATTTTCTGCGGGCGAACGGCCCGGCGATGTTCGGGTCCCTTCCGGACCTCGGCACGGAGCGTTGAGTCGGATGGGATATCCTTCCAAGCGCCTCTCCGACTACAAGGGCAGAGACAACAACTTCAACCTGATACGGATGATCGCCGCGATGCTCGTGATCGCGACGCACGCCTTCGGCATCACCGGATCCACGCGATTCGAGCCAATGGTGCGCGGGTTCGGGATAGGTCAGGGAGATGTCGGCGTCGATATTTTCTTCTTTCTCAGCGGATTTCTCGTCTCGAAGAGCTGGTCGGGCAAGACATGCATGGAATTCGCGTGGGCCCGATGCACGCGGATTTACCCGGCGCTCGCCGTGTCAACGATCATTTCGACAGTCGTGGTCGGGATTTTCTTTTGTAATGTCTCCCTTCGGCAATTCCTGGGAAGCGCCAGCACCGTCAGCTACCTTGCGCACGACGTGACCGTGCTGCCGGGAGTCGGCGCGCGGCTGTTGCTCCCAGGGGCGTTCGGTCTCGCCAATCCGCCGTTCAATCTTTCGTTGTGGACGTTACCGCACGAGCTTGGAATGTATATCCTGCTCGCGATCATTGGCCTGGCCGTGGGATTGCGGCCGGCCTGGGTTGCACTCGTCGCCGCGCTTGGGGCCGCCGCGGCGGTTCTGGGCGAGACAGCACACTTGCACGTCATGGAAATCGACCGCGCCCGATTCCTCTACTTCTTCTTCACCGGGTCGCTGGCTTTTACCCTGCGGGAACGGATCGTCCTATCGGGGCGGATCGCTTTGATCACCGTCGCCGTCGTGGCACTGGCGGTGATCGCACACGCTCCGATACTTTTTCGCGATGCCGCTCTCGTAATCGGCCTGCCGTACGTGGTCCTGTGGTGCGCCTATGTGCCTGCGGGTGCGCTCCGACTCTGGAACGCACTTGGCGACTATTCTTACGGAACGTACATATGGGCGTTCCCGATTCAATACGGCCTTTTCGCCGAGGGGATAGCCACTACGCCGGCGCGGAGTTTCTTCTTCACCACGCCGTTGGTGCTGCTGTGCGCCATCGCCTCGTGGCATCTCATCGAGAGACCGGCACTGCAGCTGGAGCTGCCGCGCTTTCGTGCTCCGAGCATGCGCAAGGGTGTGTCGAATCCGGCCGAATAGGAGGCGCTGCCGACCGTTCAGGCGCGCAGGCCCGAGGAGGGCGCCGACTGGCGCCGTGGGCGAAAAGTCAGGATCTGGAAGACCCGCTTGGCGAAGCGTAGCTTGCGCGAGAGAGGCGAGTGCAGGAAGGCGATCTTGCGGATATATCGCGGCACCGTCCAGTGGAACCGGGTGCCCGCAGGAAAGAGAAAGATGTCACCGGCTTCGAGCGTGCGCCGCCCACCTGCCGCATCCTCCACGATCACCGAGCCCTCGATGACATGAATCACCTCGTCGACGCTATAAAACCAATTGAAGCGGCCGGCAGTGCACTCCCACATATGCGTGGAGGCCATATCGTCCGAGCTTCCCACCAGGCACTTGCTGCGGGCTACCGGATTGCCTTCGAGAATCCAGTCCGCGGGAATGGGGTCGGGCTTGAGACCATGTCCATCGGACGGGGATGTTTGGCTTTCGGTGGGCTGCACGGTTTCGAGGGGCCACTGGGCTGGATCAGGCGGAGTATAGCCGGGGGAGACGTGACCCGATAATTGCGGTCCCGTGCCATTCGGCACAAGATGCTGCGCAACTCATGCTCCCGGAGAGACCCGTGGACGACCCGCCTGAGACCACCGCCGTGATGCCGAAGCCGAACTTTGCCGCTGGTGCTTCCTCGCCGGATGCCACCGTGAAAGAGGGCGTTCTCGAGATTCCGGGTCCTTGGCTGCTGCATCATCGCGGTCAGCTTCCCTGCCGCCGCATTGCGTGGCGCCTCACGGGCCCTGCGGATGCGCCACTGGTGTGCGCAATGGGCGGAATCTGGTGCGACCGCCGACTGTTCGATCCAGCCGATCCGCGCCGCGGCTGTTGGCGGGAAGTCGTGGGTTCCGGACGCCCTCTTGATTCCAGCCGCCACCGGATCCTCAGCTTTGACTACCTGGGCGGCAGCGGCGATTCGACGGGACCGCAGCCGGGCAGTGGCTTCCCCAGCATTTCGACATATGACCAGGCGGATGCGCTGGCACACGTCCTCGATCATCTAAAAGTCCCCTCTCTGCGCGCGATTGTGGGCGGCTCCTACGGCGGAATGGTGGCGCTGGCATTCAGTGAGCGCTATCCCGAGCGTGTGGGAGCCCTGTGCATCATCTCGGCCGCAGACCGTCCGCATCCCATGGCGATTGCCTGGCACAGCATTCAGCGCCGCATCGTGAAGTTCGCGATCGCGCGCGACCGTCCGCAGGAGGGCCTGACCCTGGCGCGCGCCGTGGGGCTGTCTCTGTACCGGAGCTCCGAGGAGTTCGCAGCCCGCTTCCCCGCGACTCCACGTCTCGAGGGCGCGGAGTTCGTGTTTCCCGTGGAGCGTTTCCTCTTCGCCGACAGCGCCGAATCGACTGCGACGTTCCGCGCGGAATCCTTTCTCTGCCTCTCCGAATCTCTCGACCTGCACCACGTCGACGCCACCCGGATATTCGTGCCGACGACCGCCATCGGAGCCCGGGAGGACCAGCTGGTCCCGATAGCGGATGTGCGTGCGCTCGTTGCGAGAATGGGCGTCGCCAATGTGCGCGAGATCTCATCGATTCACGGTCACGATGCCTACCTGCGTGAGGCGGAGCAGCTCCGGGATATCCTCACGTTCGCGATCGGAACCCGTTACTGATCGGGCGTCCGGGCGAGGTGGCTGCCATGCCCGTCATTTCGTCCCGCCACATTCCGGCGCTGGATGGCGTCAGAGGGCTCGCCATCCTGTGGGTGGTGCTGCACAACACTTTGGGCGACATGTTCGCGCCGACTGCCGGCCCGATGCACTACCTGGCTTTTCTCGCCCGCCCCGGTTGGATCGGAGTGCAGTTGTTCTTCGCGCTGTCCGGGTTTCTGATCACGGCCGGGCTTCTCGATACCCAGGGAGCAAGCAACTATTTTCGCGGTTTCTACGTCAGGCGGGCACTGCGTATTTTGCCGCTCTATTACGCGGTGCTGCTGTTGCTGCTCGTCATTTTTCCGAGATTCGTGTTGCCCGTGGGCCAGCTGCAGACCTCCATCGGCCATCAGGCCTCTCTTTGGCTCTTTGCAATCAACTGGACACATGCGCCGGTCCACGGCTTCGTCCATTTCTGGTCGCTGGCCGTCGAGGAGCAGTTCTATCTGCTCTGGCCGTTTGTCGTCTACAGGCTGGAGCCGCGCCGTCTGCTGCCAGTGTGCCTATGGATCGCATTCGGAGCATTGGCTTGCCGCTGTGTGATGGTGGCTCGCGGAGTGGACCCGTGGACGGTCTACACCGCCACGACTTCGCGAATGGACGGCCTTGCGTTCGGCGCGGCAGGCGCCTGCATCCTGCGGGTCCCAGCGTTACTCGCCTGCATCGACCGGCATCTGCGTGCAATCAGTGTTGCATTCCTGGGTCTTTTCCTGCTCGGGATACCTCTCACCCACTCGTATGATTACTACGGCATAGCCTGCGAAACGTTCGGGTACACCTTGCTGGCGGCCTGCAGCGCCGTGCTCATCACTGCTGCTGCGATCGAAGATGGCCGACGGCCATGGCCAATGGCGACGTTGGCATGGGTTCCGCTCCGCGCTTGTGGTAAGTACAGTTATGGCATATACGTGTTTCACGAGCTGATACACATTCTCGCCTCGAATCCCTGGCTGGTTGCGCATTTCGGTCCGCACCCGCCACCCCAAATGGTCCTGGCGACGAGCTTCGCGACCTTCGTTGTGAGTTTCAGCTTGGCGTTCGCCAGCTATCAGACGTTCGAGAAGCATTTTCTCGGTCTCAAGCGGCTGGTACGGCCGAAAACTGTTGTTAGCCTTGCAATCTGACGCGATTGCTTCCTAACTCGCCGTTTGTCGGCGTGAGGCGACATTCGCTTTTCCTCAGGATTTCATGGAGTTGCAGAGGTGTTCGGAAGTTATGTCGGGATCGCCGTCGGCAACAGACGACATGACAGGCGGTCGCGGGCGTCGGCTGAGTCCATTGTGTAGACGTAAGTATTTAATAAATAAGGAAAAAATAATACTGGCTTGAACTTTGCAACGACAGTGCGCTGAGCTTGAGGTGTGGGTGTCGCTTCCCCCTCCGGCCCGGCAAAGACTCGATTGCGGCATTCAAAAGGGAGGTGTCGTGAGATCACTTACGGCTGCCTGCGGCGTCGCCGCGGTTGCGCTGATGCTCGCGGGCTGCGGAGGCGGCTCGGGCTCCGGCTCCGATTCAGCTTCGGGACCTGCCGCGTCGAGCGTGTCCTCGAGCTCGAGCAACGGCGCGACATCCAGCTCCGGATCGACTGCCGCGTCCGGTTCCGGATCGACCTCGGGCACCGGGACCAGTTCCGGGTCCGGCACGGGCACCGGCTCCACGACGGCTGCGGGCAGCGCCACCCTCAAGTGGCAGGCGCCGACCCAAAACAGCAATGGCACGCCACTCACGGATCTGGCCGGCTATCACATCTACTACGGCACGAGCGCCGGCACGCTGACGAAGACCATCGATGTGCCCAGCGCGAGCACGAGCAGTTATGTAATCACGAACCTTCCTCAAGGCACGTGGTATTTCGCCATCAGCGCTTACACGAACACGGGCCTTGAGAGCTCGGAGTCAAACGTCGGCAGTAAGACGATCACGTAGGCCGCTGCTCCGCCCTTGGCCGTTTTCCTTGAGACCGCGATAGTCATCCTGTAGGCTCCCGGCACCATCCACTGCCGGCAGCTGTCGCGGACATCGGTAAAACCAAAGTGGACAGCCCGGATAGGGCCGGCCGGGTGCGCCGGCCGCCTACCATCATGCACGTCATCGAGACCGGTGAGGCGGGCGGCGCCGAAACGGTTTTCTGTCAGCTCGCGCATTCGCTGGAGCAGCGGGGCGCCAGATCGATCGTTGTCGTCCCGCGCGAGGGCTGGGTGGCCGATCGCGTCCGGTCCATCGGCATGCGGCCTCTGATCATGGGTCCCGAGCGGCCCATGAGTGCACGCTTTCTCCTGGGGCTCGTCGCCACGGTCCGAAAGAACCGCGTAGGACTGATCATCAGCCATCTTCCCGGAGCATCCGCCTACGCTGCCGCGACGGCGCTCATTACGGGCACGCCGGTCATTTCAGTGCTGCACGGTCCCACCGACCTGCGCGCGATAGGCAAATTCCCGGCGTTCAAGCGCTGGCTCCTCGAGAAGGGCTGCTCGGCGATCGTCGCGGTATCGGCGAGCACGCGAGATGCGCTCAGTGAATTCGGTCTGCCTCGTGACTCGATCACGTTGATTCCGAACGGCGTGGACACGGACGCGTACTCTCCCGGCGAGCGGGTCGGCAACCTGAGGGCGGAGCTCGGCGTCGCTGCCGGCGAGATGCTCGTAGGCGCTGTGGGCAACATAAGGCCGCCCAAGGCGTATGACGTGCTTCTCGCAGCCGCCGCGAAGGTCCTGGCACGCGTGCCCGCATGTCGCTTTGCGATCCTCGGCGAAGGGGACGAATCGTCGGTGCGGCAGCTCCACGAGTTGCGACGCTCGCTGGGGATTGAGGCTCGGTGCCATCTCGTCGGCTTTCGCCAGAGCTCCGGCGCTCTGTACCGCGATTTCGACGTCTTCGTGTCGAGCTCGCGCAGCGAGGGCCTGTCGCTGTCCTTTCTGGAAGCGATGGCCAGCGGTCTCGCGGTCGTCGCTACCCGAAGCGGTGGCCCACAGGAAGTGCTCGAGTCCGACGGATCCGGCATCCTGGTGCCGATCGAGGATCCCGACGCGCTTGCCGAAGGTCTCGTGCGGGCGCTACGGGAACCGGCTCTGCGCCACCGCCTCGGTGAATCCGCCAGGCGCCAGGTCGTGGAAAGCTTCAGCCTGAGGGCCGCGCTCGATCGCTACGCAGAGCTCTGCGAGGAAGTCGCGGGCGACTGCTCCTGGCAATCGCCCGCCGCAAGCTGACGAAACCTCAGTCCACCGTCAACGAGGATGGGGGATTGGGGAGGGCGACCGAACTCACTGCTCCGGGACCGAAACCACAGCCGATCCGGGTCACGACCCCGTCCCATGCTCCTATGTTGCACGGTGTGCCGCCGGACACGCCGCCCACGCGGCCGGCTTGGATGCCCTGCGATCCTGCCTGCAGCTGGTAGCCGGCGGGATTCTTCGTGGTCGCGCTCTGAAAAACAGGCTTTGCGGCGAATGAATGAGTGTCGAGCGGCATTGCGGTCAACGTGGTCAGCGAGTCGCGCACCAGTGTCCCCGCGGTGGGTGCCTGGACGAAGCCCATGGGCGTATCGCCGGGTTGCGTCGAGTAGCAGTTGTAATCGCTGAGTGTGACCGCGCCCCTCTGATACATCGTATCGATGCCGTTTCCGCTCGTGTTCGAATTATAGAATATGTTGTTGTATTGCTTCACGACGGCCGCCGGGGAAGTGCCGGATCCCGCAGACGGATAGTACACACCACACGGGCCGCTGTAAGAGCAGGTGTTATTGTAAAACAGCAGGCTTTGGGAGGATGGGGTCGTTATATCCTCGCCATCCCAGGTCTGTGGGCCGATGAGAATGTTGTTGTGAACGGTGACGACCTGGCCGGCAGACCCTCCCGAGCAGTCGACCAGCGGTCCGTAACCGGTACATTCGAGGTAGTTGTATCGGTAAGTGTGGCCGCCGTTCGGGGGATTCTTGTCGTAGATTCCCACGACGCAGTCGTAGACGGTGTTGTATTCGTAGATGTTCGAGCTGCAATTGAACGTCAGGATCGCGGCCGTATTGTGGCCCGCCTGGCCCGACGTCGCATGGACCTTGTGAATCAGATTGTTCTGCACGAGCGCTCCGGTGACGCTGTGCAGGTGAATTCCCGCGATGTTGTCGTTCTCGTACCCGGCAATGTCGTAGATCTCGCAGTTCCGGACGACAATTCCCGTCGGGCCGCCTTCCCCGGTGCCGGTGGCCGGGAACTGGATCGCCCCTTCGTACGAGCCGGTGAGGTACAGGCCGTCGATGATGCAATTGCCCAGTGAATTGGGGTTCTGTCCGATGATCGAGCACTCGACGGTCGGATACGCGCCTCCCGAGGGGTTGTGAGCATCGAGGATCGCCTTCCTCGGGTTGACTGCGGCAACGAGGGTGGGGGCGGAGGCTGACCCGGCGGCGACCGTCAGCGCGGGATACGCGTTGCCGCTCGTCGAGTTCTGGCAAAGCGCGTAGACGTTGTAGGTGCCGTCCATAATTCCGACGCTCTTTCCGGCGTAGATCGACCCGTTCTTGTTGAGGGCGGTGATCGACCACGGCTGCGAAAGCGTACCCGGAGCGGAATCGGATCCGGTTGGGGAGATGTAGAAGTCGAAGCTCGCGGTCTGGGCGAACACCCTGCGCGCTCCGGCCCAGGGCAACATCAGGGCGCCGGCCAACATGGTGCCCTGTTTGATCATGTCTCTGCGGGAAACCCCTGAGCGTGCGACCGACGGGGCCGCTGAACGAATATTGCGCACGAACTCTGTCTCCGAGGAATGCTGTCTGACTTGAAGATAGGGTATCTGACAGATTGCCGGCCGCAAATGTCTCTGTGGCACGACAGTCCGCATCGCGTTATATCGGCGTTGCACGCGTTGTGTCTCTCTTTCGGGCCGTGGCCTCGCGGGATGCAGCGAAAAGCGGGGTTCCGAGCCTGCCGGGACATTGAGGTTCCGCAACGGCGCCGTGTGTGTCGCAAACCACCGAATCATCGGACTGTGCAGGAGTTCACAAATCTGCCATGCGGGGCCGCGCGCGCCGGGGCATCCGGGGATCGGGCGGCAGCACGCGGGCGCACCTCCGGACGATGCGTTCGCCGCTGAAATACTGCCTGGCTCGAGTTGTCCGCGACGCTGGATTATGAGAGATTCGGCCACGAGCCGGTGGCAGGGCCGAATAAGTCATAAGAGGCCGGGGGGCGGCTGAATGGTCCATCAAGCATCTCACGATAAGAGATTGACGGGGGCGCTCGGCAGCTTCGGGAGCGACGCGCACGTCCACGAGACGATCCCTTTCGATATGGGCGGTCGCAGTGTCCTCGATGTGGGATGCGGCAACGGCAAAGACCTGATGCAGCCCGCATTCGCGGTGGCGGCCGAGAGATGGGGTCTGGACCCGGACCCGAGAGCGGTCGAGTTGGGGCGCCGCATGTTTCCCGCGCTCTCGCTCGTCCAGGGAACCGCGGAGAAGCTGCCGTTCAAAGCGGCGCGGTTCGATGTAGTCATGTCCCGCGTGGCGCTTCCTTACACCAATATCCCCATCGCCCTCGCAGAGATCGCGCGCGTCATGAAGCCCCAGGGATACCTGTGCCTCCTTCTCCACGACTGGAAGATGCAGGCCGAGTTCGCAGGCAAGGCCTGGCAGGAACGCGCCTGGAAACGACTCATCGACCTCGGGTACGTGACAGCTGCAAGCGTCTGTTACGCCTTTTTGAATTGCATCCCTGCGAAACCCTGGGATGGGTCCCGGGAGACGTTCCAGTTCCAATGGGTGATGCGGCGCCGGTTGGCGCGCCTGGGTTTCGAGGCCATCTGCTACGAGCGTACAAGCAGGCACTTTTTCATTACGGCGCGGTACCGGCCCGCGGCCTGATGCGAGACGGGCCCGCTGGCCCTCGCATGGACATCCCAATAGAATGACCGCATCGGGCGCTCAGCCCGAGAAGCGCCGGGCGACGGCGCGAGCGGACGGCGGGGCTCATGGTGAATTCCGACTATTCGAAGCCGAGTCGAGCCCGGGCGGGACCCAGACCAGGACGGCCGGGATCGGGACTACGCCGCTCCGGGGCGGCCTCTAGACACGGTGCCGCCTC
>Ga0134128_10008540_pt1 | contig 12330 bp, 7 predicted proteins | sample KB31754_FD_96462 | JGI IMG/M metagenome (GOLD analysis project Ga0134128, IMG submission 96462) | Terrestrial soil microbial communities with excess Nitrogen fertilizer from Kellogg Biological Station, Michigan, USA - KB3-175-4 | ecosystem: Environmental > Terrestrial > Soil > Unclassified ...
GAGCGTCACCGCGGATCACGCTATAGTGCGCGGCTCGCGCAAGCGCGCGGGCAGTTAGCTCAGCGGTAGAGCACTACCTTGACATGGTAGGGGTCACAGGTTCGATCCCTGTACTGCCCACCACGTACGCGACGAAGGACTCTCATGGCACCCTTCGTCCGAACGTTACAAAAATTCATCGCCGATTCCGCATGACTTCGTTGACAGCGGAAGTCCTTCTCGGCAGACTACGCTTCATTCGAGGCTTCCCCACCATTGGTGCGGAGGCCTTTCGCGTCCTCGGCGCCCGAAAGTTGGCATTCTTAGGCCATACTTGGCGGGTCACACACAAGGGGACGCATCCGTGGCAATCACCAGCGAAGCAGACGCACGCATCCTGATTGACGATCAGTTGCGCGCTGCCGGCTGGAATCCGGCAGACAAGTCCCAAATCCAGACAGAAGTCCTGGTAACGCCTTACGCCCTCGTCGCGCAAACGTGCGATGGTGTTGTTTTCCCACGCACGTCCGATGAAGACGACAGGCCCCTGACCGGCCGCTCGGACTATGTGCTGCTCGATCAACGCGGCCGGCCGCTGGCCGTGGTCGAGGCCAAGAAGCAGGCCATCAATCCCTACGTCGCCAAGCAACAGGCCCTGCCCTACGCGAAGCAGATCGGCGCGCCCTTCATCTTCCTTGCCAACGGCGAACTGATCTATTTCTGGGATTACCAGAATGACGATGCACGCATCGTCAATTCGTTCTTCTCGCGTCGCGATCTCGAACGCCTCGTGCAGATGCGCGAGGACCGCAAGTCTCTCGCAACCATTCCCATCCCGGATACCTACACCCGCCAAGGCGAAACCCGCTCGCTGCGCCCGTACCAGCAGGAAGCGATGCAGGCGATGGACCACGCGGTCGAACTCGGCAAGCGGCGCTTTCTGATCGAACTGCCCACCGGCTGCGGCAAGACCGACCTGATCGTGTTGTACCTGAAGCGTCTGTTCCAAGCCGGTCACGCTGAGCGCGTATTGTTCCTGGTCGATCGCGAACAACTCGCCAAGCAAGCCATCGAAGCCACCCAGGATTTGCTGCCCGGTTATTCCAGCTACTGGCTGAAATCCGGCACGGTGCGTCAGGAAAAGCAGATCACCGTGTGCCTGCTGCAAACCATGATCGGCCGCTATCACGAATACACCAGTGGTTACTTTGATGTCGTCATCGCCGACGAGTGCCATCGTTCCATTTACGGCGCATGGCAGACCGCGCTCACCCACTTCGACGCCTTCCACGTTGGCCTGACCGCCACGCCCGCGGTCTACATTGAGCGCAACACCTTCGATTTCTATCACTGCAAGAACCATACGCCGGATTTCGCCTACACCATCCAGGAAGCCTTCGCGCAGGGTTATCTGGTGCCCTACAAGTTCGCCACCGGCATCACCGAACTGATGTCTGGGGGCGCGGACATGGGCGACCAGCATTACGACCCGGAAAAGTTCGAGCGCGAGTGGACCAACAACGCCAGCAATCGCCTGATGATGGAAGAGTTCGACCGGCTTGCGTGGCAGGACTACAAGGCGCTCGCGCCGGGCCAGAAGGTCGGTCCCGGCAAGGCCGTAGTCTTCGCCATCACCAAGCACCATGCCGCGCGACTGGCGCAGTACCTCAACGAATTGCACCCCGAACACAAGGGTCGCTACGCGGAAGTCATCACCTCGGACGTTGCCGACGCCAGCGAGCTGATCCGCCGCTTCAAGCGCGAGGATTATCCGCAGGTCGCGGTCAGCGTCGGCATGCTGGACACCGGTTTCGATTGCCGTGAAGTGCTGCATCTTGTGATGTGCAGGCGCGTGCGCAGTCCCATCCTCTACCAGCAGATGCGCGGCCGCGGCACCCGCACCGCGCCACACATCGGCAAGAAGAAGTTCGTGATCTACGACTTCTTCGGCAACCACGAATACTTCAACGATTCCGACACCGACATTTTCACCGGCAAGGGCGGTGGTGGCGTAACGCGACCAAAATCCACCCCGCCAAACCCGCGCGAACTGATCGAACTCGGGCTGGAAGACGAGTGGCTCGACGCCGTGCACTACATTGAGGTCGGCCCCGACGGCGAGCGCGTCGACAAACGTGAATACGTAACCGATTGGGAAAAGTCCGTGCGCGAGAAAGCCGCGAACGATCCCGTACTGGCCAAGATCAAGGCCGGCGAGGCGCTGACGGACGAGGAAGAAACCGAACTCGCCAAGCGCCTCAACCAGCCCGAGCGTTACTTCAACGAAGACAACCTGCGACGCGCCTACAAGCAGCCCAGCGGCACGCTGGTGGATTTCGTCCGCAGCGCGCTGGGCATGCTCAAGCTGAAGAGTCGCGAAGAGCGGGTCGAGGAAAACTTCCGTGCGTGGCTGGTCAATCGCAACTTCTCGCCGCAGCAGGCGCAGTACCTCGCTCTGCTCAAGAATCGTGCGCTAGTCCGCGGCAAGGTGGAACTGGACGACCTGTTCGCACCACCGCTGTCGATACTCGGCGCCGCTAATACGGGTATCGAACTGTTCGGCGAGCAGGGCCTGAAAGACGTCATCAACGAAATCAACCAGACGGTCGTCGCCGCCTGAAATCCTGGATTGGCAAGTGAATCAAGAACTGCGTCGCAAGCTCGACCACATCACCAACACCCTCTGGGCCGGTGGCGTCACCAACCCGGTGACCTACATCGAGCAGATTTCCTATCTGATCTTTCTCAAACTGTTGGACGAGGAAGAGAACGACCGCGAGCTGCGCGCGCGCATGGGCGGCAAGAACGGCAACGGCAACCAGCGCCGCCTGTTCCCGGACCAGGCCGAGCGCTATCGCTGGAGCAAGTGGCGCTTCAAGAGCGGGCCGGAGTTGCGCGACTTCCTGCGCGACGAGGTGTTCCCGTACATGGCGTCGCTGGCCAAGGACGAACCGGAAGTGGCCGAATACTTCCGCGACGCCGTGCTGGAAATCGTCGATCCCAATGTGCTCAAGCAGGTGATCGATGAACTGGATGGCTTCGATTTCCGCAAACTCGGTCCGGACGTCAAGGGCGACATCTTCGAATACCTGCTGACGCATCTTGGTTCCAGCGCGCTCAACGGCCAGTTCCGCACGCCGCACCAGATCCGCGCGTTCATGGTCGAGATGGTGGACCCGGATTTCGGCGATTCGGTTTACGACCCCGCATGCGGCACCGCCGGTTTCCTGATCGACGTGGTGGATTACCTGCTCTCCAAGTACTCCGACCCCGCGCATGTCGCCGAAGTGCCGATCTATGGCGAAGACTGGCTGGACAAGCGCGGCCAGAAGATCGCCGAAGCAAAAAAGGCCATTCCCAACCTGCAAACCTATCGCAAAGGTGCGGGCGAACGGATTCCCGACTGGAAACTGCTGGAGGCTTCCATCTACGGCACCGACGTGTCGCGCCAGATGATGCGCATTAGCATGATGAACCTGGTGCTGCACGGCATCCGTCACGCCCGGCTGAAACGCGCCAATGCGCTTTCGGAAATGGGCGGTTTGTCGGAGGAAGACCTCACCCGTCAATACAACATCATCCTCGCCAATCCGCCATTCGCCGGACAGTTGCCCAAGGATTCCATTCGCTCCGACCTGCCCACGCAATCCAAGAAAAGCGAACTGCTGTTCCTCGCGCTGATGATGCAGCACCTGGCGCCTGCCGGCCGCTGCGCGGTGGTGGTGCCAGAAGGCCTGCTCTTCGGCTCCACCGGCGCGCACGTGGAATTGCGCAAGAAGCTAGTGGAGGAGTTCGACCTGCTCGCGGTGGTCAGTCTGCCCGCCGGTGTGTTCAAACCCTATGCCGGCGTCAAAACGGCCGTGCTGGTGTTCCGCAAGCCATCTTCGGATTCCGCGAGGCGCGTGGACAACATTTGGTTCTACGAAGCGAAGAACGATGGCTACGACCCCGACAAGATTTCCGGTGGCGGTCGCGTGGAAACGCCGGAACTCAATAACATACCGGACCTGCTGTCGCAGTGGAAAACTTACAAAGCGAGCGGCTTCAAACAGCCGCCGGGTGAGAAAGCTCGGGAACTTTTGCCTGCTGGAACTACGGAGACCCAGAGTTGGTGGGCCACGACGGAACAACTTGCGGAAAGCGATTACAACCTCGGCGCTGGATCGTGGAAGCCGCGCATCGCCGAACCCGTTAGTGAGGGAGATCCGGGCGAGCTGATCGCGGACGCGCTGGTCGACTACCGGATGATTGTCAATGGGCTGGAGAAATTGCAGAAGGTCGTTGCGGAATGAGTTTTGCGTCGATCAATATCGGAGCAGCTTGTGTGCCGACCGAACAGATCTCTCCAGCTTCGCTTGGGCGGGAAGCGTTTCGATACATCGACATTTCTGGAATTGACCGCGATTCCAAGGTCATAGCGTCCGCGAATCCATTGCTGTGCAGTGACGCTCCAAGTAGAGCGCGCAAACTGGTCCGAGCGGATGATGTTCTTGTCTCCACCGTTCGCCCCAATCTCAATGCCGTAGCAATGGTGCCAACTGGTCTCGATGGCGAAATAGCTTCCACCGGCTTCGCGGTACTTCGCGCAAATGCAGACATCGTGGAGCCCAAGTATTTGTTCTATCGGACGATGCATCCGGAGTTCGTCGATTTCCTGACCACCAACGCGACCGGCGCGAGTTACCCCGCGGTGAGCGACGCAGTAGTGAAGCGCGCGCTGCTTCCGCTTCCGCCGCCATCCGAACAACGCCGCATTGTCGAAATCCTCGATCAGGCCGATGCCTTGCGCAAACGCGCGCGTGACGCCGGCGCCAAGGCCGCGCGCATACTGCCCGCCCTATTCCTCAAGATGTTCGGCGATCCCGTCGCCAACCCGATGGGTTGGCCAGACATAACAATTGGGGAGATCACCACACTGGTGACGAGTGGGCTAACGCCACGTGGCGGGGCCGGTGTCTACGTCGACAAAGGCCCGATGCTAATTCGCAGCCAGAATGTGCTGATGAATCGGTTAGATCTCTATGATGTTGCCCGCATCACTCCAGACACGCATGCGCATATGCGGCGGACGCGTGTTGAGCCCGGCGACGTATTACTTAACATCACCGGGGCATCCATTGGCAGAGTCGCTTGGGTTCGTCACCTCGACAGCGAAGCCAACGTAAATCAGCACGTTTGCATCATGCGCCCGGACGCGGATGTCGTAGAACCATCGTTCTTGTCCACGTGCCTGTCACTCCCCTACCACCAATCGATGATCACGGGCATACAAACCGGCGCATCGCGTCAGGCACTGAACCATCAACAAATACGCCAATTGAGAGTTTCGGTGCCATCGCGTGAGCGTCAGCGGGAATTCGCACAGCGCGAAGCAGGCCTACACAACATGAATCAATTGCGCCACCGGGCACACGCCGAACTCGAATCCACATTCGACACGTTGTTGCGGCGCGCCTTCTCCGGTCAGCTCACCGCCAAATGGCGTGAGGTACACATGCAGGAACTGCTAGCCGAAATGCAGGAACAAGCGTGCCTGCTGAACCCGCCCGCACCCAATTGATCGACATTCGAGACGCCGGGGAGACGTCCAATGACTCAACGCAGCCTTACTGCACTTAGCATCGGCAACTTCAAGGCGTTCGCCGACACCCAGCGCATTCCGCTGAAACCCATCACCCTGATCTTCGGCCCTAACAGCGCCGGCAAATCCAGTGTCATCCATAGCCTTGCCTTTGCTCACGAGGCGCAATTCGGCCGTCCCAAACGGGATCGGTCGCGCCTGGATGTGTACAAAACTGAGCTCGGTGGTGCATCGATCGACTTGGGAGGATTCTCCCAATTTGTCTACGGACATGACGCAGGGAGTGAGGTGGAATGGGCCGCCGATCTCGCGCTGCAGGATTACGTCGACCACGACACACAGTCCAACGGATGCAGAGCCGTAACCGTATCGGTACTGGTTGGCACGGGTTCCAGCAAAGATGGCTCAAGGCAACCCACGCCTTGCGTTCAGAGCGTAAGCCTTGCCGTGGATGGCGAGCCATTTGTCAGGGCAAGTTTTCGTCAGATGCACGACGGCGATACTGCGCAATTGCGCCTCGACATCTTGAACATGAGCCACCCGCGGGTGCAGACGATGCTGGATGTGGCGGCGTTCGGAGCAAACAACAACCCCAAAGAATTTTCCCCTGACGAGCTTGCGCGAGTGGTCAATCGCAAAGTCTCCGGTGGGAAAGTCAGTCTGCTTGTCGATGGATTGGTCAATTTCCGCATCGCGGCGCCACACATTTCCGACGAGCTGGGTAACGATGCAGTTTCACCGGGCCACGCCAATCAGGACCCCGAAACGTATTTTTGGTGGATGCTGCGGTTTTTCATTGAAAACTGCAGCAACGCGATCGTCCACGAGTACGGGGCGATGGAATACCTTGGTCCGATCCGCGCACTTCCGCCACGACACTTCACGCCCGGCGATTTTGACGAAAGCACGTGGAACGCGGGCGGTGGACAGGCTTGGGATCGGGTCTCCCATGATGCGGTAGTTCGCAATGCCGTCAACGAATGGTTGGCGAAGCCGGAGTTCAAGACGACGTATCGATTGAAGGTGCGCGAGCTGGTCGATCCAGATGATATCGAATCGACACTGATGGCTGAGCTTGTCAAGGAACGTTCGCGGGCGCAACCGATGACAGCGCTGGAGCGCCGTGAGTTGTTCACCAAGGAATTGGCGGCAGCGTTCGCCGAACTGAACGAGCGTTACGAATATGACCAACGACTCTCCGACGAGGCGACCAAGCTTGTTGAAACATGGACGAAGCGGTTGGAACTCGCGAAGTCGCCAGCGGAGCGCGAAGACATTCTGCAGGAGGCCGAAGCGGACCTTGAGCGCTGGGAACAAGAGACACAGGACAGCGCATCCGATCTTGATGACCAGGAAATCGCGCACGACGTCATCAACGAGGATGCATCCGTAGATGAGGCTCACATCACGGCCGCGTCGTTCGTCCAGCGACTGAAAGACACGAGATCCGTCAAGAAAACACCACAGCTAGCGTTGCGCGACATAGGAAAGCGAGTTGACGTAAGCCACCGTGATGTGGGCACCGGCATTTCCCAGGTTCTGCCTGTACTCGTCGCGGCCTACGGATCCAAAGAGCAGATCATCGCCGTCGAGCAACCCGAGATCCACCTGCACCCGGCGTTGCAGGCTGAACTTGGCGATGTGTTCATCGAGTCCGCGCTGGGGGAACGTGGGAACACCTTCATTCTGGAGACCCACAGCGAACATCTGATCCTGCGGATGCTGCGGAGGGTTCGAGAAAAGAAGGTTTCACCCGCCGACATGTGCGTCCTGTTCGTTGAGCCCACGAATCACGGAAGCCAGATCATGGAGCTCGAATACGACGAAGACGGAGATTTCATCGACGAATGGCCTGGTGGTTTTTTTGAGGAATCGTTCCGCGAAAAATTTGGGGGTCGCTGATTGTGCTCATCCCATTTGTTCTTGATGCCAATGCACTCACCCCCGATCCGGCATGGACGCCCTCCGATGTGAGCAATCACCACCTATCTTTGTTCGACGTCTGGAGGCGGATGGGCCTGATCTGCCTTGACGGGAACTCGCTCCCGACCTCAAGAATGGCGGCTGCAGTTGATCTGTTACCCCAAAGCGTTCGCGATCGTTGGAAGACACTGCTGGACAAGCTGCCTGTTCGCTATTGCGGTGATCAGTGGCGCGGAAGCGTTGAAGCGGGATTGCCCGCCTTACCGAGGGAGCACATTGACCTTGCACTGGTCGACGACGTCTTGGCCGAGGTTGGCTTTGCCGTTCCCGAGGACGCTCAATCTGTTGTTACCGACGAAGGCGTTGAGATTTGCCGTTTCAAGGCAGCCTCACGGGCAAGATCCTTCGATATTGCGCGCGAACTTTCCGGAAAGCGCATCCGTATCGGCGAAACTTATGCTGAAATCTGGGCAAGCCGATTCCGGGGGCTCGCCAAGGCCCCCATCACCAAAATTACGATCGTCGATCGCTACGCACTCGAGCAGCAATTTAAGTGTCCGCAAACCAAACTTTCCGGTATCCATCGGTTTTTGCGTGAGCTGGATCGGGACGCCGCGGGGAACCGGTACGTGACCCTGTATTCGAGCCGAACGAAGCACTTTCCAGATTGCGCCAAAGCGCAAGAAGGCGTCGCAGCCGAGCTGCAAAAAATTATTAGCCGCCTCCCGAAGAAGCGGATCAAGCGTGTGATCGTGTACCTCGCTCCCGACCACGAGTTCGGGCGACTCGAGCATGGTCGCTACGTGCGTTTCAATGACTACATTTGGGAAATCGATGGTGGCTTGGAGGTCCTAGAAGGCGCCACGTGCGAAAGAGCCTCTAACGCGACGTTCAAGACTGGTGAATTCGTGCAGGGTTATCGGGACGATGAGTATCTGCTCAGAAGTTCGCGCGGCACGCCAAAGATCACGGTTGCTGCTGACTAGAGACCCTCCGGGAGATGACGTGGAAGTTAGACTCAACGGGGAACAAGCTGAGGCGCTGGACGCGATCACGGCCTTCGTGCGCGATGACACGCTGGATGCGTTCATCCTCCGTGGAAGCGCGGGCACCGGCAAGACGACGCTGATTGCGAAGCTTGCCGCAAGCTTGGCCACGGTGAAGATCCCGTGCATGGCTTTGGCGCCGACCGGCCGTGCGGCGCGCATCCTTGGCAACAAACTTCATGCGATCGCAAGCGGATCAGGCTGCGCGAGCAAGACGATTCACTCCGAGATTTACAGCCTAAAGCAGGTTGAGGTCAACGAAGAGGCGGAAACAGCCAATGATCCTGGCCTACGGATGATCTTCCCGCTCCGGCAAGACGAACCCACGGTGTCGTTGTATATCGTTGACGAGACTTCGATGGTCGGCGACAAGGAGTCACGACAAGATCTTGTACGCTTTGGTTCTGGAAGGCTCCTCGCCGATCTTGTGGCGTTCTCGCGTTCAAAGCGTCCAGGGCGCACCAATGATCAACTCGCCAAGTTGCTCTTCGTGGGCGATGCGGTCCAGCTTCCACCAGTCGGCGAGAACTTTTCACCCGCCCTATCGGGAAAATATCTCAAGGATGAGTTTGGCCTACGGGTCGGAGTCTTCGAGCTCAATACGGTCATGCGGCAGGCCGAGGGTAGTTCGATTCTCGATCACGCCACGAAGCTGCGCGATGCGGTGATCACTGGTCGCTTCAATGAGTTCGCGCTGGACGTTAGCCAACCGGACCTCCAGAAATCCGACGCGACCTTGGCCATCGAACGCATTATGGAAGGACTCCGAAACAAGGAGCCAAATGTCGCGGTGGTGCAATCGAACGCAGCGGCGCTGGACTACAACCGCAATATCCGTCAACGGCTGTGGGGCGACGCCGACCTTCCGGTCCAATTGGGAGACATTCTGCTGGTCAACAAAAATTCGCCAACCCACTTTCTCAACAATGGCGATCTGGTGAAGGTCACGCGGGTGGGCAAAGCCGAGCATATCCCGGTGCCGATCCGCGGCGGCTACCGTCCACAATTGCGTTTTCGCGACGTGACGGTGGCATTCCGCGCCGGGGACGGCGAAGTTATCCATCAACAGTGTTTCCTGTTGGAGAACCTGCTGGATTCACGCGAGCGTGAATTGCCACCAGTGGAAACGCGGGCATTGCTGGTTCATTTCCGAACGCGTCATCCGGCCCTCCACCCGAAGTCCGACGCATTCCGCCTGGCTCTCAAGGACGACCCCTACTTCAACGCATTGCAGGTCAAGTACGGCTATGCAATGACCTGCCATAAGGCGCAGGGTGGCGAGTGGGATACAGCCATTGTCGACTTCGCAGCCACGGGTGGTACTCGCAATGAGGCCTTCTTCCGCTGGGCCTATACGGCAATCACGAGAGCCAAGAAGACGTTGGTCGTCGTGAACCCACCTGAGTTCAACGCGACAAGTGCAATCGCGTGGGCAGCAACCAACACGGCATCATCGACGACCAACCAACCCAGCATGGAAGAACTCTGTATCGATCCCGATTGGAACCGCTTTTCGTTCTCGGCTGCGCTTGCGCCGCTCATGTTGGTGCACCAACAACTACGATTCGTGTGGAAGGCACAGGACATTGAGATCGAGCAGATGCAACATCTGCAGTATCTGGAACGTTACATCCTGGCTCGCGGTGCCAAGCGTGCAGTGGTTCAGTACTACTACGACGGCAAATATCGCGTGGGCAAGGCGGGCGTCGTACCCAACTCAGTGTCGGATACCCAACTGGCAGATGACGCGCTTGCCTCCATCCTGGCGTTGGGCAGCCGCTGGGAACGCGATCAACCCAAACCGTTCATTGGCGAGTTCCTGGACAAGCTGGATGCGGCGATTGCCGCCTCAACAATTCGACGCAATGGTTATCTGTCGTTGCCGTATCGACTGCGCGTGACCTTCTCTGATGGGCGCCGACGCGGAGCGATCGATTTCAGTTACAACGGCAAATCCGCCTGGACCACGGCGCAGGAAGTCGGTGAGCCTGGCAGTACCCAGGGCCTGTATGAGGAAGTACAGCAACATATGGCCGAGAGTGAGGACTTGGAGTAGTGGGATCAAGGGAGATTTTCGCGCTCCGCAAACAAGGGCGATCCGACGAAGCGCTGGAAATGGCGCGTGCCGAGTTCCCGGAGAACAAGGACGACATCTGGTTCCTGCGGGCGTACGCGTGGCCGATCTACGACCGGGCCAAGGCGCTCGTCGAGCGGTATGAAACCAAACAGCTTCCCGCATCGAAACTGTTCGGTGAATTCGAGTCCTACATGAACGAATTTGCCGACATGGCCGACCCGTTGCGCGGCGACCTTGCGTTTTCCCATATGCTGCGCCTGGCGGGAAAAGTGTCAAAGGACTGGCGCGATTTCCTTCTGTTCGCGCGATGGGCTGGGCTCGATTCGTTCTCGGAAGACGACGAAAAGCCGTTCGTCACGGAAGACGGAAGGACCGTCGACAGCCTGAAGGCACGATTCACGCGCGCGATCTGCTGCGAAACAGCCGCTCGTGCGAAGGACGGACAAACCGACCCGGAGTTGATCGAATGGGGTGAAGGGATTCTGGCGCAGGCTTTGGAGGCGCACCCGGACGATCAATGGCTGAACTACTACCAAAGTCGACTGCACCTAAAGAAAGGCGAGCAAGACCTGGCTCTCAAACGCTTGATGCCCGTGCTGCGTCGTCAGGCACGCGCCCCGTGGCCTTGGGGATTGCTCGGCCAGATTCTCGAGACAACACGACAGGACGACGCACTCGTCTGCCTGATTCAGGCCGTCCAGCTCGCGCGAGAGGAGCAGCAGATCGCTCAAGTGCGTATTCGCTTGGCGAGCCTGCTTGCACGGCAGGAGCGCTTTGACGAAGCGGCAAAGCAAGTGGAGTTGGCCGCTCGATATCGGGCTGAGAATAAAGCTCGAGTACCGCAAGCGCTGCAGCAATTGCTTGCGAGTGACTGGTACAAGCTGGTTGAGGCGGCGGGCAGCTTCCGACAGCTACCCAAGGTCGGCTCCGAGGCGCGCAAGCTGCTGCAAAGCCTTGATCAGCAAGATCTGACCTACACGTTGGCCGTCATCGACAATATCAACGGCGCGAAGGCATTGAGCTACGCTGCGACCGGTGCTGATTCGGGTTTCGTACTTCTGCACAAGTGTTTTCCCGAAGTGGCAGAAGTGCCGAAAGGCGCGGTGATCGAGGTTGGTCATGCCGGAACAGAAGCCAGGGATTGGCGTCCATCAGCGGTAGTGGCCATTCCCAAGTTCTACGAAGTCATCGCCGGAACGTTGGAACGTCCCGAACACAAGCCATTCGCTTTCATCCGCAGCGTGCAAGGCGATGTGTTCGTACCGCCTTTGCTGGCACAGCAAATCGCCGCCAACCAATCGTTTCAGGTCGTATGCAAGGCAATTTGGCGCAAGAACAAATCTGGGAAAATCGGGTGGTGCGCGCTGAAGGTCGATGGTGGTCACGAGTGATTTTTCGCGCCGTTCGTCCACGAAAATGATTGCTCGGCGCCGTCCGACAACTGCATCGCACCACGCCATCACACTGAAGGTACAACCAGCACCTTCCCCGGATTCATGATGCCTTGCGGGTCGAGCGCAGTCTTGATCTTGTGCATCAGCGCCATTTCGACCGGATCCTTGTAACGCGGCAGCACGTCGCGCTTGAGCTGGCCGATGCCATGCTCGGCGCTGATCGATCCGCCGACCGCATGCACGCGGTCGTGCACCAGCGCGTACACGTCGTCCTGGCGCGCGAGCAGTTTCTCTTCCGTCCAGTCTTCGCCGCGTGCGACGTTGTAATGC
>Ga0134128_10008541_pt1 | contig 12329 bp, 11 predicted proteins | sample KB31754_FD_96462 | JGI IMG/M metagenome (GOLD analysis project Ga0134128, IMG submission 96462) | Terrestrial soil microbial communities with excess Nitrogen fertilizer from Kellogg Biological Station, Michigan, USA - KB3-175-4 | ecosystem: Environmental > Terrestrial > Soil > Unclassified ...
CCGTCGTCGACGACGGCCATCAGCAGGCCGTTGCGGTCGCCGAAGTGGTACTGGATCACGCCCCAGGTGACACCGGCGCGTTCGGCGACATGCTTTGCCGTCGCGGCGCCAAAACCCTCTTCCACAATGCAGCGGACGGTTTCGTCGATAATCTTCGCGCGGGTGTCATCGCCGCGCTTGCGTGGCGCGCTCGTCCGCCGGGTGGGACCGGCGGACACTTTCTGGCCTGCGACGATAGACATTGTTGACTTTATAACATAGTCGGCTCTATTTTTGGGCGGTGAGCCAATCCCGCTATGCCCAGCTGTCCCGCGAGCAGCTCGCCGTTCTGCTACCCGAGCTGCTGCTGATCGGGCAGATGATCGACCGCTCCGGCATGGCCTGGTGTATCCAGGAATTCGGCCGCGACGAGATGGTGCAGATCGCCATCGAGGAGTGGGCCGGTGCCAGCCCGATCTACACCCGACGTATGCAGCGCGCACTGAAGTACGAAGGTGTCGACGTACCAACGATTTTCAAGGGTCTGCAGCTGGATATCGGCGCACCGCCCCAGTTCATGGACTTCCGTTACACCATTCACGACCGCTGGCACGGCGAGTTCCACCTCGATCACTGTGGCGCGCTGCTCGACGTCGAGCCGATGGGTGATGACTACGTGTTCGGAATGTGCCACACCATCGAGGATCCGACGTTCGACGCCACCGCCGTGGCTACCAATGCGCGCGCGCAGGTGCGTCCCATCCATCGTCCGCCTCGGGTGCCGTCGGACCGGCACCCGCATTGCGCGTGGACGGTCATCATCGACGAGTCCAATCCGCCGGTCGAAGGTATCCCGGCAATGGACATCGTGGCTGAAACGCGAGCTGCCAATTGGGAACTCGACGCGATCGACCCCTCCGACGAAGGGCTGGCCGACTACTCGGGCCCGGTGGTGTCCGACTTCGATTTCGGCGCCTACTCGCATTCGGCACTGGTGCGGATGGCCGACGAGGTCTGCCTGCAGATGCATCTGCTGTACCTGTCGTTCGCGATCGCGGTGCGAGCCCGCGCCGGATCGGACATCAAGCTCGCCGACTCGATCTGCACGCGCCAGCTGATCGGTGTCGCCGGCCTCGGCGCCGAGCGTATTCACAAGGCACTGCGGCTGCCTGACGGGATCGACGGCGTCCGAAAGGTTTTCGAGCTGCACCCGCTGTTCAACCCGCTGGGCTACGTCAACGCCGAGCTGGGGGACCGGTTGACGGTTCACCGGTCTCCGGCACACGACGACGCCGCCTGGATTTCGTTGTGCTCACCGGAGTCGGTCCAGCCGCTCCAGGCGATCGCGACCGCGATCGATCCACGTATCGAAGTCCGGATCACCGGCACCGGCACCGACTGGACGGCCGAGCTGTCCGAGACCGATTCCGCGGCAGAAGAGCTACCCGAAGTTTCGATCGCCAAAGTCAGCGGGGGCGCGACCTTCGAATTTCAGCCGCGGCGTTCGCTGCCTTTGACGGTGGTCTGACGCGACTCGATCTGTCAAGCCGCCGGCTGTCTCACTTCGGTGACGCAACCGCATCGACCGGATACCGATGATGTTGTGCCCGATGGTCGTAGCGCGGCCCGCCGTTATCGTTAACGCTGGCCAACGAACGCTGCCAACGAAAGTATTTGAGTTATGTATGACCCGCTGGGGTTATCGATCGGGACCACAAACTTAGTCGCAGTCCGCGGCGGCAATCCGCCCGTCTCGCGTCGCGCCATGTTGACTCTTTTCCCCGACCGCGCGCCGGAATTAGGCCTGCCCCAGGAAGATCCAGATAACCCGGATGCCGAGGACACCGGAACGCTGATGACCGGTTTTGTCGAGCGGGTCGGCGGGTCGAAGCCCCTGAAGTCCGCCGACGGCTCCACCCATGACCCGTCGCTGTTATTGGTCGAGGCGCTGGATGCGTTGATCAACGAGGCCGGTGGGGAAGCCGCGACCTCGAACATCACGATGGCCATTCCGGCGCACTGGGGTTCGGATGCGTTGCGCGGCATGCAAGCCGCGCTGAACACCCACGCAGACTTCGTCCACGGCGGTATCGCGCCGCGGCTGGTCCCGGACTCCGTCGCGGCGCTGACCGCACTGAACTCCGATTCCCGCCTGCCCGCCAAGGGCGTTGTCGCGCTGCTGGATTTCGGCGGAAGCGGCACCAGTATCACCCTGGCGGACGCCGCCTCGGACTTCACCCCGATCGTCGACACGCTGCGTCACGAAGGTTTTTCCGGCGACCTGGTTGACCAGGCGTTGATGCTGCACGCCCTGGACAACGCGGGCCACGGCAGCGCCGTCGATCCCGCCAGCACCGCGGTCGTCGGGCAGTTCGCGGGCCTGCGCCACGAATGCCAACTGGCCAAGGAGCGGTTGTCCAGCGAAAAGACGACCGAACTGGCCCTGGACCTGCCCGGTCAGCACACCCGCTTGAAGATCAGTCGAGGCGAGCTCGACCGTTTGATCGAAGAGCAGCTCGACGGCGTGCTCGCCGCGTTCGATGACATGTTGCGCCGCAACAGGATTCGCGGTAAAGACCTGGCGGCTGTTGCGATGGCCGGTGGTACAGCCAAGATTCCCCTTGTCGCCCAGCGCCTTTCGGCGCACACCAAGGCCTCGGTGATCACCGCCGTGCAGCCGGCGCTGGCAACGGCCGTGGGTGCGGTCAAGCTCTCGGCCCGCCAACCGATGGCGCAGCAGGACCGGGAACGCGAGGAGACGACGATCGCGACGCTGGTGGGCGCTGCCACCGGGAGTTTCGCGACGTCGACCACCGACGCGGTCGGCACCCCCACCGGCGCGTTCACGGCGTCGACCGGGACGTTCGACATCCCCACCGCCGGAGCGCTTTTCGACGACCCCTCGGAACGCTTGACGGAGCTGGCCTGGTCGCAGGCCGACGATTCCGACGACGAGCCCGTCGCGTACACCGGCGAGCCGTACGAGATCGACGACAACCGTGCGACGCCGTCGCAGCTGATGCAGCTGCCGAGGGTCGAGCCGATCGACCCGGTGCGGACCCGCGGAACGCGGCTACCCCAGCTGTTTTTGGGGCTGGCGGCGCTGGTGTCGATGGTCGCGATCGGCGGGGTTGCCTTCACGTTGACCAGTAGCAACCGGGCGCCGACGCTGCCGAGCAGCAGCACCCCGGCGCCACCGGCGCCGCTGAGCTCCCAGTTGCCGTCCTCGAGCCCGGTTCCGCCGCCTCCGCCGCCCAGCAGCGAAGCGCCGCCGCCCCCGCTGCCCAGCAGCGAAGCGCCCCCGCCGCCGGCTCCGGTCGAGACGTACGTGCCACCGCCTCCGCCGCGCACCACGGCGCAGGCCATCACGACGACTGTGCCCCAGCCGACGACCACGACGCCGCAGGCGACGAGCACGACCCCGAGCACCACCCCGAGCACGACGCCGCCTCCGCCGCCCCCGCCGTCGAGCACCTCCACGGCGCCGGCGATGACGACGACCTACTTGAATCTGCCGTTCGTGCCGGTGCCGATCCCAGTGCAGGTTCCCGACGGCCAGGGCGGGGCCCAGCAGCAGCCACAAAACTCCTACCAGCAGCAGAACCCGTACCAGCAGAGCCCCTACCAGCAGAATCCGTACCAACAGAACCCGTACATGCCGCAGAATCCCTACGCCGGTCCGGGATACGGCTACTGAGTCGTGGCGTAAGCCCGTCGAAATGCGCACACTGGGTGTATTCGGTGTGAGCAGCCAGGAGGCCGCAATGGACGACAACGGTCGGTTCGGATTCGAGCCGGAAGACTTCGAACACATACTCCGCGACGCGACCGACGGCCTCCGCGACGCATTCGAGGGAGTCGGCCGGTTCTTCACCATGCCCAGCGACCGGGCGGGGTGGTCGTCGGTCTTCGAAGACCTCGCGCGGCGCACCCGCACCAGGCCGGAAACCGCTGGCGAAGCCGGTGACGGGGTGTGGGCGATATACACAGTGAGCGCCGACGGCGGTGCCCGCGTCGAGGAGGTGTACGCCACCGAACTCGACGCCCTGCGGGCGAACCAGAACAACACCGACGCCACCCGGAAAGTGCGCTTCCTGCCCTACGGCATCGCGGTCAGCGTCCTCGACAATTCCGAGGAGACGTCGTAAGCCATCTCTGCGGCACGTCCGCGTTCGTTACGCAACAATGGGGAACATGTCCCAACGCCTGATCGGTCGTTTCCTTTTCGCAGCGCTGGTTACCGTCGGCCCATTGTCGAGTGCGCCCATACCGATCGCCGCTGCGCAGCCATGTCCCGATGTCGAAGCGGTGTTCGCCCGCGGCACCAGCGAGCCGCCCGGCGTCGGCAGCGTGGGGGAGCCGTTCGTTGCTGCGTTGCGGACCGCGATCGGTCCCAAGTCGCTGGATGTGTACCCGGTCAACTACGAAGCCAGCAGCGACTTCTCCGACAAGATCCAGTTCGCCCAGAGCGTCGTCGACGGCATCAAGGACGCCGGTAGCCACATCGAGGCCACGGCGGCGAACTGCCCCAAGACCCGGATCGTGCTTGGGGGATTCTCCCAGGGCGCGGTGGTGGCCGGCTTCGTCACGTCGGCAAAAGTCCCGGATGGCATTCCCGCGGAGTACGTTTCGTTCCTGCCTAAGCCGATGCCATCGGAGATCGCCAACCACGTCGCCGCGGTCACGCTGTTCGGTGAGCCCTCGCCGCAGTGGCTGCAGAACTACGGCGCGCCGCTGGTCACCATCGGCCCGCTGTATGCCCCCAAGACACTCGCGCTGTGCGCCGACGGCGACACCATTTGCAACGGCGATCCCGGCGGCCTGCCGAGCTTCGCCCACGCCTCATATTCGGTGAACGGAATGACCCAGCAGGCCGCGGATTTCGCCGCCAGCCACTTGCAGTGATCAGTCGGGCTGGCTCGCCATGATCGTGGCGAACAGCTCGGCCATCTCGTCTCCGGGTCCGCCAGGCACGGAATAACCGGTCTCGTCGCGGATCTCGTCGAGGTGATCGCGCACCTGCTCGGGTGACAGTGCAGGACTGTAGAAGCCCTTCGTTCTGCCGATGAAGAACCGGGCGACGTGCCCGGCGCCGACGGTGTAGATCTCACCGGAGACCGGGCAGTCCCGATGCGTCAGGAACGCCGCCACCGGTGCGACGAGCGATGGATCGAGCTTCTGAAGATATTGCGCCACAAGCTCATCCAAGACGGCCTGGGCAGCCGGGTCGTCTTGCTGACCGGCTCCCTCGAGCGACTGCGCCAGCATCCTGGTGTAGGCGATCGGGGCGATCGCATTGACCTTGATATTGCGGTCGGCGCCCTCGGCGGCGAGTACCCGGGTGAGGCCGACGAGACCGGTCTTGGCGGCGCCGTAGTTGCTCATCCGTTCGGCCCCAAGCAGTCCGGCGGCCGAGCAGGTGTTCAGGATGCGTCCGTAACCCTGTTCCCGCATCAGCTTCCACGCCGGCCGGGTCACGTTGAACGCACCCTTGAGATGCACATCCAGCAGCGGATCGAGCCGGTCCGCGGTCATGTCTTCGAACGCGGCGTCGCGCACGATGCCGGCGTTGTTGATCACGATGTCCACCCGGCCCCACGCGCCGAGCGCCGTATCGATGATCGCCTGTCCGCCTGCGGGTGTGGCCACCGTGTGGGTGTCGGCGACGGCGTCGCCGCCCTGTCGGCGGATTTCCTCGACGGCGGTGCACGCGGCGTCGGTGTCCGCGCCCGAACCCGTCACCGAACCGCCGGTGTCGTTGACGACGACCCGTGCGCCGCGTGACGCCAGCAGCATTGCGTAGTGCAAACCCAAGCCGCCGCCGGCGCCACTGATCACGGCGACCTGGTCGTCGAACCGCATATCGTCGCTCACCAGGTGACCGGTAGTTCTTTCATGCCATAGATGTCGGCGTCTTTGAATTGCAACTCGCCCGCCGGGACCGCGAGTCGCAACCCGGGGACCCGGCGCGCCAACGTCGAGAATGCCACCTGCATTTCGACCCTCGCGAGGTTGGCGCCGATGCACTGGTGGGTGCCGTAGCCGAATCCCAGATGCCCGCGGACATTTCGCTCGATGTCGAGTTTCTCGGGGTCGGTGGCGAACTCGGTGTCCCAGTTGCCGGCGGGCAGGTTCATCAACACCCGCTCCCCGGCACGGATCAACTGGCCCCCGATGGTCAGATCTTCGATCGCGATGCGGTCCACCTGCGCATGCACGATCGTCAGATAACGCATGAGTTCCTCGACCGCGCGGGCGATGACAGCGGTGTCATCGGTCTGCCCCAGTATCTTGAAGATCTCCGGATGCTCAAGCAGCGCAACGGTTCCCAACGAGATCATGTTGGCGGTGGTTTCATGGCCCGCCTGCATCATGATGACGGCGTTGACGGCCACGGTGTCGTTGTCGAGCTGGCCGGTCGCGACGTAGTCGGTGACCAGACGGCTGATCAGGTCGTCGCCGGGCTCGCGGGCCTTGCGTGCCACCAACTCCTGGATGTAGACGTACATCTCGGCGAAGCCCTGAACCCGTTCCTCTTCGCTGGAATTGACATCCAGTCCCGCACTGGTGTTGTGCTGAAACAGCTCGAGGTCTTCCGGCGGGACACCGAGGAGCAGCGCGATCACCAACGAGGGCACGGGCAGGCCGAAGTCGCGCACGATGTCGGCCGGCGGCCCGGCGTCGATCATCTTGGCCAGGTAGTGATCGACCAGTTCTTGAATCTGCGGCCGCATCGCTTCGCAACGCCGGAAGGTGAACTGGCTGGTCATCATGCGCCGCAGCCGATGATGCTCGGGATCGTCGATGCGCGCGAAGATGACTGGCGTGCTCTCCCCGCTCGACGGTCGGATCAGGTTGGGGAGCGTATCGGCGGACAACCGGGGATCGACCAACGCCGCGCGGATGTCCTGGTAGCGGCTGACACTCCAGACCTGCTGGCCGTTCCAGACCGCCCGCCGCAGGCCGGGTTCCTCGCGCCAGTTCTCGAATTCGGCGGGCGGTGCCAGCGGGCACTGCGCGGCGCGCGGCATCGGAATCACGGGCAGATCAGAAGTCGTTGTGGTCACCGGCGTCCTTATTAAATGTCAGTTGGCTGCCAATTACACCGAGCGTAAAACTCGGCTTACTGGCAGTCAACTGTCAGTTAGGCTTGGGGTCATGACGGCGGTAAGCGACCGGCCGTTGCGTGCCGATGCCGCGCGCAATGCCGAGCGGATCCTGCGGGCCACCCGGGACGTCTATGACGAACTCGGGCCGGAGGCGCCCATCGAGGCGATCGCCCGCCGGGCCGGCGTCGGCGAGCGCACGCTGTACCGCAGGTTTCCGACCAAGGCCGAGCTGGTCCGGGCCGCCCTGGACCAGTGCATCGCCGAAGACCTCACGCCGACCATCGAGGCGGCCCGTCGCGCCACCGACCCGCTGGCGGGCGTCGCCCTGCTGATTGACGCGGCCATCTCGCTGGGCGCGCGCGAACACCATCTGTTGACCGCCGCGCGCAGGGCCGGATCCCTGACCTCGGACGTCTCGACCGCGCTCATCGACGCCCTCACCGAGCTCGTCGAGCGTGGCCAGCGAGCCGGGGTCATCCGGGCCGACCTGGCGGCCGCCGACCTGCCGCGGATGCTCGCGATGCTCTACACCGTGTTGCAGACGATGGACGCCGGCTGCGACGGCTGGCGCCGCTACGTCGCGTTGATGCTGGACGCGATATCGGCCGGTGAACGGCGACCGCTGCCGGAGGTCGCCACGTTGCGTTTCGAGCCGGAATCGAGCGGCTGGCCGATCTAAAGCAGGTGCTTCACCTGCGGCGTCGTTATCTGTTCGTGACTATTTTGCGATTACCTCGTAAGCTTCGGCGGTGCCTCGTCACAAGTTAGCCAGCGGTAGGCGTAAATCGCCGGTAGTGATGGCTGCGGTTGCCGCTCCGCTCGCCGTCATCTTTGCCCTCGGTGGGAGCGCCCACGCCGAGGACCATCACGGGAAGGCCGCTTCGGTAACGGACGACGCCATGCCGTGTTGCCAACTGCAGCTGACGGCCGCCGCGCCGATGGCGTCCTCGTGGTCTGGGCCCGCTGTGCAGACCGGTGGCGCTGCCGCCGAGACGGCGGCCGCATCACGCGCCTCACGCTGGCACGTCGCCGCCAAGAACGCCCCGCAGGTGCTGATCGCCGACGTCGCTCCGGAACGTGGCCTTCAGGTCAAGACGATCCTGGTGGCCCGCACCATCAGCGCCATCTTCCCGGAGATCAAGAACATCGGCGGCGTCCGGCCGGACGCCCTGCCGTGGCACCCGCGGGGCCTGGCGATCGACATCATGATCCCCAACCCGTCCAGCGCGGCCGGCATCGCACTCGGTAACCAGATCGTCTCGTTCGCGCTCAAAAACGCGGACAAGTTCTCCCTGCAGGATTGCATTTGGCGCGGGACGTACTACACGCCCAGCGGCCCGTCGGGGTCCGGCTACGGCCACTACGACCACGTGCACATCACCACGCACGGTGGGGGATATCCGACCGGCGGCGAAGTCTACATTCGCTGACGTGGAGCGTTAAGTTGCAGGCTCGCAACGCTTTCGATGCCGTTTAGTGATGTAACGCATCAAACATCAAGGGCTGGTGTGGATTTCGGCTGACCGCTATGCTTACCTGGACATTCTTTGGTCGATTGTCCAACAAACCGGACGAAACGTCTCTATTTGGAAACGGTGCGGTGCGGCGTGGTGCGTGTTGAACATGGGTCCACTAAAAAAGAGGTGGCCGTAAGAAGCGGTTGCGGTGCGGCTGCACCGGTGTTGATCTGCGGGTAATGCCCGGGTTGGAAGAGAGAGTTGACGTCGATGACAGCCTTCGTCCGATGCAGTATCAAAGTTGTTGCCGGCGTTGGATTATGCGGCGCCGCGATAGCGCTGAGTCCGCTTGCCGAAGCCGTCCCGCTGAAAACGGGTGGCGGCGCATGCATGTACCCCGCGACCGGTGAAGTCGGTGCACCAGCTGCTGTGCCGTGCGCGCCTGCGGGCGCTGCGGTGACTGACATGGCCGGTGCGCCGCTGCCCGTCGGTGCTCCCGTCCTCGGCGGGGCACCGATACCGGGCGGACTTCCGTTCCCGGCCGGCGCCCCTGTTCCCGCCGGAGCGGGAGCCCCACTGCCAGTTGCGGTTCCGGCTGGTGCCCCCCTGATTGCGTTGGGCGGCGTGCCCGGTGCGCCGATCGTGGACATGGCCGGTGTCGCGGGTGGGAAGGGTGCGCCGACGTCGTCGGAGCCGACCGGCGGGCCGATGCCCGGCCAGCCGCTGCCGCCCGGCCCAGGCTGAGTGAAGACCAACAAAAAGCCCCCCGCACCGAGCCGGGGGGCTTTTTGTTGCGCTGGACGAACTGCTGGACGAAAAGGCGTACGCCCCTTATTCCTTGACTACCACCGGGTCGCCGACCTTGGCGGTGTTGAAGTACCACTCGGCGTCGGCGGGGCTCAGGCTGATGCAGCCGTGGCTGACATTTTCGCGGCCGAGCGCGTTAACGGCCCATGGTGCCGAATGGACGAACAGCCCACGGTTGCTGATCCGGGTGGCGTACTCCACCGGGGTCTTGTAGCCCTCGGGATCGGTGATCGGAACTCCGACGCTGCTCGAATCCATAATCACGGTGCGCTCTTTCGACAACACCGTGTAGACGCCAACCGGCGTGGGAAAGTGAGGCCGGCCCATCGAGGCGGGCATGACGCCTGGTTCGCCATAGTGTGGTTGGTGGTGTGGTGCCGGCAGCTGTTGCGATGGCCCGCTCGCAACACCGTCAACGCTGACCGTGAACGTGTGGTCGGAGATGTCGGCAACGCCGAGCACTGCGGGTCCCGTCTTGATTTCCGCTGAGGCGCCGCCCACCGACAATGCAATCGTGCTGTGCGCCGGCCAGAATCGATCTGGAACCCATTGCACGACTTCATTGTTGAGCCACTCGTACTTGCCGGTCATCGATGGCGACGAGGCCACGCGAACGGATCGCTCCACCGCATGCCGGTTGATCACGGGTGAGCGGAACGTGATGATGACCGGGTGTGCGACACCCACGATCTCGCCCGCTGTCGGACCGATCGAGGCGATCGGGAATCGGAACGACTGGTCCGACGCGGCCAGGCTGACGCCCGACGGGCCTGCGACGACCGATGCGGCGGTGCCAGCCGCCACCAGAACAGACCGAAAAACCGCGCGCATCAACCAATTCCTTTGGTAGACCAAGTTGTAAAAGTGATCCTAGGCGGGTCCGGAATGTTGGACCCGTAAGGGCGCGTTAGCAATTCGGTAAAGCATCGGTCACGTTTCGGCTACAGCCTGCGAGAACGCAGCGCAGCGTCTCAGCGAGCGCGCGCCTCACCAGAGCTGGCCTGGCCCACCGAGTTTGGATCACCGTCGTTCGCAGCGTCGTCGGCCGGCACGAAGTGACCGAAAAGCCCGGTGACCTGGAGGACTCGATCCAGGAACGGGGGGCGGCGGACGAGATGGAGTTCGATGCCCGCTTGCGTGGTTCGGCGGTGCAGGAGCAGTAGACCCGACAGCGCCGCCGAGTCCACGAACGTCGTCTCTCTGAAGTCGAGGTGCAGATCGCTCAGCTCGTTCTGTTGGGTGAGCAATTGCGATCCGACGTCGACGAGTTCGTCGATCGTCTCGTAGTCGAGGTCGCCGGCGATTCGCACGGAAACCGACTGCGGCGCGGTGGTAGTCGTGGTAAACGCAGTGTTCAAGTCGTGAACCTTCCCGGGGTATGGCCGTCGACGGCGGTCAGGTGTGTGCGGCGTGGGGCGGTGATGGCCACGACCGCGATGTCGTCCTGCTGGCCGACCCACTGGGTAGCAAGCATCATGACACGTTCGACCACCGCTGCGGCTGGCACTCCGGCGCACTCGGCCAGCGCCGACGCCAGGCGTTGCTCGCCGAACATGTGGTCGCCGAGCGGGCCGCCACGCGCTTCGGTGATCCCGTCGGTGTAGAGCACGCAGGTCTCGCCGGGCGCCAGCGTCGTCTCGAACGACCGCGCTTCGATATCCGGCAGGGCGCCGACCAGCGTGCCGCCGGTGTCGGCCTGCTCCACCCGTCCGCCGTTGCGAACGATCAGTGGGGGTAGGTGTCCGGCGCTGGTCAGCCGCACGGTCACCGAGCCGTCCCGGTTGGCGACCGACGCCAGCACCAGCGTGGCGAACCGAGCGTGCTCGGTGGACAGCATTGCGCCGTTGAGCAATTCGAGGACGGCCTGGTGATCGGCGGCCAGTGGCGTCAGCGCCTGCAGCGTGTTGCGGATCTTGCCGGTGAGCATCGCGGCCTCGAGACCTTTGCCGCACACGTCGCCGAGCACCACCAGCGTCTCGCCGTCCGGGTCCGCCGCGGGGTGCACGTCGTAGAAGTCGCCGCCGACGACCTCGTAGTCCTCGGATGCCCGATAGGCTCCCGCGAACTCGACCCCGTGCACCGGATGCAACGCCGGAGGCAGCAGGTCACGCATCAGCGTGCGGGTGATCGCGGCCTGCTCGGCGTACAGTCGCGCGGCCGACAATGCCGCACCGGCCCGCGCCGCGAACAGTCCCGCCAGCACCTCCTCGCCGTCGGTGAACTCGCCCTCTTCGGCGTGCCGCAGCAACACCAGCGCGCCTGCCGATACCCCGTGACCGGGGAGCGGGATGATCAGCACCGAGCCGACCGGCCTCGGGAAGCCGGTCGGGATGAGCCAATCCGGCAGCGTCGCGGCGTCGATCCAGCGCGGCGGCATCGGCGGGACGCCGTGCAACGCCTCACTGAGACCGGTCACCGAGGCGGGATCCGCATCGACACTGCGCTGCTCCAGCGTGCCGGCGTGGTCGCAGTAGAAGACCGGCATCCGCCGGCCACGACTGGCTGGTGCGACCACGACGGCCGCGTCGGCCAGATCCCGGGCGGCCAACAACGCCGTGGCTTCCCGGCAGCGGTCGACGTTCAGCGACGCCATCAATACCGAAGAGGCTTCGAGCAGAAACTCGGCGCGCTCCTGCTCACGGGTCAGCGCATGCTGGGCCTCACGCAGCACCTGCCCGGCGTCTTCGACCAGCGACCACGCCACGTCTCCGCTGGGCAAGGTCGCGTGGTGGGCTTCGAACTTGCGACCGGCAACCGGGCCGCCGGCGTTGACCGACTCCCGCCGGCCCGGCGCCGATGACCGCGCGACGAGCCGCAAGTGGGCCGGCGACAACCAGTCGATCGCGGATTCCAGTGGAATGCCCGGTTCGGCGGTCGGAAGCAACTCTTGCGCCGAGGCGCTCAGCGCGCGAATGGCTCCGGTCGGATCAACGAGGAGAGTGGGCGAAGCGACGTGGGTCCAAAGCGATTCGTGGCC
>Ga0134128_10008544_pt1 | contig 12327 bp, 11 predicted proteins | sample KB31754_FD_96462 | JGI IMG/M metagenome (GOLD analysis project Ga0134128, IMG submission 96462) | Terrestrial soil microbial communities with excess Nitrogen fertilizer from Kellogg Biological Station, Michigan, USA - KB3-175-4 | ecosystem: Environmental > Terrestrial > Soil > Unclassified ...
CATCTTCGGTGGATCCTATGGCTGGTCGAGCGCCGGGCGTTTTCACCACGCCCAAAGTCAAGTCCACCGTTTTCTCAACAAGGCGCTCGGCGGATATGTGAAGTCCGTCAATTCGTACAGCTCTGGCGCCTCGTCGGTTCTCGTTCCGCATATTCTCGGAGACTATGAGGATCTGACCAAGCGGAACGTCAGCTGGGAGCAGATCGCAGACCATGCCGACGTCGTGATTGCCTTTGGAGGCATGGCGTTGAAGAACAGCATGGTCGCCGGCGGCAGCGTCAGTCAGCACATAGAGCGAGACGCCATGCGCCGTGCGCGGCGCCGCGGATGCGAATTCATTCTCGTCAGCCCGTTGCGTGCCGATTTGCCGGACGAGGCAGGGGCCGACTGGATCAGCTGCATTCCCGGAACCGACACTGCGCTGATGCTGGCGATCGTCCATACGCTGGTCGCAGAGGGCCTGCATGATCGCAGCTTTATCGACCGCTACACTGTCGGCTGGCCGGAGTTCGAACGTTATCTAATCGGAGCGGCGGATGGCCGGCCCAAGGATGCCGAATGGGCAGCGCCGATCGTCGGCATCGACGCCAACGCGATTCGCGCGCTGGCGCGCCGCCTGCACGGCCGACGCGCGCTCGTTGTGGTGTCGCATTCGCTGCAGCGTGCCCAGCATGGCGAGCAACCCGTGTGGATGGGGACGGTCCTCGCGGCTGCACTCGGCCAGATTGGTTTGCCCGGCGGCGGATATGCCTACGCGCTTGGTGCCATCGCCTATTACGGTCGCCGGACCAACGATGTTCCCATGCCGACCCTGCCGCAGGGCCGGAATGGTGTCAGGGACTTTATCCCCGTGGCGCGCATCGCCGACATGCTCCTCAATCCCGGCGGCCAATATCGCTACAACGGACAGACGCGCGCCTATCCCGACATTCGCCTCGTCTATTGGGCTGGCGGCAATCCATTCCACCATCACCAGGATCTCAATCGGCTCCGTCGCGCCTTTGCGAGGCTCGACACGCTGGTGGTGCATGAGCTTGGCTGGACCGCGACCGCCCGCCATGCGGATGTCGTGCTGCCCAGTACGATGACGCTGGAGCGTTCCGATATCGGTGCGTCGTCGAACGATCCGTTGGTGGTTCCCATGCGCCCCGTGGCAAAACCCTTTGGCGAAGCCCGCGACGACTATGCGATCTTCTCCGCGCTTGCGGAACGGCTCGGCGCGGGCGAGGCTTTCACCGAGGGTCGCACGGTGCGCCAATGGCTCGAGTTTCTCTATGAGCCCACGCGCGCAGGCCTCCTCGCGCATGGTCTGGCGGCGCCGAGCTTCGAGGAGTTCTGGAACGGCGAGGGACTCGACGTGCCGCAGAAAACGGATGATGGCGGCCTGCTGCGGGCTTTTCGCAACGACCCTGATAAGGCACCGCTCAGGACGCCGAGCGGCCGGATCGAGATTTACTCTTCGACAATCGCCACCTTCAACGAGCCGGATTGCCCCGGTCATCCGGCCTGGCTCGCTCCGAGCGAAGCGCCGACGCGCGAAACCCCGCTACATCTGATCGCCAATCAGCCGACGACGCGGCTGCACAGTCAGCTCGATTTCGGCGCCTATAGCGCCGGAGCAAAACATCGCGGCCGCGAGGTCGCGCGAATGCATCCCAAAGACGCCACTGCGCGCGGCATTGCCGACGGCGACATCGTTCGGCTCCATAATGCACGCGGCTCGTGCCTCGCCGCCGTGCGGCTGACGGAAGACATTAGGCCAGGCGTTGTTCAGCTTCCAACCGGCGCCTGGTATGACCCTGAGGATGCCGAGGAAGACATGGCGATGTGCGTCCATGGCAATCCGAACGTCCTGACGCGCGATATTGGTACGTCCGCTCTCGCGCAGGGATGTACCGGTCAATTGACGACGGTTCAGGTGGAAGCCTTCAAGCGCAACATTCCGCCGATCAAAGCCTACGATCCGCCTTAGGGGTGGGACGAGTGGAATCTGATTCCTGGTCGTGCGGAAGAATCTCGATTTGATCGGCGAAGCGTCGTTGCTCCTGCGCGAGGTTGCCACCAAGGCAACCCTGCTCAAGTCAACCCTGCCCCGCTTCGGCTGAACAAAGAAAAGCCCCGCCGAAGCGGGGCTCTTCAATCTTGCTGATCTTATTTCTTCTGAGCGGGCGCCGACATGTTGCCTTGCACGTTGCCCTGGCTCGAAGGCGGAGCCTGCCCGGTCGTGCTCGGCTGAGCAGGTGCCGGTGCTGCGCCCTGGCCCGCCTGGCCGGTCGTCGACTGGTTGGTGTTCTGCGGCGTCTGCGCGCTCGGCTGCTGGCCGCTCGGCGCCTGGCCAGTCGTGGTCTGCGAGCCGGACGGCTGTTGCTGTTGCATCCCGGTTTGGCCGCCTTGGCCGACCGTGGATTGCTGGTTCTGATTTCCGCCCTGGCCGACCGTGGACGATGATCCGCTCTGGTTTACGCCGTTTTGGTTTGCGCCTTGGCTGATCCTGTTCGACAGCCCAAGCGCGGCAACGGTACGGGTATCGATTGAGCCCGTTGTCTGGATGCCTTGCCGCCGCTGGAACGTGGTCAGCGCCTCGCGCGTCCGGGTACCGAGCACTCCGTCCACCTCGCCGGTGAGCAAGCCTTTGTCGATCAGAGTCTGCTGCACCACCCTAATTTGTTCGGGGCTCAGATTGAGCGCCGCGGCGCTCTCGTTGCTGACACCGCGGCGGGCGAAGTGGGTTCGCGGCCCGGCCGGGACAACATCGACAACCCGGCGCGATCGATCGACGACGACGATTTCGTCATCTGCGACAAAGAAGCTGTCGTCGCGGAAGGCCGGGAACGTGTCGATCAGCACGGGGAACGCCGAGACGGCCACGACTCTGAATCGCGACGGCACCACCACACCCGGATTGACCGAGAAGTTGATGGTGTTGATGTTAACCCGCGGCACGTTTCTGGCGGACAGCACCGATTGCTGAATCCTGGTCTGCTGTTGCGCCGTCACTGTCGTGCGACCCGACAGGCTTTGAGCAACAGCACCCTGGCTCTGCGTCTGGGACTGAGCTGTGCCGGTCTGAGTCTGTGTCGCGGCACCGCTTGTCGTGCTCTGGCCCTGTGTCGCGGTGCCAGCCCGATTCTGCGGCTGGGCCTGCGGAGTCTGACCGGGTGTCTGCTTCTGTGGTGCCATCCCGGTGGTCTGACCTTGTGTCGCAGTGCCGGCTCGATTTTGCGGCTGGGTCTTCTGCGCCTGGTTAGGCTGCTGCTTCTGCGTTGCCTGTCCGGTCGTGGCGTGACCCTGCGTCGTAGTGCCGGCGCGATTCTGCGGCTGGTTGGACTGCTTCTGCTGCTTCTCCGTTGCCTGGCCGGTGGTCTGACCCTTCGTCGCGCCGCCGGGGCGGCCTCGCTGCTCCTGCTCGCTCTTGCGAGTCGCGGCGGAGGAAGGCGTCTCCCGTCGCCCGGCTTCAGATGGGCGATGTTGCTCTGTGCCACGCGGACTTTGCCCTATGGTCTGACCTCTCGGGGCCTGCCCGTGCTCGGGTTGGCCCCGGCCCATCTGCCGCTCGCTCGAGCCCTCGGCTCGCCCGCCTTCTCTCAGGCCGCCGCCCTGCCCTCGGCCCACGGTTTGCGAGGCTTCGCCGCGATGACCGCCGCCGGACATGCCTGGCGACATTTGGCCACCCGTGTGACCTGCTGCGGCAGAGGTGCCGCGTTCGCCGCCGCCACCACCCATGCCGCCTCCGCCCATGCCGCCACCCTCGCGCATCCCTTGCGCTGAGGCCACGCTGACGCCGGCCAACAGCACGGCTGTGGTCAACAGCAATCTGCTTTTCATAGTTTTGCTCTCCATGAGAAACTCCTCCAATGCTTTCGCTGGGTGGTGCTCAATGCGTTCGCGTCGGTGATCAAACCGTGCGCTTTGTCACGCGTGGCTGAGCCGACAGCCTCGTCCACGCCCTCAGTGAGGTGGACGAAGGCATCGTCGCTGGGTTTCCTCGTGCTCCGATTGGCCCAGTCGAACGACGAGCAGCGCTGATGTCCCGGACGCGCTTGCTCTTATGAACAAACGACGACGCGGAAGCCCCGTTCCTTGCGATGGCTTCGCATTTTCCACACTCGGGAACCTTGACGGTTCGGGAACCCGGCCATGAGTTCGGCACCACGGGCCGCCAGCAGAGATGGATATGAGAGCGGATTGCGGCGTTGGAGAAATGTCGGGCAAGCCCGCCGCAGGGGGGAAGCGCCAACTATCCGCGGCCAGGCGGAGGCGACCCAGCACTGCCGCATTTACGATTGCTTAACGGCAGCGACACCGGGCCATCTCCCCGGCATCGTCGGCTGCCTCAGTGATAGGTCCGGACGGCGTAGCGGTCGCGGGCCTCGAAATAGGCTTCGAGCTCGGCGATTGCCATCTGTTCCCAATGCTCGGCCTGATCCAGCAGCGACCAGCGCTGACCAGGACGGAAGGCCGCAGTCTGACGGTGCAATGACGCGATCGCGCGATAGCGGCGCACGTTTTCCAGGATGGCTTCCCCGTTTATCGACATCGTTCTTCCCCGTAATTGTCCCTTCCCGCATGATCCGGAAAAGTGTGCAGCGGTTTTCCGAAAGATCATGCGCAACAAGCTTGCGCCGTGACTTTGGCGGCAACGGTTTTCGAATTGGTTAGCGGCCAGGAGGCGGCCAGGAGGTGACGCGCGTGTGGTTTCCGAACCCTTGAGGCCGCCCTCGCCACACGGCATGATGGGAGGTTCCTTAACCAGCAACGCGCCAGCGGAGTCCGCCATGCTCACCGTCCATCATCTCGGCAAGTCGCAATCGGAGCGCATCGTCTGGCTCTGCGAGGAATTGGCTATTCCCTATGAGCTGAAGCACACTGCGCGCGATCCGAAGACCATGCTGGCGCCGCCCGAGTACAAGGCGCTGCATACGATCGGGTCGGCGCCCGTGATCACCGACGGCGATCTCGTGCTCGCCGAATCCGGCGCGATCGTCGAATACATCATCGCCAAATACGGCAACGGACGGCTCGCGCTACCCGCGAGCCATCCGGACTTCGCACAGTTCCTTTACTGGTTTCATTTCGCCAACGGCACGCTGCAATCCAACTTGGGGCGGCTGATGATTTTGACCCGGCTCAAGCTCGCTCCCGACAATCCGATGCTGGTGGCGACAAAGGCGCGCGTCGACCGCGCCTTCGATCTCATCGAGGCCCGCGCGCGCGAAGCGGAGTATTTTGCCGGCAAGGAATTCACCTCCGCCGACATCATGATGGGCTTCTCGCTCACCACCATGCGCTACTTCCAGCCCTACGATCTCGCGCGCTGCCCCGCCGTCTTGAAATATCTCGCGCGCATCGGCGCGCGGCCAGCCTATCGGCGGGCGATGGAGAAGGGCGATCCGGGCATGGCGCTGCTTCTGACCTGACGCGCGCTTGCGGCGCACCGGCATGCTCCGACCACGCCGGCGGCGGCGAACTCAGAATCCTGCGATGAGCGTATCCAGCTCCTCGCGCACGCGCGAAAACACCCTGGCATAGTCGCGGCTCTCGTCCTGCCGGAACAGGCGCGCGCTTGGATACCAGGGGCTGTCGTCGCGATCGAGCAGCCAGCGATAGTCGGGCGTATGGGGCAACAGAATCCAGGTCGGGCATCCCTGTGCTGCGGAAAGATGCGCGACGCTGGTGTCCACGGTGACGACGAGATCGAGGCAGGCGATCAGCGCGGCGGTGTCGACGAAATCGGAGAGATGCTCGGTTGGATCGATCACGTCGCTCCGTTCGGCGAGCGTTGCCTTGTCCTCCGGCCGCGGCTCTTTCTGGAGACTATAGAAGCTCGCGCGCGGATCGAGAATTGCGGACATTGCGCGCAGCGTGGTCGAGCGGTTGCGATCATTGCCGTGCAGGGGATTGCCCGACCAGACCAGCCCCACGCGCAAGCGATCATGCACGCCGAGCCGCTCCTGCCATTCGCGCACGCGCGCCTCCGGCAGCGGCGGCAGATAGCCGCGTTTGGCGGGGATGGTGTCGAGCCGCGTCTTGAACGCGAGCGGCAGGCCCGACAACGGGCAGTGCAGATCGAAATCCGGAAGTTTGACGCCTTTGATCTTCGGCAGGCACAGCGAAACGCCTTCCATCCCGCTCAAGAGCGGATGCAAGGGCGCCTCGACTTCGAGCACGACGCGCGCGCCGAGCGCGGCCACCCTGGCGGCATAGCGCGAATACTGGATGGTGTCGCCGAGCCCCTCGTCGCTGTGCAGCAGGATGGTCTTGCCCGCAATCGGCAGGTCACCGAACCAGCACGGCTGGGTGAACTTGCGGTCGACGAAACCGACCAGCGCGCATTTGCGTCCCCACTCCCGCCCACGCCAGCCCTTGTCGAACTGTCCGATCAGGAGCTGCAGCAGCGCCCGGTTCCAGTGGTAGTCGGCGCATTCCGGATCGAGCGCGATGGCGCGGTCAAGATCGGCAAAAGCATCCTCGATCCGGCGCAGCGCGAACAGCGTGGTCGCGCGATCGTTCAGCGCGGGTGGGAAATCCGGCAGCAGCGCGAGCGCGCGGTCGAACCAGACCATCGCGTCCTCATGGCGCTCGAGCTTCTGCAGGATCAACCCGATATTCTTGGCTATCTCCGGACTGTCGGGGGCTAGCTCATGGGCCTTATGGCCATTGGCAAGCGCCTCGTCGAAGCGACGCAGCGGCCATTGGCAGCGGCTGATGAAATTATAGGCGCCTGCCTGGGTCGGATCGATTTCCGCCGAGGCGGTGAAGCGGGCGATCGCCGCTTCATATCGCCTGGTCTCGAAATAGAGCAGCCCGCTGGCGTTGGCCGCTTCGCGATAATCGGGCTTGACCTTGAGCGCCTGATCGAAGCTCAGGATCGCCTCGTCCAGGCGCTTCTGCTGCTGCAGCAATTCGCCCATCCGCAACCAGATCCCGGCCTGGTCCGGATTGAGCGTCAGCGCCCGGTCAAAACACCTGATCGCCTCGTCGAGGCGGTCCTTGCGCTGCAGCGCCAGGCCCAGATTGCAGAAGTAGTCGGCGACATCAGGGTTCTGCCGGATCGCCGTCGCAAACCATTCGATGGCAAGATCGTATTGCCTGGCGGCGACGCAGAGCATGCCCATCAGATGCAATGAGTCCGCGTGGCCCCGGTCAAGCGCGAGCGCGCTGCGCCCGCATTGCTCGGCTTGCGCGAGTTGTCCCGCCTGCATCAGGCGAAGCCCGGCCTCGAACCAGGCGGCGGGCGTGTCCATGCGTGGACTGGTCGGAACGTCGAGCGGCGCGGCGGCCGGGCTGTGCTGACGGTTCATCGGCGCGGGGTCGGCGTGGCCATGCCATCAGCGATAGATGATTCCCCGATTCGCGGAAAGGCTGCCCACTCCTTCTAGAGGCTCGGCGCGGGTTCCAGCGGCAGCGATGGCAGGCCGCCGAAGCGGCGTTCGCGGCGATGGAACGAGGCCAGTGCCGCGGCGAGGTCGCCGGCATCGAACTCCGGCCACATCCGCTCGGTGAAATGGAGCTCGGCATAAGCGCCTTCCCAGAGCAGAAAATCGGAGAGTCGCTTCTCGCCGCTGGTGCGGATGATGAGGTCGACGTCGCGCAGGCCTGCTTCGCCCGTGACGAGCTGCGAGAACAATTCCCGCGTCGGCTCGGTGATGCCGGCGAGCTTTGCCGCGGCGTTGAGGATGGCATCGCGCGAGGAATAATCGACGGCGACACGCAAGTTGAGCGTCTCGCCGCGCGAGGTCGCCTCCTCTGCCCGCGCGATCATCGCCGCAATGCCGTCGGGCAAGCGGTCGCGGCGGCCGATCACCTTGAGGCGGACGCCGTTCTTCCTGAGGCTCTCGACCTCGTTGGCGAGATAGAAGCGCAGCAGCGCCATCAACGCCGCGACTTCCGCTTTCGGCCGCCGCCAATTGTCGGTGGAGAAGGCATAGAGCGTCAGCGTGCCGACGCCCTGATCGGGCGCGGCTTCCACAACGCGCCGGATCGCCTCGACGCCGGCCTCATGGCCGCGCAGGCGCGACAGCCCGCGCCGCGTCGCCCATCGTCCGTTGCCGTCCATGATGATGCCGACGTGGAGTTTCACGGCCAGTCGAGAGTTACTTTGCATTGCAAAGCTCCGGAGCAAAAAGGGGAAAGGAGATCAGGTCGGCAGAATGCCGAGCCGGCCGAGCGGCGAGCCTTCCTTGCCGGCGGCCTTCGCGGCGTCGCGCACGAGTCCTTCCAGCACGGCGAGATAATCGAGGAAGCGGCGGCGGCCGGCCCTGGTGAGACGGCAGGAGGTGTGCGGCCGGTTGCCTTCATAGCCCTTGATCACTTCGACCAGGCCCGACTCCTGCAGCACCTGCAGATGGCGGCTGAGATTGCCGTCGGTCAGGCCGCAAAGCTGCTTGAGGTCGGCAAAGGCGAGTCCCTTGGGATGCGCCATCAGCGAGGTCAGCAGGCCCAGCCGCGCCTTTTCGTGAATGACGCGGTCGAGGCCGTCATAAGCGAACGGCGCGCCGCTCGTTTCACCCTTCGACATCGCGCCCTCCGGAGGCAAAGTAGATGATGGCCGCCATCAGCGATTGCCCGATCACGAAGGGCAGGCCCATGGTCCAGGGCGACAACGCGTGCGTCTGGCTCGCAATCAGGAGCACGGTGAAGCCCGCCACGAAATACCAGGCGCCGGCGAGCGCGACGCTGCGCGGCAGGGTGCGGACGGAGGCGAACACGCCGAGCGAAACCAGCACCTGCCACAGTCCCGGCAGCAGCCACAGCGATTCGGCGGCAAATTTCCACAGCACGAAGGCGAGCAGTACGCCGGCAACCGCCGAGGGCAGGAACTGCTCGACGGCCTGATGGATCATGGCATCGGCAAGGCCCGAATGATGCCGCCGCGAACGCGCCACCATTTCGGTGATGATCATCAGGGCGGAGAGCCCGGCCGCAATCGCCCAGCCGAACAGGAAGGCAAGCGGATGATGGGTCGGATCGTCGAGCCAGGCATATTGTGCGCCTGCGGTGATCAGCGCGACGAAGGCGGTCGCGAAAATCGCCGCCGGGCCGTAGCCCGCAAAGGCGGTTCCGGCGGCGAGCTGGCTGCGAATGGCGATGATATCGGCCAACGCCTTGTCGAGATCGCGCATCTGTTCGGTCTGCACGCCGATTAAGTCCCCTGGCGCCCAAATCACTTTGTACCGCAAAGTATACCGGACCGGGGCGCCCGCGCAAGTGCCGCGCGGCGGTGGAACGCAAGAGACTACCCCCGGTTGCCTTAAGCCAACGCGTTCACATAGAATGCTTTTCGGCTGTTGGCGGGGGGCTTGTCGTATGCGTAAATTGTGGTTTTTTGCATGCCTTGTGCAGATGGCGATCACCTCGACCGCCAACGCCGCCGGGCCCTACGGCAACGTCCATGTCGGCAACTGGACGGGCGGCGCTTTCACCAACGACAGCACCGGCGCCTTCTCGCATTGCTCGGCCAGCACGACCTACGGCAACGGCGTCATCCTGGTGGTCGGTCAGAACGCCAGCAATTCATGGCTGCTCGGGTTCGCGAGCCCGGCGTTTCATCTGAAGAAGGGCGTTGCAGTTCCGATCGACGTCACGTTCGACGGACAATCGCAGGCGAAATTGTTTGCGACCGCCGCCTCCGAGATCATGGCGACCGCGATCCTGCCGCCGAACGTCGCGCGCGAGTTCCAGAAGGCGAGTCTGATGGTCGCGGTGTCAGGCGGGACTGTGTTGAATTTCAAACTGACCTCGACGGGGCCGCTGCTCGCGGTGATCGCCCATTGCGTCCGCACGATCAAGGCCGGCGGCATCAACAGCGCAGGCGAATTCACCGCGCCGAAGCCGGTCGCCGCAAAGGCCGAGGCGCCGAATAGTCCCAAGTCAGGCAGGACCGGAACCCAGACCGGTACCGGCTTTGTTGTCTCGGCGAGCGGCCATATCGTCACCAATCATCACGTGATCGACGGCTGCATCGGCGACATCAAGGGCAATCTCACCGGAGAGGCTGCCACCACCTTGCGGGTGGTCAACAGCGATGAATTCAACGATCTCGCGCTGCTGGAGGGACCGGCCGACTCGTTCAAGGCGCACGTCAAGATTCGCGACCGCGCCATGCATTCGGGCGACTCTGTGGTCGCAATCGGCTATCCCTATCACGGTCTCTTGACGTCGGATTTCACGGTCACGACGGGCATCGTCAGCTCGCTGAGCGGCATGCTGAACGATACGCGCTTCCTGCAGATCACCGCCGCGGTTCAGCCGGGCAACAGCGGCGGACCGCTGTTCGACACCTCGGGCGATGTCGTCGGCGTGGTCTCGGGGAAGCTCGACGCGCTGAAGATCGCCCGTTACACCGGCTCGATCCCGGAAAACATCAACTTCGCAATCAAGACCGGCGCGCTCCGCGACTTCCTCGACAACAGCGTCGTTCCCTACGAGACCGCAGCGCCGGGCACCGAGCTCAAGACCGCCGATATCGCCGGCAGCGCGCGCGCCTATACGCTGCTGATCTCCTGCACGGCCAGCGAGCAGGCGGAAACCGCGCGGCGGTAGTTTCTCGCCGCATCATCAGGCTCGTCATGCCCGGGCTTGTCCCGGGCATCCACGTCTTGGCTCGCACGGAAAAGAAAGACGTGGATGGCCGGGACAAGCCCGGCCATGACGAAAAGTAAAGTGCTATTCGGCGTCACCCGTTGCCTCACCCGTGACAGCAGTCCGCCTTCTTAGCCTCCGGCTGATACTGGTCGCGCAGGCGCACCCAATCCATCGGATAGGGCAGGCCCTCCTCGTGCCGGCCGAGCGGCGTCAGGTCGAGATAGTGATAGGCGGCATTCATCATGTCGAGGCCGCGCGCGTAGCAGGAATAGGTGTGGAAGATGTTGCCGGCCTCGTCGCGGTAGAACACGCTGATGCCAGGCAGCTCCTCGCCATAGAAGCGCGTAGTGCCGAAATTGTATTTCTTTTCGCCCTTCTCGATCTGCTCGCGCGTATAAGTGACGCCGTAGTCGGAGTTGAAATCATTGTTGCCCGACGAGACCCAGTCGAAGGTCCAGCCCATCCGCCTCTTGAAGGCATCGAGCTTGGCAGCGGGCGCCCGCGAAATCGCGACCATGGTGGTGTCGCGCGCCGCGAGATGCGGAACCATGCGCTCGTACCCGTCGGCCCAGAACGAGCAGCTCTTGCACGCTGCGTCCCACTCGGGAGCGAACATGACGTGCTGCACCACGAGCTGGGGCTTGCCCTTGAAGAGATCGGCGAGGGTGACCTTGCCGGTCGGCCCTTCGAAAACGTAGTTCGCCTCGACCTTGACCCAGGGCAGATTGCGGCGCTCTTCGTTCAGCGCGTCGCGGGCGCGCGTCAACTCCTTCTCGCGCGCCATGTGCGCCTTGCGGGCTTCGATCCATTCTTGCTTCGAAACGATCTTGTGCGGTTGCATTTGACGCTCCTCTCATCGGCGCTTTGAATCGTCATTCCGGGGCGATGCACAGCATCGAACCCGGAATCTCGAGATTCCGGGTCTGGTCCTTCGGACCATCCCGGAATGACGGATCAGGCAACGAATTCATCCAATTTCGCGAACAGCTCGTTCCAGCCGCGGGCATGGTTGTCGCGCGCGGTCTCGTCGAAGAACTGCGCGTGATTGAAGATCAAAAGCGTGCCGCCGCCATCGAGCTTGAGCTCGATCGTCACCAGCGACTCGCGCTCGGGCGTCGAATGCCAGGCCCAGGTAAATTGCAGCCGCTGGTTGGGCACGACGTCGCGATAGAAGCCGCCGACCTCGCAATATTCGCCGTCACTCTTCTCGAACTGGATGCGATAGCGTCCGCCGACGCGGACATCGAGATCGGCGTGCAGGGTGCCGGGCTTCGCCGACGCCGGCCCGAACCACCGCACTAGGTTTTGCGCGTCGGTCCACGCGGCGTAGACTTTTTCCGGCCGCGCGCGAAGCCTTCGCGTGAGGGTGAGGCTGGGACGCTCGGCGAGCTTGGGGGCTGTTGCTGGTTGGGCCATTGATTGGGCCGTTGATCGGGCCATGGGTCTTCCTCCACAAAAGCGGCAAGGCGGTCGAGATTTTCGGACCAGAAGCGGGCGTACCGATTGAGCCAGCTCATCGCCTGCTCCATCGGCTGGGCGGTGAGCCGGCAGGCCACCGTGCGGCCGGTCTTCTCCCGCGCGATCAGGCCGGCATCCGACAGCACGTCGAGATGCTTCATGATCGCGGGCAGCGACATCGTAAAGGGCTGCGCCAACTCGCTCACCGACAGGCTCTCCTCCTCCACGAGACGCGCCAGAAGCGCGCGCCGCGTCGGATCGGAAAGCGCGGCAAAGGTGCGGTCG
>Ga0134128_10008545_pt1 | contig 12327 bp, 10 predicted proteins | sample KB31754_FD_96462 | JGI IMG/M metagenome (GOLD analysis project Ga0134128, IMG submission 96462) | Terrestrial soil microbial communities with excess Nitrogen fertilizer from Kellogg Biological Station, Michigan, USA - KB3-175-4 | ecosystem: Environmental > Terrestrial > Soil > Unclassified ...
CCCACTGGTCGATCTCGGCGGCGGTGGCAAATCGGGCGGTGAATTCGCGCAAAAGACCCTCAATCACGTCGGCATGTGTTCGCTGCACCAAGTCTAGCGGGCCGAATTCTCACATCCCACGCACAGCCTCCCCGATGGAACACCCTGCGTGTGGCCAGAACATGGAATCCGTAACGGCTGCTGCACGGGCGGCCACAGGTGCAGGGAGCAAAACATGGGTGTGGTATCCCGGAGCGTGGGCAACGCGTTCCGCAACAAGGTGCGCAGCGGCGCCGTGGTGGTCATTTTGGCGGTGGCCATCGGATTGGCGCTGGCCATGCTGGTGGCCAACCAGGCCGTGGGCGCCAAGGTCGACTCCCTCAAGGCGTCCGTGGGCAACAACCTCACCGTCAATCCCGCCGGCTCGCGCGGCGGCCTCGGCGGCGGCAACCCGCTGACGACGGCGGATGCCACCAAGGCGGCGGCCGTCGCCCATGTGACAGGCGTCAATGGGACGCTCACCGTCCGGCTGGCCAATGCGGCCACGGCCTCCACGAGCGGTTCCGCCGGCGGCCCGGCTGACCGCGGCGGGGCTGACCGCGGCGGGGCGGCCGGCCGATTCGGCAGCAGCGGCACCACGAGCCTGGTCTCCGCGGTTCAGCCCGGGGTCCTGGGGCAGCGCAACAACGGCACCGGCAGCACCGGCAGCCCCACGGGCGGAACGGCCGGCGGGACCACCCAGCCCACGTTCACCATTCCGATCCAGGCCACGGGCGTTTCCAGCCCCACCACCGCAGCGGGCACCGCCCTCAAGCTGACCGGCGGGGCGCAGCTGAGCGACTTCGCCGCCAATTCGACCCAGGCCCTGGTCGGATCCACCCTGGCCGCCAAGAACTCCCTGAAGGTGGGATCCACATTCACCGTCCAAACGCGCACCATGAAGGTGACAGGCATCTTTGATGCCGGCGACGCGTTCGACAACAACGGCATCTACCTGCCGCTCGCGGCCACCCAGACCCTGGTGGACCAGGCCGGGCAGCTGAGCAGCCTGAACGTGGTGGTGGACAGCATCGAAAACGTCGCCGCCACGCAGGCCGCGCTGACCACTGCCCTCGGCGCCTCCAACGTCGACGTGACGGCCGGCTCCAACAACCTCCAGTCGGCCATCACGTCCCTGGGCACGGTGCAGAACATTTCCCTGATCGCCTTCATTGCCTCGCTGGTGACGGCGGGGCTGATAGTGCTGCTGATCATGATCATGGTGGTGCGCGAGCGCCGCCGCGAGATCGGCGTGCTGAAGGCGATCGGCGCCTCCAACCGCACCATCGGCGTCCAGTTCACGCTCGAGGCCCTGGTGCTGGTGGTGCTCGGCACCGTGGTGGGGGCCGTGGTTGCGGCGTTCAGCTCCAACCCCATTGTCAGCGCCCTGGTGGCCGGCAACACCGGTTCCACGGTCTCGGCCGCCGGCCCGGTGCGGGGCGGCGGCTTTGGCGGCGGCGGCTTTGGCGGCGGCGGGTTCACCCGGACCCGCGGCGCGTTTGCCGGAGCCAGCCAGCTCATCGGCACCATCAGCACGTCCGTCGGCTGGCAGACCCTGGTGCTCGGCGCCGTCGGAATCCTGGCGATCGCCGCCATCGGCGCACTCATCCCGGCCCTGCTGACGGCCAGGGTCCGCCCCATCGAAGTCCTGCGAGGAGAGTAAGCAATGCTGCAAGTCAAAGACGTAGTCAAGTCCTTCAATTCCGGGGACCGCACCATCAAGCCCGTCAACGGGGTCAGCTTCAGCCTGGAGCAGGGCACCTTCGCCGCCATCCTGGGCAAGAGCGGCAGCGGCAAGAGCACGCTGCTGTCCCTGCTGGGCGCGCTGGACAAGGCGACCTCCGGGGACGTCATCGTGGACGACGTGAACATCTCCACGCTCCCCGACAGAAAACTGACCGCCTACCGCCGCGACGACATCGGGTTCGTCTTCCAGTCCTACAACCTGATCCCGAACCTCTCGGCCAAGGAAAACGTCATGCTGCCCATGGAGTTTGCGGGGGTGTCCCACGGGGAACGCAGCAAGCGCGCAGCCGAGCTGCTGAACCAGGTGGAGCTGACCGAGGAAATGCACGGCCGCCTCGCCAACCGGCTCTCCGGCGGCATGCAGCAGCGCGTGGCGATTGCCAGGGCCCTGGCCAACAACCCGAAGCTGATCCTGGCCGACGAGCCCACGGGCAACCTCGACGACGAAACGGGCGAGCTCATCATTGCCCTGCTGCGCCAGCTGGCGCACGGGAAGAAGACCACCATCCTCGTCGTCACGCACGACCACGCCCTCGCCGCCCAGACGGACCGCAAGTTCCGCCTGGCCCGCGGGCAGATCACCGAGGCCTGAAAGTCGCCCCAACCCCCGGTTGCAACCGGGGCACGTCCAGCCAACCCCCGGTTGCAAACGGGGCACATCCAGCCAACCCCCGGTTGCAAACGGGGCACGTCCAGCCACCCCCCGGTTGCAAACGGGGCACATCCAGCCAACCCCCGGTTGCAAACGGGGCACGTCCAGCCACCCCCCGGTTGCAAACGGGGCACATCCAGCCAACCCTCGGTTGCAAGTATGCGGGAGCGATGCCCAAAACGGCCCCGGTTGCAACCGAGCGTCACGGAAAACGGCCCCGGTTGCAACCGAGGGTCGGGACGGGTGCGGCTATTTGGTGGGGCGGAGCCAGGTGAACCTTGGCGTTTCCTTCGCCAGGAAGGCGGCCACGCCGATCCTCGGATCGGCGCTGGCCGCCATTTCGTGCTGCCAGTAGCTGTTGCGTTCGGCCAGTTCGGCCTCCGGGATGTGGGCGCTGATGGCGTCGACCAGGTCCTTTTGCGACTGGATGGAGAACTGCGATCGCCCGGCCAGGAGCAGGGCGAAGGCCCGGACGTCGTCCCAGAACGTGTCGATGGGCAGCACCTTCATGGCCAGGCCGAGCCGCCGGGCTTCAACGGCGTTGACCATGTCCCCACTGAACAGCAGGTATTTGGCCGCGGCCGGCCCCGCCAGCTCCACCAGCTTCCGGATCCCGGAGAGCGGGTAAACGATGCCGATCTTCGCCGGCGTGATGCCAAAGACCGCGTTTTCCGACGCCAGGCGGATGTCGCAGGCACCGGCAATCTGCCAGCCGCCGCCCACGCAGTAGCCGTCGATCGCGGCCACGGTCGGCTTGCGGAAGCGCGCCAGGGCGGATTCTGCCACGGTGATGTCGCCCCCGTCGCGCTGCCCGGTGGCGGGGTCGTGCAGGATCTGCTGGACCGAGGCGATGTCCGCGCCGGCGGAAAAATGCGTCCCGGCCCCGCGCACCACCAGCACCTTCACGGAGTCGTCGTCCTCCAGTCGCGGCAGCAGCTCGGCGAACTGCGGCCACATGCCTGCGGTGAGGGCGTTGCGCATCGACGGGTTGTCCATGACCAGCGTGGCCACCGGCCCGGCCTGCTCCACCCTCAGCGTCCCCGTTCCCGCGTGCGCCCGTCTCACGGCCGGGCTCACGGCCGGGCACCCGTGGCCGCGTCCGCCGTCGCGCCCGCCGCCGCACCGGGCGCCCCCGCCCCCGGCGCCGCCAGCACAATCCCGGCGTCCACCAACCCGGCCACCTGCTCGGAGGTCAGGCCCAGCCCGGCCAGCACGGCCAGCGTGTCCTCGCCCAAGACCGGCGGGGCCTTGCGGATCCGGGGCGCCCGCCGGTCCACGGAAATGGGCCCGCGGACCAGCGGCAGCGGCGAACCGTCGGCGCGGTGGACTGTCTGCACCATCTCCAGCGACCGGACCTGCGGGTCGGCGAAGGCCTGCCCGTAGTTGTAGATGGGCCCGGCCGGGATGGCGGCGCCGCGCAGCAGCGGCAGCCATTCGGCGGCCGTCCGGTGCGCCAGGAGCCCCTCCAGCACCACCTTCAGGGCCGCCCTGTTGACGTTGCGCAGCTTGCCGGTGGCGTAATCCGCGTTGTCGGCAAGCTCCGGGTCGCCCAGCAGCACGCACGCATCCCGCCACTGCTTTTGGTTGCCCACGGCGATGATGACGGGGATGTCACCGGTCCTGAACACCCCGTACGGCGACAGGACCGGGTGGTTGTTGCCCTGGGGCACGGGGACCTCGCCCGTGCTCAGGTACTTTTGGCCCTGGAACGCGCCCAGCGCCAGCCCGGTTTCCAGGAGCGACGTCGAGACCTCCATCCCGACGCCCGTCCCGTTCCTGCCCACCAGGGCTGCGGCGATGCCGAGGGCCGTGTTGATGCCGGCCACCATGTCAATGATCGGCACGCCGACCCGGTACATGTTCTCCGCGTCGGCGCCCGTGACGGACATCAGCCCGGTCATGCCCTGCGCCACCTGGTCCAGCCCGGGCGCCTGGCTAAGCGGCCCCGTGGTGCCAAACCCGCTGACGGAGGCGATGATGATGCCCGGCTTTGCCTCGCGCAGCGCATCCGGGTCCAGGCCCATGGTGGCGAGCACGCCGGGGCGGAAGTTTTCCACCACGACGTCGGACCCGACGGCCAGCTGCCACAGCAGGTCCCTGCCCGGCTGGGTGTAAAAGTCGATGGCGATCGAGGACTTGTTCCGGTTGGCGGAGTCAAAGTAGAGGCTGTGGTCGTTTTCAAACGGCGGCCAGGACCGGCTGGAGTCCCCGCCCTTGATGCTTTCGGTCTTGATGACCTCGGCGCCGAGATCGGCCAGCAGGGCGGTGGCGTAGGGGCCGGCGAGCGCGCGGCTGAGGTCCAGGATGCGCACGCCCTCCAGCGGCAGGCCGCTACCCATTGGGCACCCCGCGCAGCTTCACGTTGATCTGCTTGGTCTGGGTGAACCCCGCCAGCATGCCCTCGAGGGAAACCTCGCGGCCGATCCCGCTCTGCTTGTAGCCGCCGTACGACTGCCCGGGCACCTGGCCGCCGCCCTGGTTGACCTGCACCCAGCCGGCGTCGATCCGGTGGGCGGTGTTCAGGGCGTCGTCCAGGTTGTGGCTCCACACGTAGGCCGCCAGCCCGTAGTTCGTGTCGTTGGCCATGCGGATGACGTCCTCCGTGTCCTTCCACGGGATCGCCACCAGGACCGGCCCGAAGATCTCCTCCCGGGCCAGCCGGAAGTCATTCCGCGCCCCGCTGAAGACGGTCGGCAGGTGGTAGTAGCCCTCGGTCAGCGGGCCGTCGGCGGGCGCGTTGCCGCCCAGCACCGCCCTCATCCCCGGCGTGGCGCGGCCCTCGTCGAGGAAGCCGGTGATGGCCGTGTGCTGCTTGAGGTTGATGATGGCGCCCATGTCGGTGGCCTCGTCCAGCGGGTCGCCCACCGTGAGCGCGCCCAGCCTGGCACTGAGGCGGGACAATACGTCGTCGTAAATGTCCTCATGGAGGAACAGGCGGGAGCCGGCCGTGCAGCTTTGGCCCTGGCGGGTGAAGCGGGAGGCGAGGAGCAGGCCGTCGAGGAGCTCGTCGTCGTCCGCGGCGTCGGGGAACACGATGGACGGGTTCTTCCCGCCCAGCTCCAGCGACATGTGGGCCAGCCGCGCCCCGGCCTCGGCGGCCACCTCGCGGCCCACCTCGGTGGAGCCGGTGAAGGAGACCTTGTCGACGCCGGGGTGGTTGGCCAGGGCGCTGCCGATCACGCCGCCGCGCCCCGTCAGGGCATTGACGACGCCGGCCGGCAGGTGCCGGTTGCACACCTCCGCCAGCTTCAGGATGGTGAGGGGGGCGTCGTCGGCCGCCTTCATGATGACGGTGTTGCCGGCGGCGAGCGCGGCGGGGATCTTGAACGCCGCGATCATCAGCGGCGAGTTCCAGGGCAGGATCGCGGCCACCACGCCAAGGGGCTCCAGGCGCGTGTACTGCAGCTGGTTCTCGCCCGCCGGCAGCGTGGTGCCCTTGACCTCCCCGGCAATGCCGGCAAAGTAGCGGAACATGGCCACCATGGTGGTCGACTCGGGGCGGGCCTGGGTGCGCAGCGCGTTGCCGGTGTCCAGGGCGGTCAGCCGGGCGAACTCCTCGCTGCGCCGCTCGAGTTCGTCGGCGATGGCCAGCAGCGCCTTGGCCCGGCCGGTGAAGTGCTGGGCGCGCCAGCCCGGGAAGGCGGCACGGGCCGCGGCGACGGCCCGGTCCACGTCCTCCACGGTGCCGGCGGGGACGCGGGCGATCACGGTTTCGCGGCGGGCGGGGTTGAACACCTCGCGCCACTGCGAGCCGGCCGAGGGCTGCTCCTCTCCCCCGATCCACATGGGCCAGTCGCGGACGGCGGCGTTCGTTGAAACTTCAGTCATGGCTGGTGCCTTCCTATTCTTTGCCCGCGCCGGCGGCGGGTTCTTTGCTTGCGCCGGGTGCGGGCAGCGAGCCGTCCACCAGGGACACGATCATGCTGCAGTCCTTGGCGCCCTGCCCGCCGTCGATGAGCCGCTGGAACAGCTGCTGGACGTGTTCGCCGATTTCCAGCGGCGTGTGCGTGCTGCGGGCCGCGGCGATGGCCAGGCCGATGTCCTTGTTGGCCAGTTCCGCGGTAAACGTGGGGGCGAAGCCGCTGTTGGCGGCGGCGGTGGGCACCACTCCCGGCACCGGGTACCAGGTGCGCAGCGCCCAGCTGTCGCCGGAGGAGACGGAGGCGATGTCCCAGAAGACCTGCTTGTCCAGGCCCAGGCGGTCGGCCAGCACGGCGCCCTCCGAGGTGGAGGCCAGGTTGATGAACAACATGAGGTTGTTGCAGATCTTCGCTGCCTGTCCGGTGGTGGCCCCGCCTGTCGGGATGATGTTTGCGGCCATGGGCTGGATGTACCCGGACGCGTCGGCCACGGCGCCGGATTCGCCGCCCACCATGAAGGTGAGGGTTCCGGCGGCCGCCCCGCTCATGCCGCCCGAGACGGGGGCGTCCACGAAGCGGAAGCCGGCGGCAGCGGCGGCGTCGTGCACGGCCTGCGCGGACTCGATGTCAATGGTGGAGGAGTCGATGAGGAGCGTGTCCTTGGCGGCGTGCGCCAGGATCCCGGACCCGCCGAAGTACACGCTGCGCACGTGCTCGCCCTTGGGGAGCATGGTGAAGACGACGTCGGCCCCCTGGACTGCCGCTTCAACCGAGCCCGCCGCCTGGACCCCGTTGGCGACGGCGGCGTCGAGCGCGGCGGCGCTGAGGTCGAAGCCCCTGACGGAGTGCCCCGCCTTGACCATGTTCGCCGTCATGGGCCCGCCCATGTGCCCCAAACCGATCCATGCCACAACTGCCATGATAAAAGCCCCTTTGCCTACACAGTTCATTATGCCCCGCACGATTTCAATGCCGGACATGACCAGCATCACACCCTGCTAAAGTGCAAACAAGGCCGAAAAAGGCAGAGCGCATGTGCACTTTTGCACTCATTGCCCCGTGAGGGAGTGGATCCGATGGATTTTAAGAGGTTTCCGAGCCCGGATGACCTGCTGGTGCTCCTGACGGTGGCACGGCTGGGCCGGTTCACGGCCGTGGCGGACGCCCTTGAGACCACGCACACCACGGTGTCGCGGCGGATTTTGGCGCTGGACAAGCAGCTGGGCGGGCGGACCCTGGAGCGCACGCCGCAGGGATGGGAGCTGACGGAACTGGGGCGGGCCGCCGTCGCGGCGGCGGAGGGCATCGAATCAAGCCTGAGCTCGCTCACCACGGGCGTTGAGCGGCACATGGACCCCGTCTCCGGCCTGGTGCGCGTCAGCGCCTCCGACGGCTTTGGCGCGCTCGTCGCCACGCCGGCCCTGGTGAAGCTGCAGCGCAAGCACCCCATGCTCCGCGTGGAACTGCTCAGCGCCACGCGGAGGCTGAGCAGGAACCGGTCCGGCGTGGACCTGGAGGTGGTGGCCGGCAGCGTCGACGCCGGGCGGGCGGAGGTCATCTTTCTCTCCGACTACACGCTGCGCCTGTACGCGGGGACGGGATATGCGCAGGCCCGCGGGCTGCCGGGGTCCGAGGGGGAATTGAAGGACCACCGCTTCATCTCCTACGTGGAATCAACGCTGCAGGTGGCCGAGCTGGCGCAGCACCACCACCGGCTGACCAGCGAACCGGCCGAGTTCCAGGCCACCAGCGTGTTTGCCCAGATCGAGGCCGTGCGCGCCAACGCCGGGATTGCCATGCTGCCGTCCTTCATGGCGGACGGGCTGGAAGGCCTGGTCCGCGTCCTCCCCGGCAAGGTGTCGCAAACGGTGCAGTTCTGGGCCGCGGCCAGGCCCGAGTCGCTGCGGTCCCCCGCCGTCCAGGCGGTGGTGGCGGCGTTCCTGCACGAAACCGAGCTCCGCCGCGGCCAGCTCGTCACCGGCTGACCGACGCTCGGTTGCAATCGGGGCACTTTTTGGCAACGCTCCCTCACGCAGTGCGGGAGCGTTTGCGGTTTTTGCCCCGGTTGCAACCGAGCGTCGGTAGATGAACCCCCGATTGCGCGGGAGGGTTGCTAGGCCGTCCAGCCGCCGTCCATGACGTAGGAGGCGCCCGTGGCCATCGCCGCCTGCCCGGAAGCCAGCCAGGCGACGAGCCCGGCGATTTCATCCGGCTCGATCAGGCGCTTGATGGCGTTTTTGGCGAGCATGACCTCCCCGAGCACCTGCTCCTCCGAGATCCCGTGCGTCCGGGCCTGGTCTGCCACCTGACCCTCCACCAGGGGTGTGCGCACATAACCGGGGTTGACGCAGTTGCTCGTGACCCCGTGCGGGCCGCCCTCCCTCGCCGTGACCTTGGACAGGCCCTCGAGCCCGTGCTTGGCCGCCACGTACGCCGACTTGAACGATGAGGCGCGCAGCCCGTGGATGGAGGAGATGTTGATGATCCGCCCGTAGTTTTGGCCGTACATGTGCGGCAGCGCGGCCCGGATCAGCAGGAACGGGGCCTCCAGCATGATGGTGATGATGCGGTGGAAGGCGGCCGGGTCGAAGTCCTCGATGGGGCTGATGGCCTGGATGCCGGCGTTGTTGACCAGGATGTCCACCTCGAGGGTGAGCGCCTCCAGGGCCTTGGTGTCCAGCAGGTCCACCTCCCAGGACTCGCCGCCCACTTCCGCAGCCACCGCGGCGGCGCCGGCCGCATCCCGGTCGGCCACGACCACGTGGGCCCCCTGGGCGGCCAGCGCCCGCGAAATCGCCGCGCCCAGGCCGCCCGCGCCGCCGGTGACCAGCGCGCGCTTCCCGGCCAGTCCGACGTCGGCCGCTCCCCCACCCAGCGCGCGAGCGGCGCCGGCCGCCTGCCCGGCCCCGGTCACGCGCGTCTGCCCGGCCCCGGCCGGCGGCACTGCTTGGCTTGCGTCCATCTCTAGCCCACTTTCGTTGCTGACTTGCCGGCCGCGGCGCGGCCCAGGGCCAGCGTGCCGGCGGCGTCGGCGTCGTCGATGTCCTGCAGGGACACTCCCTTGGTCTCCTTCAGGAATAGCACAGCCACGGCCGTTACAACACAGGCACCCAGCAGGTAGATGGCCACCGGCACGGATGAGTGGTAGTGCTCCACCAGGCCGGTGGCGATGAAGGGCGCGATGGAGCCGGCCACGATGGAGGTGACTTGGTAGCCCAGGGAAACTCCGGAGTAGCGCATGCGGGTGGGGAACATTTCCGCCATAATGGACGGCTGGCCCGCGTACATGAGGGCGTGGAACACCAGTCCGATCATCACGGACGCCAGGATGAGAAGATCGTTCTTGGTGTCCATCATGGGGAAGGCGAAGAATCCCCACGTGGCGCCGGCGATGGCACCGAGCATGTAGGTGGGCCTGCGGCCGATCCTGTCGGAGAGCCTGCCCACCAGGGGGACCACGCAGAAGTGGACGCCGTGGGCCACCAGGAGCAGCAGCAGGATCCGGGAGGTGTCGATGTTGACGATGACCTTCAGGTAGGTGATGGAGAACGTAACCACCAGGTAGTACAGGATGTTCTCCGCGAAGCGCAGCCCCATGGCCGTGAACACGCCGCGGGGGTAGCGGCGGAAGACCTCGAACACGCCATAGCCGGCATCGGGATTGCTTTCCGCCGCCTCCTGCGCCTTGAGGAAGATGGGCGCGTCGCTGACCTTGGTCCGGATGTAGTAGCCGATCAGGACGATGACGGCGGAAAGCCAGAACGCCACGCGCCAGCCCCAGCCCAGGAATGCCGCCTCGCTGAGCGTCGAGGAAAGGAACAGGAGCACCCCGGTGGCCAGCAGGTTGCCCATGGGCACCGCCGACTGCGGCCACGAGGCCCAGAATCCGCGGGACTTGTTGGGGCTGTGCTCGGCCACCAGCAGGACCGCGCCGCCCCATTCGCCGCCGACGGCGAAGCCCTGGATGAAGCGCAGGGCCACCAGCAGCGCCGGCGCCCAGTAGCCCACCTGGTCGAAACCGGGCAGGCAGCCCATCAGGAAGGTGGAGATGCCCACCAGGATGATGCTCAGTTGCAGCAGCTTCTTGCGCCCGTACTTGTCGCCAAAGTGGCCAAAGACAATGCCGCCGATGGGCCTGGCCACGAAGCCGACGGCGTAGGTCAGGAACCCTGCCATGATCCCGTCGAGCACGGAGCCGGCGTTGGGGAAAAACATGTGGCCGAACACCAGGCTGACAGCCGTGGCGTACAGGAAAAACTCGTACCACTCCACCACAGTTCCGGCCATTGAGGCCGCCACGACCTTGCGAAGCCCTGATTCCTTGACCGACGCGCCTGGTCCGTTTTGTTGACTCATTCTTTTCTCCTCCGCGCCTCCATTGGCGCGTCCGGTCCCCATCAGACATGGTCCCCTGAGGCGCAATCGCCCCCTGTGACCCAGCGCACATTTGAACGCTACCCCCGAGTATGACAGCGGCAATATTCGATCATCAATGACCTTTACCGCAGATACGGTGAACGAAAACGCACAATGGTTGCCGCGGTGCAGGCTGCGGCTAGGATGGGTACGCTCCACACCGCGGCCCCAGGGCCACCTTCGACGCGAGGCAATGCACATGAATAGGTTGTTCGGGCTCTTCACGGCACTCGCCCTCACGGCGGCCCTCCTGACAGTGGGCGTTGCGCCTGCGCCCGCGGCCGCGCCCGCACAGGCCGCGGCTGCACAGGCGGCGCCCGCACAGCTGGCGCCCGCCGCCACTGCCCCCGCCAGCCCCTTCCTCGCCGCCGTCCTGGCTGCCGCCAACAAGGTCCGGTGGGCCAACGGGGCCGGCCCCGTTGCCTGGAACCCGGCGATTGCCACTGGCTCGCAGCAGTGGGCCGCCACAGTTAACGGCCGCATCAACACCGGCACCCTGGTCATGGCCAAGGTGCACCGCACCGACTATGGGGCATCGATCCTGCCCAAGGGCTCGGACATGTACTCGGAAATCATTGGCATCAACAACACGCCGCAGCAGATTGTCGACTGGTGGATGGGCTCGCCGGGGCACCGCGCCGCCCTGTTGGACAAGCGGGCCACTGACATTGGCATGGGCGCGGTCAAGACCACCAAGGCGGGCTGGAGCGGCATGTCCGTGGTGGTGGCCAACCTTGCCGGCTATGCTTCCACCCGTAAGACCCAGCCCCAGCCGCCGCCCCCGCCGGTGGCCAACGACGGCGACGTGGCCGCCGTCGACCCTGCCGGAAACCTGTACATCTACGGTGCCGCCGGCGGCGGGGACTTGTGGCAGCGCTCGTTCATTTCCGCCGGATGGGCCGGCACCCAGCAGCTTGAGATTGTCGACTTCAACTCCGACGGCCGCCAGGACATCGTGGCGGTGTGGAAGTCCGGTGCGCTCACTGTCAGCTACGGCCAGTCCAACGGCACGCTGGCGGCAGCCAGGACCATCGGCGCCGGCTGGTCGGGCTATGACATCATCGCCACGAAGTGGCGCACCGCGGACAGGTTCCCGGGCCTCGTGGCCAAGCACCGCGCCTCCGGGGACCTCTTCTACTACCCTTCCCCCAACGGCCTCGGCTTTTCTCCGCGGCTCAAGATCGGCACCGGCTGGGGCAGCCTGAAAATCATCGGCACCGACTTCGACGGCGACGGCCGGGCGGACATCGCCGCGCGCAACCCCGCCGGCCAGCTCCTGCTCTACCGCGGCAGCGGCACCGGCGGCTTCATCTCCGAGGCCCGCCGCGTGATCGGCGTCGGCTGGGGCGGCATGACCCACCTCTCCGGCATCACCAACCACCTGGGCACCGGGGGCCAGGGCATCCTGGCCCGCGACGGCGCCGGGAACCTGCTCCACTACCCCATCCTTGCGAACCGGTTCGGCGCGCGGGCGCAAATCGGCACCGGCGGATGGAACACGCTGCTGCTGGGCAGCTGAGGGGCCCGGGCCTTGTGGCGCACGCGCTGAAGCACGACGCCGGTCACCCCACTCCGGCGTCCTTCGCACGGACAATGGCCTCGCCACGGCCGGCGGGCGCCAGGTAGGCGGGCGCC